>TARA_R110002020_G_scaffold133108_4_pt1 | contig 20093 bp, 16 predicted proteins | sample TARA_R110002020 | Tara Oceans TARA_R110002020 (sample SAMEA4396489) | marine metagenome | biome: Westerlies Biome; feature: [MES] marine water layer (ENVO:01000295) within the mesopelagic zone...; material: water (ENVO:00002006), including particulate matter (ENVO:01000060) such...
TGGTAGTATTTCAGCTAAAGATCCTAGTAATACACCTATTGATGTTACATCTAAAGCGTGAACTAGTTGTTCGTCTTTAATTGGGTTTTGCAAGCTGTCCTCCAAAATAGAATTCAATTATAATGGTTGCCCATTGGAAAATCTCATCAAACTTATAGAGACCAGAAACTGTTTCAAGAGTAGTACCACCACCTATCTCAAATAAACCAAATAAACTAAATCCTTCTGTCGTAACAGGAATAATTGTTTCAATACCAAACATACCTGCTAATGGATATACAGCTACTAAAGCTAATATAACTATAATAAGAAACCTTCTATTCCAAGCCGCCATGGATGACTCTTTGTTTGCATTTTCTCTTGCTTTATCTATCTGAACTGATTTAGCAGATAAGGCTTGTAACATAAGTTTTTGTTCATCATGTGATTGTTTAGATTTAATAGCAACTAATTTAGCAAAAAATCCTAAAGCTATTGGTATTAAATGAGATAATATACTAGTCATAATTTATTTTCCTTTTGGTTTTAAACTTTTTCCTAAATTAATTTCAATCATTCTCCCTTCATCTTGTTTATTAGAACCTAACCATCTACCTATTGTTCTTACAGAATTATAATTAACTCCTGGATAAGTTCCAAATTCATAATCAATTTTTCCACGTTCTCCAGTTTTAGAATTTATTATTCTAGGTGCAAAAGCTTGTTTAAACCTTTCTGTAAAAGGTTTTCTTTTACCTGTAACATATTTAATTTTACCATCTTTTTCAATTCTTTTTCCTTCATATTGTAATGGAACATTAGTGTTAACTACTTTGTTATCTTCTATTTCACCATGCATGTCATTAAAATTAAATTGATCTTTTATTATATAATTACCATCTTTATCTATATAGGCTTTAAAAGAACCTAATGAAAGCTTAACTCTAAGTTCTGGATCTTTTATTAAATTAGTTAATGATTCTTTTTTTAAAGAGTCTGGATGAACTCTATCTATAATTGAACCATCTTTTAATTGAACATTTTGTACAGTTCTAGCTCCCGTACCTCCAGTTCTGTAATCATTATATTTTATATTTCTTTCTTCTCCAGGTTTATAAGGACCTTTTCTTTTAATATCTGCAAGCATAATATCTTTCATAACTTCTAAATCTGAAGTGTCCCATTTTTTTTCAGTATAAGGTTTTAATTTAGTTTGATCTACTCCTAAATTACTATATATAACATCTTTAATAAGTAAACCTACATTAACTGGCATGTTATCTTGTGATTCAGGTTGATTTGGAGCTGTCATAGTGTCAATTAACCCTGGATCAACATCATCTTTAGAAGGAGTTTTTACTTTAGTATTACCAGAGTCTTTTATACGTTGTTCTATAATTTCTTCTGGAGATTGATTTTTTGTAACGTCATCCATTTATTCTTGTACCCCAGATATTTCTGGTAAATTAGGATAGTATTCTTCCATAAAAGCGTCAAAACTTGCATTAGAAGCTCTATTTGCCCACTTATGATAATCAAATTGTTTATTTATATAATTAAATAATTGATTTAAACTATCTTTTGCTTTTACAACGTCTTTCTGCATCTCTGGAGGGAAATCATTTATATTTTTAAATGTAACAGACAATCTGTTATTTTCATCTATATTAAGATTAAGTGCTGTTAAAGGTAATAAACTTTGATCTAGTTTATTTAAATTATCTGTAACAGCTTTAGAAACTCTTCTATTAACATCTCCTGCATATATAGGTATTTCTTGATCTGTTTTAGTAGCACCCAAAGGTAACTGATCCATTACCTCTTTATTACTTGGGTCTAAAACTATATTAATTAAATTATCAAAACTTTGAAAAGTTTGTCTATTAGTAAGACTAACATTATCTAAATTTAAATAAGATTTACCTACAGCATTTAAATGTTCTTTTATTACAGGTTGAATTTGTCTTCTTTTTACTCCAGAAATATCTGGATTTTTAAGCTCGTTAACCATAGAATTTGTTATATTAACAAAAGGGACAATACCTGCTTCTCCACTAACATAATATTTAGTAAGTTCTGGATAATTTCTATTTATATCAACACTATTAAAACCTCCTGATATTTTTGCAACTATTCTTACTATTTGATCTTGTAGTCTTAAACCTGCTGGAGTGCTTTGTCCCTGTGGACCTAAAGCTTTAAAAGCTGCAGTTAGTTGTTCTAAACCATCTAATTCAATTTGAGAAACATTTTTGTATATTTCTGCTTCATCAATAAATTTTTTACTAGCTACGACATTTTCTAACCCTTTTTTAACATCAGTACCATCTCGCCAACTACGAACTCTATTTCTATAATTCGTTAACTGTTTTTGAAATACTTCAAATTTAGTTTTAATTATGTCGTTATCCATAAATGAACCAAAAGTTCTACCAGTACCATCTTCTCTAGTCATTAAGTCATATTCTTGTTGGTCTATATAAGTTAATAACGTATTTATTCTTTTAGGAAATTCTTGTGCTGATATTACAGGATCTTCATTATCAGGAAATAGTTCTAAACCAAAAGTTCTAATGTCTTGGGAAACTCCTAAAAGAAGAGCTGTATCCCATCCTTTATCTACAGCATAGTTTAGAGCTGCTTCTTCTTCACCCTCTTTTATTTCATTTTTATAGGTAATAGCATCTTTTTTATCAAGAGTTATCATATCTTCTTGAAATCCTGCTTCAGTAGCAGGAAAATCTATTGTTTTTGTACCAGGTAAATATATTAATGGTTTATCATGTTTTTTAGATTCTGAAATTACATAGTTTTCATACTTATTAGTTTGTGAAGCTAGATCAGCTGCCGTAGTTCTAGCTAAAGCTTTATCTTCTGCATATATTGTAGTTATACCAGCATTAGTTAATAATTCTTTAGCATACTTAGTAATAACATCTGCACGACCAGGATTATTTCTAATAGAATTTTGAAGTATCTCTTTAATTCTCATTTGACTTTGAAAAGGAGTTATCTTATCTTGTGCTACAGCATCAGTTTCTCTTTTTACTGCTTTAGTTACTTTATCTAATTCACTATTTAATAATATTTGATTTTCATCAACTTCAGTAGATTTTTTATCATTTTGAACAAAAGGTAAACTATTCCAAGATTGACTAGTACTTTTATATAAATCTATTTCATCTAGTATTTTATCTCCTACATCAACCTTAGCTTCATAATCTTTATAAGAATCATAAGCTGTAGCAGCTATTTGTGTTCCTTTAGCTAATGTAGTTAATAGATTTTTAGCCTTTATTCCTGGAGCTTCCTCAATTACAGGTTTATCTACATAGGCATTAAATTCTCCTATAGGTTGTAATGTAGTATTAAATTTTTCTTTTGCCATAGTTTTTCCTTATTATTGTGGTGTTACTTCTGTTTCAGGTAGTGTAATTGCATCCAAAATGTCTTTTAATTCTTGTTCTGTTCCATATTTTTCAAAAAATTCCATACCAGTTTTAGACTCAATTAAACTATCTTGTATACCCTTTTTTATTATTTCATCTTGTAAAGCTTCTCTTCCTGATTCTTTTGCTTTTTGTCTTTCTAAAGCATAAATTAACTCTTCAATTTGTTGCATTTCTAATTTATTAAAATTATTAGATCCAGCAAAAGCATTTAAAATCCAAGGCATATTATCAGATAAATGAGATTTTCTTTGATCTAATGTATATTCACCAACATCAAATTTATCTACTAATCTTTGATATTCTGCATGAACCGTTTTTGCAGTATTTTCTATAACTGTTTTTCTATCTAAAGTAGCAAATAAATTTTTATAATAGGTATTTGATTTATCACTACCCCAACCTAAAGCTATTAAAACATTTTCTTCTGGAGTAATTTGAATTTGATTACGATTGTTTTTATTTTTTATCCAATAGTTATTTGCGTGATTTATTATAGCTTTTTCAATATCACCATAAACTTTATAATTTTTTAAGAAAGCATTAAAAGATTCTTGAGTTTTTTTCCAAATACTAGCTGTTTCAAAACCAGCAGCAGATTCTGGTATTTGCCAAATGTTTTTTACTTCTTTAATAGAATCCCATATTTTACCTGGAACTTGAAATGCTGCAAAACTAGGTTCTGTTTTTGGATTACCATCAAAATATTTCCATATTTCACTACCAATTCTCCAAAAAGGTATTGAATCACTAGCCATACTTTCTGATACTATAGAACCTTTTTCAGGTAATTTATATCCAGCAGCTATAAAGACTTGTCTAAAAAATTCATCAGCAAGATTAGCTTCCATTACTTTATTTAAAAAATCTACTTTCTTTTTTCTAGCTTCATATTCAGGATAGTTTGCTCCAATTTCTTTCATTTCTTTTACATCTTCTTCTTCCATATAAGTTGCTAAAAAGCTTGCAATTTCATTTGCTATTAGTCCATATACTACAATCTTTGAAGGTCCCCAAAGAATTCCTTTACTTAACATAAATCTAGCACGTTGTGCATCAGTCATTGCAAAACCACCCTCATGCAAAACTTCAACAACAACTTTATGTTCATATTGAATAAATGTAAATAACTGTCCTGTCATATTACGACTCCAAGGCATTGCTCCTTCTACAGTCATACTTCCTTTATAATTAAATGCACGTCTAGCTATTTCTGCTCTATTTTTAGGTTCCCACCAAACTCCATCAGGATTATTAGTTTGCCATATATTTCTTGCCATAAGAACACTCATTACTGATGTAGCACTTTCTGATTGTTTAAAACCAATTATTCTTCCAAAAGTACCAGGTGCACCTACAGTAGATTTAAATATTCTACCAAATTTATCAGTTCTAGTTTCTTGAATTTTAGAAGGCATTTCAGAAACTATTTCAGATACTAAAATATTTCTATCTACTTGAGATAATGTTCTTTTAACTTCTTTTATCATATGTGGAATTTCTATATCTGACATTCCAGTAGCTTTTAGTGTTGCGTAAATTTGTTTTTCTAACCAAGGTTTTTGATCTTTTATACTAGGATGATCTAATATACCTACAAATCTTAAAGCAAAAGCTTGTGTTGCCATTTGAGGAGCACCATATATAAATTTATCTCTACCTAAAGCTTTATACATAAGAGCTTCAAAAGCTGGAGAAAGCTGTAAAATTAATTGTTTAAGTGGCGAACCTGCAATTACCATAGTAGAAATAGCTCTTTGAAGTATCATAGAAGATTCAAATTCTCTATTACCTTCTCGTCTAATAGATGGTGCAGCTTTATTTGTAAACTTTTCTACTACATCAGCAAGAGAATGAAATAATTTTTGTTTCATCATATCTGTTATACCAGCTTCTTGTATACCTAACCTACGTTCATAAGTTTCAAATTGATTTTTAGCTGCATTTAATCTTGATTGGTCTAATTTACTTAGATTACTATAATTAAGATTACCACCAATCTCATCAATACTTTTTGGATATCTTTCATAAGGTAAAAAATCTTTAAATTCTTTTACAAATTCTTGTTTAAATCTATTATAAGCAGGAGTATGTAATCCTTGTTTTAATTGATTTGTAGCTTGTCTACTTAAAGCTTCACCAACATCCATTATATCTGGTTGTCCTACTATATCTTTATTAAATTGTTTAGAACTATTTAATTCAGATTCATATATAAGTTGACTTTCTTGTTCTTTTCTCATAGCCCATTTAGAATCACTTTCTTTAGCACCTCTAACTCTAAATCTAAATTCATTGTAATAACCTGAATCTTCTAAAGAACGAACAATATTTTCTGCTTGTGTTTTTGTTTGAGATCTAGCAACAGCTTGAGAATATTTTTCAAATATAATCATTGTTGTTAATTCTGAATCTGTAATAGGTTCTAATTCAAATGTTTTTTTATTTACTTTACCATTACGATAATCATAAATTACTGTACCATTATCTCTAACCATCATAGGTATTATATCTACAAACCAAAGAGATTGATCTATTTGAGGTGAATAACCATCTCTAGGTTCAAGTATATTAGTAGGTAATGCTCCTATATTTAAAGTTGATGAATCAACTAATATATATTTATAATGATCCATTCCTGGAATAGGAGGTAAAGTTTCTTTTGTATCTAATGTATCTACTTTACCAAAATCTCTAGGTTCTTCTATTCTTTTTGTTTCAATATTATATACATCATCTAATAATTGTTTACCTGTATTTAAAGGTTTAGTTGTTTTAACTAAAACACGACCTTGAGTATCATAAATAAAATTTTCACCTCTTTCAGCAGAAGCATGTGATAACTCTTTACTAAATTCAAAAGGGATTACTTTTTCAGATCTAACATCATAAGCTTGTTTAATATTTGCTGTAATCCAAGGAATATCTATATCTTTTACTTCTATTATAACTGATCCATCTTCTTGAAGTCTAATAATGTCTTCTGTAACTTTTTTATTTCTAGTAGATATTAATTGATCTGAAACAATAAATAAATTTTTATTTGTTTTATTTTCATAAACTCCTCTATTATATCCTTCTCTTTCTAATCTATTTCTTTCATAAACATTTTTTATAGCTCTTTCTAATTTAGCTATTTGTTCAAAAGCATCAGCAGCTTCTATTAAAGGAGGTATATCTTCAATAGATTTAATTCCTGTTATTTTCATAACTTTAGGATCATTTATTAAAGGACCAAACATATTAAATAATTCACGATTACTATAACTATTTATAGAACGACCTTCTTTATACATTCTCTTTAATAAATATGCTAAAGCATCTGGATTTTTATAACCAGTAAATTTTGCTACTAATAAATTAGCCATTTTTTTAGATAAATAACTATTTTCTAAAGCTTTATCTATAAGTTCAGTATTAACCCAAGGAGCATCTCTTTGTTGTTGTAAAAAATATTTATATATATCAATATTTTTAATTCTAACATTAGGATTATAAGTAAAACTACCCCAACCTTTAAAACCCATTCTTAATTTATTAACAGCTATAGGAGTATTTGGTGTTATAAGAACATCATAATCAGATCTAATTTCTAACATAACTTCAAATTCAGATGTATTTTCTAAATCAAATTGTTCTTTATATTCTTTAAGAGCAATTCTATTTATTCTATTTTCATAATCAGCTTTAGATTCAACTTTAGGATTTATTGGATTAAATGCATGAGCAATTTCATGTTTTACTACAAAATCTACCCATTGTTCTTTAGTTTTAAATATATCAGGTAAAGGAATTACTCCAGGTACTTTAGGACTAAGCCAAGGTTTTTGACTAAACGTTTTATTAATTCCTTTTACATCAACTAAAATTTCATGTGGAGACTTATCAGCTTTTCTTCTTAATGTAGCATGAAGATCTTGTATTAATACTCCTTTATCTTTAAGTTTAGTAGCTCTTTTTTTACCAGTTGGTTTAATTTTAATTGGAACATTAATTATTTTTTCTGGAATTACTTTTCCATTTTGTGTATATGATGGTATAGTTACATCTACAGAATTTGGAGGACCCATTAATATTTGTTCATCAGGACTTAAATATTTTCTAGTTTTATTAAAATGTTCTATACTATAATAAGTTTCTCCAGTATTTAAATCTCTAATATATACTTTAGTATCTATAAAATTATTATTTTCATAAATAACCTTACCTTTATTTCTTGCAACAGGTTTTTTTATTGATCCTCCTGGGCTTTTACTAATATTATTTATTGCATTTAAATTAGGATTATTTATTAAACCATTAAATTTATCAACAACAGCATCTTTTCCAATAAGAGGTGCTCCCCCTTCATTACGAAAAGATAAGTCAGAATTTAAAGATTCATTAGTAACTTTAGAAATTCTAGAATGTGAAGGAGAAAATCCATTAGTACTTGTAACTAATCTATTAATATTTTCTTTTACTTTTGTAACATATGTATAATTAATGCTTTGATGTGTATCACTAGCATTTTTATACTCTTCAAAAATTTCTCTAGCATTTCTAGAAGATTTTGTTGATACACCATTTAAATCAGGATGTGTTCCTCCTAAAGTTATATGTGAACCATAATTAAAATCTACATAAGAACTAAATATATCTAGTTTGGTTACTCCTAAAGCATTACTAACAGGAGAATCTAATGGAGATTTAAGTACTTCTAAAGATAACTCTACTCCTGCAGCGTTATTAACATCTGATGTTGCTTTTAATGGTGATTCTGGAGGAACATCTTTTTGTGGACTTGTATAATTATCTTTACCATAAACAGGAGCTTCTGTACCAGTACCTGCTTTAGTATATCTATCTCTCCAATTAGGATTACGCATATCAGCAGCAGCTTCAAAGTCTTTAATTGCTTGGTCTTCAGTTAAAAGTTCATTAGATTTTTTTCTACCTCCAGTAAATCTTTTAGGAGCAAATCCTTTTAAAAGAGGTGCAAAAATTAAAACAGAATCTATCATAGCTCTTGCTGAACCAGGACCATCTGCATAACCATGTTCTACAAGTTGTTCTTGAAGATAATGTATTGCTTCTCCAAGAGTGTTAAAAGCTGCTCCTGTTACAGAATTATCTATTTCTTCTTGAGTAAAACCTAATTCTTTTTTTAGGTTTTTAAAAAAATCAGGGTTTGGTAATATATTAGCAATAGCTGTTTTAATAGGGTTTTTACTAAGAATTGTACCTTGTGTTGGAACATTTAATTCTCCTTCTTCTTTAGGAGTTAAACCAAAATAACGATCATTTATATCAAAATTCTTTTCCCATTTTTCATTCCAAGTTGTTAATTTTGGTGTTTGATTTAAATCATTAATTCCTTTTTCTGTTAAATCTCCTTTAGCTTCTACATTCGTTAAAAATCCGTCAGGTTTATCTTTTATCATCTGAAGTAATTTTGCTTCTCCAGCAAGAATTGCAGCTACTGAATTATTAGATAACAAAGAAATAAAATCTTTTTTAGATAGTTTTTTTAAATCATCTAAATTATTAACTAATAAAGGCTCATTTATAGTTTCTACATATTTTTTACCTAAATAACCTTGAGCAATTAAATCTTTAAATGTTGAATAAACAACTTGTAGTTCTCCTACTGCACCTCCAGAACTAACTTGATTGTTAGTACCAAAAGTAGTTTCAGCAGAATAAATTGGAGAAAGCGCTAAATTAATATGTTTAGAATATATACCATATTCATCTTGTAAAGTTTGTAATTCTTTTTTAAAAACATATTTACCTTCTTTATTAACTATATCAAGAAGAATTTCTAAGTTTTCTACATATTCAGGTTTATAATTTTCATTATTAGGGTCTAGTCTTTTAGGTGCTAACTTAGCATTTTTAGTCCAAGCTATTTTATTAAATCCTGATTCTGTATTATAATATGTTTGTAAAAAATCAATATTAATTTTACTTTCTGTTTTAGTACTTTTATCAAGAAGAAGCTCAGTCTTTTTAAGATCAAATGTTAAGTCTACCCAGTTTTTTACTTTAAGAGGTAGTTTATTATAAATAGCTTTATTTTGTTCTTTAAACTTTTGTACTGCTAAATTATATTGTTCTTCTATTTCATCTCCATATACATCTATTGCTGTAGCACCAAAACTAGCCACAGCTCTAATCATATTTACAACAAACTCTCCAATATTAACTGCATCTAAAACTAAATTTGATCCTTCAGCTAAACCTGGATCATAAATTTGAGTTTCAAATATATTACCATCAAGTTTAGTAAGTGCTTTAAATCCAGTACTTTCTTCAAGATTTTGAACTAATATTTCAGCTTGTTTAACAACATTATCTTCTATTTTTTTAGCTATTTCATTTTTAGGTAATTGAGTATTATCACTTGATATTTTTTTATTTTCTTCTTCTAACCTATGAATTTTTTCTACAACAATATCATCATTATTTTTTATTCTTTTTATTTCTAAACCATCAAGAGCAGCTTTTTGATTTTCAGTCTCATCTATACTATCCATATTAATTGGACTTATTAAACTATTTTGATATCTTTTCTTTAAATCAGAAGATATGTATCCTCCTGTAGCATATAATTCTAAAGCATTTTTTTTATCTTGCATATCAACAGCTGGATCAGCTATTAAACTATCTACAATATTTTTATTTTGTTGGTTTTGTTCAGATTTATATTTATTAATAGCTACTTCTTGTAAATCAGAATAACCATTATTTAAAAGATCTTGATTAATTTTAAGATACGTAGCTTCAACATCATTATAATCTAATGCAGCTGTTGTATAAAAGGCTTCATTTGAAGCTTCTACAGAATCATACATCTTTTTAGGAAGAGGTATTGGTGGTAAATCTAAAGGTTCTTTAAATATAAGTGCCATATATTTCCTAAACCATTGGGGTAATTAGAGATCTAGTATAAAGATTAGAATCTCCACCAGCTCCTAATGTTCTAAAAATATTCATTCCTGCTGTAGTAATGTTACCAGCTCCTGTAGCAAAACCAGCTGATTCTTTAGCACCTGTCATAGCTCTACCATAAACATCAGTTTGTTGAGATAAATCTGCTGCAAATCCTTGAGCCATATTTAAATCTCCAACTACATTAGCATAATCAGTTTTTAAAGCTCCCTGACTTCCTTGATAACTTGATGTTCCAGGACCAAATGGTGCTAAAGATGTTTCATTTCTAGCAGCTAAAATATATCTTTCTTGTTCTTTTGCTAATCTAATTTTATTTGCTTGTACATTAGATTTTCTTAAATTAATTCTATTTATTTCTCTTTGTGCATTAGAAGCTTCTTGTTGATAATTAGCACTCATTGTATTATATTTATTTTGTGCATATAATCCACCACCTTGTAAAGCTAAACTAGCAGTAGTCATAGGATTCTTTACAGCATATTTAAGACCCGCTGAGGCTGCTCTTCCAATAAAACTACCTCCAAACATATTTGAAGAGGTCCCTTTCCAAAAAGCAGTCGATCCAAATGTAGGGGTACCTCCAAATGATTTAGCTATTGCTGGTCCTCCATAGTATACAGCTGCAGCTACTGCTGCTACTTTTGCTATTGTTTTAACTGCTTTTCCCATTTTAAATCTCCCATTTCGTTAATATTTGCTCGACACCATCTGTTGTTGTTACTAAATGTCCTGTTGGATATAATCCAAATTTACTATTAAATTTTATAGCTTTTTTATCTTCACATAAACCATAAAATTTTTTAATACCTACTTTTTTAATTTCTGGAATAATTATATTATCCCATATTTTTTTATATCTTTTATAAGTAGAAAGTTTCCAATCTTCCATTTCCATATGCATTATATAAATTTCTAGTTCTTCATTATAAGACATTCCTACAAAAGTCTTAGTTTTTTCTTTATATAATATTTGCATTAAGCTTTAGTTAAAGCTGTAGCTTGTACTGTCCATCCTAGTAATTTCATATCTTTTCCAGCTTCGGATTGAATTTTTAAACTTAAAGTTTTTCCTGAACCTCTTAATTTACTTTTAGTAGTTATAACACCTTGTCCTGTATCATGAGAATCAGAAGCTCCTGTAGGTATATATAAACGAGTTAATCTATAAGCTTGAAATTGTGTTCCCCATTTACCACCAGCTGCAGAATTAGCCCAATTCCATTGTGCTTGAACTAAACAAGATGATTGATTATTTAAAACAAAATCACTTCCTACTGCTGTATATCCATCTTCAGTTTTATCAAAGTAAAAGAAAATATAAGGAACTTGTTTTCTTTTAGTAGAATCTTTAAATAACTCATAGCCTGTTACTAAATAACTTGAATAATCTACACCAGTACTATCAGCAGTTTTCCAATCTTTAAATTCAGTACTTTTATATAAAGATACTGTAAATGAAGTAGCTCTAAAAGTTAAAAATCTAAATCCAGAAGTTCTATTTGTTTGTATATCTTGATTTGCAACAACATTAGTACCTGCAGTAACAATTACTGCATCACCAGCAGCTACTTCTACATTTGCTGCTGTAGAAGATACAGCGTATCCTGGAATTTCTATATAATCAGATACCCAAGGAGAATTACTTGCTAGGTCAGAAAATTTTTGTGGGTACCATGCTTTTAAAGATAAATCAAGTACTAATTCTTTATTAAATTTAGTAATATAATTAGTTTCTGAATAATCATCTGTATCATTATATAACCATCGAACCCTATTTTCTTTTTCATCATAAAAACCTTTACAGTTATTTTTACCTAAATCAGGAATATCAATAAAAAATGATTGTATAGATCCTAAAGACATTGATAAAGCTTTAAATCTGCCAGATACAGAATCTGGAGATAAATCATATATACCTGCTTTTGACCAATAAATAAAATTACCACCTACATTAACTACTGAATTTCCATTTGAAATACCATTAGTTGATATTTTATTTAATTGAAAAGAGTTAGCATTAAACCCTCCAGTATCTCCATAAATCTCCCACACGCCATTTTCTGCAAAAACTAATAGTGATTGTTGTGAAGATACTATTTTAACAATCTGAGTAGCTTCTGGTATTTGTATGGTACCTCCATCACTAGCTACTAAAGCATTAATTCCTGGATCAGTAGGGTCAGCTTTTTGATGACATTTTCCTAATTGATCATCAGTAGTTACAACTTGTGTAAAAAATATATATCCTGAATAATTAGGAGACTTACTATCACTACCAGTAACATCAGAAGAAACTCCTGAATAAAACACACGTTGTGCATAAGATGCTGCTGTAGTAATGTTACCTTGTTCTAAATCATTAGGTAATGATAATCCTGTTAAAGCAGATCTTTGAGCCCCTCGTGTAAATGCATCTATAACATTACTACCTCTGCTAACAAAATATTGAGACGTAGAATTTTTAATTAATGTATCTGGATCATATTTTTCATAATCTGCATCAGCAGCATTACTTATTTTACCAAAAGTCCATGTATCACCATTACTTGGATATAGACCTAATTCTGAAAATGTATAATCTAAAGCATCAGCACCAGTAGAAGTAACAATAGTACTATTCCAACCTTGATTACGTAAATTATATTTATGAGTTTCAGATAATGAAGTAGGTCTTTCTGAAATAGTTAATCCATCATCTACTCCCCAAATATCTCTTACATAAACATCTATTGTTGCTTGAGATACTGCTTTTGTAGTTTTGTTATAACTTAATAAAACAGGTTGACTAAGTTCACTACCTACAATAATTAATTTATTATTAATAATAGCAGTTTCTAATTTACCATTAGATACTCCAGAAAGAGTTATAGGATTACCACTATTTAAAAAATTATTACTAGGATTAGAAGTTAATAAATTAATAAACCATAATTTATTATTTGCTCTTACAACTCCAATTGTTACAGTTTTATCACCTGCTGGAGAATCCCATTTAAAAAAATCTTGTCTTCCAGAAGATAATTGTGTTGCAGATAAACCTGTAGCTTTTTCAGCATGTAAGTTTTCATAGTCTACACCTAGACGTCTAGAACGAGAGCCATCTCTATTAAGAACAAAGTTTTGTTCATCAACAGAAGCATTATCAGGAAAAGTAAGAGGACTAGCCTCTGTAATTAATCCTTTAACAAAGGTATTATATGGTTTCTCAAGCGTTGTCGCCATTTAAATTTCCTGAGATTTTTTAGCTTGTTTTGCGTAATATTTTTCTTTTGCTGTTTTTTCTGCTATTTCTTCTTTTAAATTTCCTAAATAAGTTAATACTGCACTATCTACTAAATTTAAAGAAGTATACATACCTGATAGTTCTTGAGGTAATTCTCCACCACCAGACCATTGTAATTTATAATGTGCTGTTCCTGGATGTATAAAAGCTTCTAATTCTTTAGTACCTTTTGTTTTATAACTTCGTATTACTTTTGACATTTTAATATCCTTGTTTTTTAGGTTTACCTAATTTCTTTTTCTTTTTTTTCATGACTTTCTTTTTTACTACTGGTTTTTTATATTTCATTTTCTTTTTTTTCCCATATTGTTGTTTTTCAATAAATGCAGAAGTATTTCCTGTATTTGCCATATTTTCTCCTAGTAATTAGGTTTTTTAATTCTAGTACTATACCTACCATAGTTTGGATAAGATATTCCATTTTTTATTTTCCAAGCATCTTGAGACATTCTACGTCTTTGTGATGTAGCTGTTTGTTCTGCTTTAGGATTAGCCATTTGTTTAAGTACAACAAATGCTGTAGATTTAGCATCAGACAATAAATACGAAAATAATTGTACAGGTAAATCTGGTGTAAATGTATCTGATAAAGTAAAAGCAACTGATCTTTTACCATAACATTGAGATTTAGTAGCTTGCAATGTACTATCTAAAGTTGCTAAATAAGAATCAAATACAATTGTTTCATCATCAAAAGATGTAAAATATTGAGGACATTTATCATTTAATATATTAAGAGTTATTCCTGTAGGATCTGTTACTTTTTTAATATTAGTAGCTGTACTATCTCGTTGATCTACAATGTATACAAAATTTTCTGGAGTTTTATATTGAATTTCTTTAAATAAATCTTTAGCTGGAGCTGTTTTTTTATTATTATATTTAACCCATTTTAAATCTATAATGTCTTCAGGTAAACTCATATGAGTAGGTCTATCTGCAGTTCCACTAGCAGTCATTTTAAATAATTCATATAAAAATGGATAATCTGTTCCATCTACAATATTATAATAACTTGTTTTAATTATATGAGCTACTTGAGTTGCTTCTTGTGTATCCGTAATTGAATTTACTTCATCTGAATCCATATCAGATAAAATATTTTGTGTCATTTCAAGTAAAGTCATTTTAGCCATAATTTATCCTATGTAGCTGTAAGTGTTAATGCAAGTTTATTAAATACTAAATTACCAGAACCACCAGTATTAAATGCATATACTTCAAAGTAATCATTTGTTGCTGCTGATACTAAACAACTTCCAGAAACATTATAGTTTTCAGCAGTAGTTGTACTTAAATATATTTCAGAACCTGTAATTACAGAACCATTTTTATGCACAGCTAAAGTTATAGCTTTAGTTGATCCTGTAGATTGAACTACTCCAGCATCAAAATCTAGTTTAACTGTAGTAGTTGGTGATCCTGTATAAGTTAATCTTGCTGATGTTGCTTCAGTAACTAGACTTGCTAGTGCAGAAGCAGTTGTAGTAGGTGCTAATTTTTGAGTAGCTCCACCATAAGTCATTGTATATGGTGAACCTGTATTATAAAAAAAGAACCTTCCTTTTGGAAAAGCAGTAACACTTGTACTAAGAGTAGTCCAAGTTCCTGATGCTGATCCATTTGACACATAAACTTTATTGGCAGCAGCCGCAGCCACACCTTTAGGCTCATGCAAATCACTGCCAGTAATTGTATTATGTTGAATTGTCATTTTGTTTCCTGTATTAAATTAGGGGTAAGCCCCGAAGGGCTCACCGAGGTATTACTTATTACACATTACCGTTGTAAGTAAATGTAACTCTTAACTTAGCTGCACCTGCAGTAAGCGTTCCCGCTGCTGCTGACACAGTTACTGAAGCTGCTGTATTACCAATAGTTTTCTTATGGTAAGCACCTGCACCAGTAATTACACTACCTTTAACAGTGATCAATGCATTAGTAGCTTGCGCTGCTGCGATAAGCGAATCTGCATCTGTCGCTTGTCCTACATGACCTACTTGTAATGTTGGAGTACTTGTTCCAACAAAAGCTGTTGTAATGTACAAAACTGCGCTTTGTATCATTGCATTAGCTGGAAGTTTATAAGTCAAAGCTGTTGTACCTGCTGCAGGCAACTTATCCCATGTAAAATCCCATTCTGCTGTTTTAAGTAATCCTTCTTTAGAACTTTCTTGACCACCAAATTGTCCATCTGTAGTACGAGGACCATAATGAGTAGCCACATTTCTTTTACCGCCGACTTCGTATCCCATTATATTCTCCTAGTATTCAGCATGATCAGTAATGATCACACCTAAAGTGTCAAGTCTTTGTGCGCCAAAGCCATAACGAGAAGTAACTTGATATTTATCAGCTCTTTCTTCATTATCTCTCCAACCTTCTGTTTGCGGAGCACGTCTCCATGCATGCATCAGTGGTTTACAAGAGTCATCAGCAACACACATAAACACATTAGATTTATTACCTACAGTTGTAGTATCATCAGCTAGAGCATAAGCAGCAGCATTAATAGCTTCTGTTGCAGTACTAGCATATAAGAAGTTAGATGTATAAACATCAAAACCCATAATATTTCTAACAAATTTATGATCTCTTGCAAAACCTTCATTTAAAATACCCTGAAATTGCGGAGTATTGTCAACAACTGTTTGTAAAGAGATTAAGCCGTTTAAAGTAGCTTCAACAATAGGATCAACAATTGCAATCCTACCACCTGCAGGAACATTAGCTTTATCAAAAGATAACTTCATTGCTACAAAGTCAGATAAAGTAATTTTCCTAGAAGTACCACCCGCACCACCTGCAATCCAACGATGTGGACGACCATTAACTAAGTTAACGTCTGCATTAGTTTGAGCAGCATTTGCTACATTTAAAAATTTAGTCTCATGGTTTTCACCAAGAGCACGAGTAGATTCCATAGCTCGCATTGACATTAAAGTGTCAATTTGAGAACCATCTTCACGTAAGTCATCTGTAACTTTCCATGCATCACCAACGTAGTCAGTAATAGCTAGAGTTAAAGTACCTGTGTCAATGTCATGGAAATTTAATGGTGTATCCTCAGCTGCATCTTGAAGTGAGACAGTACCAACTGTTTTAACGTTTAGAGTTGTTCCAGAACTAAAATCTGTTACATCTCTCCACATACCTTCAGGTAGTAAATAGTCATGTAAATTATCAAGAATAAACTGTGAATACTGCTGCGATTCAATAAACGCAGTTGTGTTTCCAGTATTAGCCATAATTAATTTTCCTTAAAATTATGATTGTTTAATTTTCTCGCCTGCAATTTTCCAAGCAGCAGCTAAGTCTTTTGTTGTTGCACCCTGTTTTACACGAGCACTTAATTCAGAATTAGTATTTGTTTGTTCTCTAAGAGCTTCAGTATTTATTGAACTAGAAGGTTTTGCTACTGGATTATCTCCAGCATTTTCTAATTCATTAAGTCGTAAAACTAACTTAGGATTTGTTGCAGCAAGATTATGTAGTTGTTCTATTGTTAAACCATTCGATAGAGCCATAGAATTATAAACAGTTTCTGCTTTATTTCCATACTGAGCAGTAAACTTTTCAGCTACAGACTTAGCATTTTGAGCATAAACTTTTTCTTTTTCTTTAGTTTCTATTGTTTGGTTAACAACATTTTGTAACATATCTTGATTAAATTCAGTTTCTTGAGAGGTCGTCTCAGTCGTTTGAATTCCAGACTTAAGTTCATCTAAAAGATCTTGAGTAGTTTTTCTCTTAGTTAGTTCTTCTTTTACTTCAGCAAGTTCAGACTCAAGAGTTTGAATATGCTGTTGTGCATGAGGAACAGATTTAAGAGCTTCTTCAGGACTCTGATATTTTTTACCTTCACCAACTAACGCTTGAGCTTCGGTAGGAATTTCAAATGCCTTTGGTGTAGTATCTTTTTGTATAGACTCAGTTGTCTGAGTTTCTACTGGGGTTTCTTGTTGTTCAGTTTGTGTTTCTTTGTTTTCTTCCATCTTGATCTCCTTGGTCAGGAATTAAATTATTAAGCTTTAAAAAAGCTTTCTGTAAACCTAATTGAAAAGCTATGTATTCTGAATGAGATGGCATATTAAAAATTTCTTCATCTACCATCTTTCTTCTAGATAACTCTACTTGTTCATCTAAGTATTCTTTTATTAATCGAAAGGCTTCACTTTTACTAAGAGCCTTTCCAGTTTTTGATTTTAAATCTATCATACTAGTATTATAACATAATTGTGTTACAAAGTCAAGAACTAATCTATTGGAGGTTCTTCTTCTGTTGTAGAATTAAACATAGCTTGTTCTTGATTTAATAACTCTTGTTCTTGTTCTCCAAGCATTCTTTCATCCATACTAGGTTCTGTTAAGTTTTGTTGTAATTCTTTTTGAACTTGTTGAACAATTTTTTGTTGTTCACCTTGTTCAAATAAACCTACAAATTCTCCAATAAAATCGTATTTTTCAAAACCCATATATTCTTCAACCATTTGTGCAATTCGTTTTCCAGATATATGTGGTTGTACTATAGCTCCAAGAGGACTATTAAATAATCCTAACATATTTTGTAATAGTTGAGCACGCATTGCATAATGTCTTGCACCAATAGGTCTTAATTTACCTCTAATAGTTAAATCATCTTTAGTTATAGATAAAAAATCCATTACACCTATATCATCATCCATTACTCTAGTAAGTTCTTGAGAATCTATATAATGTCTAGACATTTCTAACATTTTATTTAATACTGGTTCTAAAAATTCTCTTTCAAATCTATTAACTTTATGTTGAAAAATTCTACTAGCAGCATTTTGTAATTGTTGCACTTCAAAAGCTGTTTTTTCTCCTGGAGTTCTAATACCCATAGATTCTTTTGGTGAACCTGCCATTTCTTCCATTACTTGTAATAATGCTGCTATTTCATTATTTACTTGAAAAGCTGCAGGATTAGGAGGCATAGCTGCTACATCTCCATCTTCTGGTATATGTATTGTTTCTTCTGGACCCCATTCAAATGGTTCAACATCACCTTTAATTTTTAATGGTGGATGAATAGTTAAATCTAATGCATCAGCTTTTAAATTTTCTAAATGATCTACTCTATATTGCATACCTACTAAGTTATCTAATGGACCCATTGCATATAAATTATCTGGTCTTTCTCTCCAACCAACATGAGTTTTAGTGTCTTTACCTAACCAAGAAGGATTTACTTCATTTTTAATTACATAACTTCTATCAACAATTGTAATTACTTTATTTTCTTCTAATTTTCCTGTAGCCTCATTATAATAATCTCCTTCAAATTCTAATAGTTCTACCATACCAGATTGATAATATTCTTGTAATGATCCAAAACCATCAACTAAAAATCCTTCTGCTTTACCTATATCTTCTTTACTAAAAGAACTAATACTTTTTCTAACATCAACAATTTTATTAAATGCAGTTTCGTTATATTGTAAATCAGGTCTATATTTAATATCTTTTTTTAATTCTCCTATTGACTTCATATATCTTGTAAATTTAGGAGCCTCTGAAAATGATGGAGCAGTAGGATTAAATACAAGATCAAATGGAGAAATTCTTACTAATTTAGGTCCTTTATAAGTAGTTATTCGTTCTCCAGTAACTTCATCTATATGATGTTCATCTACATAAGTTACTTCACCAAAAGCATTTCCATAATCAATATAATCATAAACAAGACTAGAAATTGTTTCTCTAAAATTAGACTCTCTTAATTTATTAGACATATATGCTTGAATAGCTTTTCTTTTATCTTTTGTAGAAGATTCTAAATCATAACCTTCCCATTTCATCCAATCATCATTTGGAAAAAGAGCATCTAAATAATTTGCATGTAAATTATCTCTAATTTGAGTTAATTTAGGTACAGTAGTTTTATTTTTCCATGGTAGTGTAGAATTAGAAGTACTAGTTGTATCCGTAGCAAATAAATAGTTTCTTAATTCACGCCATTCTTCTTCTTTAGATGTTCTTTGAACCCACCATTGATTATATAGTCCAGCTAAAGTTCTAGCTATACTATCTCTATCTAATAAATCTCTAATTTCTGCTACTTTTCCTGCCATAATTTTTCCTTAATAAGAAACTCCACCAAATCTAGAGTGTGTCATAATATTTTTTCCTAAACTAGTTAATGAACCAACTCTATGTTTAGGAGATATTGATATTGCAATTGCATTTGATAATGCATCTTTAACATCATCATGGGGTGGATGAACCATTACCAATTCTTCTTCTAATGTTTGACAATTACCACCTTTATAATGCCATATTTGTAAATTATCATATTTAGGTTCAAGTACTGCACCTACTCTTTGTGTTTTATCTCCTAAATGTCTAGTAGGTCTAAATTCATCTATTGACAAAGGAATTCCATTAGGTCTAAGATAACTATCTTTTAATTCTTTTACAATAGT
>TARA_R110002020_G_scaffold15555_32_pt1 | contig 20087 bp, 24 predicted proteins | sample TARA_R110002020 | Tara Oceans TARA_R110002020 (sample SAMEA4396489) | marine metagenome | biome: Westerlies Biome; feature: [MES] marine water layer (ENVO:01000295) within the mesopelagic zone...; material: water (ENVO:00002006), including particulate matter (ENVO:01000060) such...
GGCTTGCGCCACGACCGCGTCACGCAAGGCCGGGGTCGAGCGGATCCGGGCCGTAAACGTTCGGACCGGCATCCCCGCGCTGGACGTGGAACACCAGCATCACGATCATCCCCACCAGCGGAACGAGCAGGATCAGGTACCACCAGCCCGATCGGCCGATGTCGTGCAGCCTGCGGAAGCCGGCGGCAAGCGACGGCAAGACGTGCACCAGGCTGATGATGCCCGCGATCGGACCGGCTTCGCCTTCGTCCCAGCCGAAGCCAAGCACGCCATCAAGGATGCCGCCGATGAACAGGATGATGAGATAGGCAAGGATGTACCACCAGTAGTCCGCGCGGGCGATACGCCCGCTGAACGTCACGTAGTTCCGCATTACTCCGAGATAACTGTTGATCATGTCCCAGCTCCCCTGAAAGGTTTGCCCCATACACCAATTCCGGCGCGACTCTCCATAGCATGAGGCGGTGAACCAACGCGCGCCATTCGTCGCTTCATTCGGAGAGTGCCCCGCGCTCCGCAACCGCGATCGGGCAGAATGGCGCGCGCAACGTCCGACCGGAGGCCTCGCATGACAACGCTGTTTGGTACCTGGCAGATATGGGCCGTGCTTGCCGCGGTCTTTGCGGCTCTGACGGCGATCTTCGCGAAGATCGGCGTGGAGAACGTGGGCTCCGATTTTGCCACGTTCGTCCGCACCATCGTCATTCTGGCCGCGCTGGCTGCCATCCTGACAGCCACCGGCGGGTGGCAGAGCTTCCGCTCCATCGCACCGCGCTCGGCGCTGTTCCTGGTGCTGTCGGGTCTGGCGACCGGCGCGTCCTGGCTCTGCTATTTCCGCGCGCTGAAGATGGGCGACGCCGCCCGCGTCGCGCCGGTCGACAAGTTGTCGGTGGTGCTGGTTGCCGTCTTCGGAGTGCTGTTTCTCGGCGAGAAGCTGTCGGTGCCGAACTGGATCGGCGTCGCACTGATTGCCGCTGGTGCGGTGCTCGTCGCCTATCGCTAACGCCTCACATCGACTTCAGCGCGGCCGCCCCGAATTCGGTGATCGTCGCCTCCTGACGGGCGTTGAAGGCGACGAACTGTTTCCGTTCGAGGCTGCGCAGGACATTCGCGACCACAGCCGGGTCCTCGCCGGGCAGGGCGGCCGCCACCGTGTCCGCGCGCAGATACTCTCCATGCTCTTCCTGCAGCCGCACGATGGCGTCGAGGACGGAAAACTCCTGGTCCGACAGATGCATCGATCTACTCCGTTGCGGCGCGCGGCTCTCGGCGACGCGCGCGGTGAGCGCCGGCTGCGGCGGCCAGCCCTGAACGGCGGCAACGTGGCGCGGCATCCGAGCGGAACATTTCTCGGCACCCGGAAGTTTCATCGACGGCTTCACGGGCGTGCGTTCGATCGGAGGCATCCGAGCCATGCCCGCCGAAGCGGGAACGTCTCAGGGAAACGGAGCGAGAGAATGGCGGATGGAAGCCGGCTGCCGCAGCAGCGCGTGCGGGAAAAGGCCTATCAGATCTGGATCGAGGAAGGCCGTCCGGAAGGGCGCGAAGCCGACCATTGGGAGAAGGCCTGCGAACTCGTGGCCATGGAGGAATCCGCCGATGCCACGCTGGTGCCGCGCGAGTCCGGGGCGGGCCAAACGGTCGAGCCGCCGGAGGCGCTGGAGAACCAGGGCGACTTCCCGGAGATGGTCGATCAGGGCGAGGGGGTACGTGTTCCTCATCGCGAGGCTGCCGCCCAGACCCTGCGCGATCCTGTCCGGAAGCGCCGCTGAGGTGCGGCCGGGGCCGAACGGGCCCCGGCCTTGTATCGGCTAGCGGATGTACCCCCGATCGGCGAGCATCCGCAGCACCTCGTCGGCGAGGTCTTCGGGTGACTGCTCCGCAGCGTCGAGGCGAAGTTCCGGCCGTTCGGGAATTTCATACGGGCTGTCAATGCCGGTGAAGTTGGCGATCTGGCCGGCGCGGGCCTTCTTGTACAGGCCCTTCACATCGCGCGCCTCGGCAACCTCGATCGGGGTATCGACATGGATCTCGATGAATTCGCCGTGCTCCACCAGTTCGCGGGCAAGCCGGCGTTCGGCACGGAACGGGGAAATGAACGACACCAGGACGATCAGCCCTGCGTCCAGGAAAAGCTTTGCCGTTTCCGCCACCCGCCGGATGTTCTCCACCCGATCCGCCTCTGTAAATCCCAGGTCGCGGCTGAGGCCGTGGCGGACGTTGTCGCCGTCGAGCAGGTAGGTGTGGCGCCCGTCCGCGGCGAGCTTCTTCTCCACCAGGTTGGCAATCGTCGACTTGCCAGCCCCCGAAAGACCGGTGAACCACAAGATCGTTGGCTTCTGCCCCTTGAGCGCGGCGCGCGCCTGCTTGTCGACGTCCAGCGCCTGCAGATGGACGTTGGACGCGCGCCGGAGAGCGAACTGGATCATTCCCGCACCCACGGTGCGGTTCGTCTGGCGATCGATCAGGATGAAGCCGCCGGTTTCCGGGTTGGCGTCGTAGGCATCGAACGCAATCGGTTCTGAAAGGCTGAGATTGACGATGCCCACCTCGTTCAGGGTCAGCGTCTTCGCCGCCAGCTGCTCGAAGGTGTTGACGTCGATCTTGTGCTTCAGGTCGGTGACCGTGGCCGCGACTGTGCGCGCCCCGCATTTCAGAAGGTAGGGCCGGCCGGGAATGAGCGCCTGATCTTCCTGCATCCAGATGACCTTGGCGGCGAACTGGTCGGAAACCTCCGGCCGTTCGGCGGGCTTTGCCAGCACGTCGCCGCGCGAGATGTCGATCTCGTCTTCCAGCGTCAGCGTCACAGCCTGGCGCGCGTAGGCAGCGGACAGGTTGCCGTCATGGGTGACAATCGCCTTCACCTTCGACGTGCGACCGGAGCGCGCCACCACGATCTCGTCTCCCGGGCGAACGGAGCCCGACGCGAGCGTGCCGGAGAAGCCGCGGAAGTCGAGGTTCGGCCGGTTCACCCACTGCACGGCCATGCGGAACGGCCGGGCCTCCAGGTCGTCGGATACCTCGACCGTCTCCAGGTGCTCCTTCAGCGTCGGCCCGTCATACCAGGGCGTCTGCGTCGACCGCTGCATGACGTTGTCGCCGAAGCGGGCCGAGATCGGGATCGCCTGCAGCGTCTCGAATCCGAACCGTTCGGCGAACGCCCGGTATGCGGCGACGACGCCTTGGAAGGCATCCTCGGAATGGTCGACCAGATCCATCTTGTTGACCGCCAGCACGACGTGGCGGATGCCCAGCAGCGACACCAGGAACGAGTGCCGCTTCGTCTGCGGCAGTATGCCGTTGCGCGCGTCGACGAGGATCACCGCCAGCTCGGCGTTGGAGGCGCCGGTCGCCATGTTGCGGGTATACTGCTCGTGGCCGGGCGTGTCGGCGACGATGAACTTGCGTGCCTCGGTGGTGAAGAAGCGGTAGGCGACGTCGATGGTGATGCCCTGTTCGCGCTCCGCCTCCAGCCCGTCGACGAGGAGGGCGAGGTCGATTTCGTCGCCGACGGTGCCGTGCCTGCGGCTGTCGCGGGTGAGCGCCGCCAGCTGGTCCTCAAAGATCAGCTTGGAATCGTAGAGCAGCCGACCGATCAGCGTCGACTTGCCGTCGTCGACCGATCCGCAGGTGATGAAGCGCAGCAGACCCTTGGAGGACTGCTCGGCGAGATACTCGGCCGCGAACGCCGCCGATGTGGGCACGTTGTTCATCAGAAGTAGCCCTCGCGCTTCTTGCGCTCCATGGAGGCGGCCTCGTCCGCGTCGATCAGGCGACCGGAGCGCTCGGATGTGCGGGCGATCAGCATCTCGCCGACGATCTCCTCTAGCGTGGCGGCCGGACTCTCGATGGCGCCAGTGAGCGGATAGCATCCCAGTGTGCGGAAGCGGACGATGCGCTGCCGGGCGGTCTCGCCGGGATGGAGCGGAAGCCGGCCGTCGTCGACCATCACCAGCGTGCCGTCGCGTTCCACGATCGGACGCTCGGCGGCGAAATAGAGCGGCACGATCGGGATTTCTTCGGCGAGGATATATTGCCAGATGTCGAGTTCGGTCCAGTTCGACAGGGGGAAGACGCGGATCGATTCCCCCTTGTTCACCCGGGTGTTGTAGAGGCTCCAGAGTTCCGGCCGCTGGTTCTTGGGGTCCCAGCCGTGGCTGGCGGTGCGGAAGGAGAATACGCGCTCCTTGGCGCGGCTCTTCTCCTCGTCGCGCCGCGCGCCGCCGAACGCCGCGTCGAAGCCGTAGCGGGTGAGCGCCTGCTTCAGTGCCTCCGTCTTCATCACATGGGTGTAGTGCGACGAGCCGTGGTCGAACGGGTTGATATTCTGCGCCAGCCCATCCGGATTGGTGTGGACGATCAGGTCGAGCCCGAGCCGCTTCGCCGTCCGGTCGCGAAAGGCGATCATCTCGCGGAACTTCCAGGTGGTGTCGACGTGCAGCAGCGGGAACGGCGGCCTGGAGGGATAGAACGCCTTCATCGCCAGGTGCAGCATCACCGACGAGTCCTTGCCGATCGAATAGAGCATGACCGGGTTGCGGAACTCCGCGGCAACCTCCCGCATTATCCGGATCGACTCAGCTTCCAGCCGCTGCAGGTGGGACAATCGTTCGAATGACATCGGCTGCGCACTCTTGTCGACCGCGAGCCCCGGGCCGGTCTCGACCGGGCTGCAGAACTTCGGTCTTAGTCGTTGAAATAGAAGCGACTTTGCTCGTATCGGCAGCGTCGCCTCACCTTCACACCACACTATGGCACGGAATCCGGCCCCTCAAGGAAACGGCTGCCCCCGGCGGCGTGCCGCAGGAGAAAAGAAATAGCGGCTCAGGCCGCCTCCGGAGGACGCATGCCGCATGGCATCGCTGGACGGGTGCATCATGACGGCGGCGTCGGAAGGCGTCAGCGGGTTCCTTGTCGAGGTCGGACGGGCGCTGGGCGGGGCGGTCATCTTTTCCGTGCCCATCTTCATGACCATGGAAATGTGGGAGCTTGGCGCGACCATGGACCGGTTTCGACTGGCATTGATGGTCGCGCTGCTTCTGCCGCTGCTTCTGGGCCTCTCCCGCTACATCGGCCTGGAGGAGACGCGCGGCATCGGCCAGGATCTGGCGGACAGTTTCCTCGCCATTGCCGTGGGCTTCGTCTGTTCCGGCGGTATCCTGCTGTTGCTGGGCACCATCGATTTCGGCATGGGCCCAGACGAGATCGCGGGAAAAATCGGCCTTCAGACGGTCCCCGCCAGCATCGGCGCCATGCTGGCCCGCAGCCAGTTCGGACAGCGCGACGAGGACAGCGATCCGCCCGAGCGCCAGACTTCCTACGGCGCCGAGATGTTGCTGATGGCGGCAGGCGCCCTGTTCCTGAGTTTCAGCGTCGCCCCGACGGAAGAGGTCACGATGATCGCCGCGCAGACAACCGTCTGGCACCTGATCGTGCTGATGCTTCTGCTGCTCGTCGCCATGCACGGGTTCGTTTATTCGGTCCGCTTCCGGGGCCAGGAGGTTAGCCAGGTCGAGGGCGTCGGCTTCGCAGGCGTGTTCCTGCGTTACACCATCGTCGGCTATGCGGTCGCCTTTGCCATGAGCCTTTATGTGCTGTGGTCGTTCGGGCAGCTCGAGGGAGAGGGGCTGCGGGCCATCGTGACCACAACGGTCGTGCTCTCTTTTCCCGCCGCCCTCGGGGCGGCCGCGGCGCGGCTCATCCTGTAGCCAATTGGACGAGCGAGGGCAGCAGCGCATGACCAGCGGCAACAGGAAGCCATCCCGGTTTCACCCGGTGTATCCGACCCGCCTGCACTGGATCGCGGCAGGTCTGGGTGCCGCGGTCTTCGTGGCGGTGATTGCGGTCCTTCTGACCTACGGGCTGCAGGAACGTGGGACTCCGCCGGTTGTTACCGTCCGGCCGGCGCCCCCGGCCCGGGTCGCGGAAGGCTATTCGGTGGTGGTGACCGTGGAGAATATCGGCGGGTCAACGGCCGCCGACATCGAGATCGAGGGGCGCACCGGGGCGGACGAGGTGGCCGGCACCGTCGCCCGGGCGCGGCTCGATTACCTGCCGCCCGGATCCAGCCGGAAGGCCACCCTGATCTTTGGGAGCAATCCCGGCGAGGGAGATCTCAGGGTCCGGGCGCTGGGCTATCGGACGCCATGACGCGAAGCGCGAGCGGGCGGGGAACGTTTTGCCGCCTCAGCGGGTTTGAGATCTGCTCAGGCCATCGAGGCTCCGATGAAATCGCGCATCGACACCACTCAGCTCGCCCCTCCCGCTCCGCACGCCTCCGCCAAGGCGGCGCGCCTCGTCTACATGAGCGACGACGTTCCAGGCATCGTTCGTCGCCGCGCCGGCCGTGGGTTCTCCTACCGCGACCCCGAGGGCGTGCTGGTGAAGGACGCGGAGACCCTCAGGCGCATCCGCGGCCTTGCCGTTCCGCCGGCGTATGTCGACGTGTGGATCTGTCCTCTTGATACCGGCCATATCCAGGCGACCGGACGCGATGCCCGAGGCCGCAAGCAATACCGCTATCATCCGCGCTGGATCGAAGTGCGCGACCAGGCCAAGTACGACCGGCTCATCGCATTCGCGCACGCGCTGCCGGCGATCCGCGGCCGGGTGGAGGCAGACATCCGTCGCCGCGGCCTTGATCGGACGCGGGTGCTCGCCTCCATCGTCTGGCTGCTGGAGAACACCTTCGTCCGCATCGGCAACACCGCCTACGCGCGTGAGAACAGGAGCTTCGGGCTGACCACGCTGCGCTCCCGCCATCTCAAGGTGGAAGCCTCGGCGGTGCGGCTCAAATTCACCGGCAAGTCCGGCAAGGCATGGAACCTGTCGCTCACCGACCGGCGCATCGTGAAGCTGGTGAAGGCCTGTCACGAGCTGCCCGGACAGCATCTGTTCCAGTACCGTGAAGACGGCGAGGTCCGGCCCGTCGCCTCCCACGACGTCAACGCCTATCTCCGCGAGATTTCCGGAGCGGAGTTCAGTTCCCGGCATTTCCGCACGTGGGCCGGGACGGTGCTCGCGGCCACTCTGTTGGCCGAGGAGGATCCGCCGACGTCCAAGGCCGACGGGAACCGCAAGATCAATGCCGCCATCGACGAGGTCTCCCGCAGCCTCGGCAACACCCGCGCCGTCTGTCGCAAGTGTTACGTCCACCCCAAGGTGTTCGAGCGCTTCGTCGACGGCACGCTTGCCGAGCGCCTGCGCGATGTCGGGCGGATCGATGCCGAGAGCGGCCTCGACGAGGACGAGCAGCGCGTGCTGGCGTGGCTCATGGACGAACGCGGCGGGTGATGCGCCGGCAGGAACAATTTCGGCGCGACGCGGTTCCGCCCACCGCACGCCAAGCCTGATGGAGTCATATATGACCGACGAAACGCCCCCGCAGAGCCAGGATCGCCAGCCGGGCCTGGAAGGCGAGATGCGCCCGGAACCCGATGCGGCTCCGCGTCACCCGGGCTCCGGCCGCCTTGAGGGAAAGGTCGCGCTCGTCACCGGCGGCGACAGCGGCATCGGCCGGGCCGTGGCCCTGGCCTTCGCCCGCGAAGGCGCGGATGTGGCCATCTCCTACCTCGACGAGCATGCGGATGCCGAAGCGACGCTGGACGGCATCCGTGCCGAAGGCCGCCGCGGCGTGGGGATCGCCGGTGACGTCGGCCAGGTGGTGCACTGTCACGAGACGGTCGGCCGGGTGGTCGAGGAACTTGGCGGCCTTGATATCCTGGTCAATAACGTCGGCGAGCAGCACGAGGTGGGGGATCTGTCCGAACTGACCCCCGAGCAGCTCGAGCGCACCTTCCGCACGAACGTCTATTCGTTCTTCTACATGACCAAGGCGGCACTTCCGCATCTCAAGCCGGGCAGCGCGATCATCAACTCCACGTCGGTCACCGCCTACAAGGGGCACACCACGCTGATCGACTATTCGGCCACCAAGGGCGCGATCGTCGCGTTCACGCGGACGATGTCGAATGTGCTGGTCGAGCGTGGCATCCGCGTCAACGGCGTGGCGCCGGGACCGATCTGGACGCCGCTGATTCCCGCCTCCTTCGATGCCGACCACACCGCGCATCACGGCGACAACGTGCCCATGGGCCGTGCCGGCCAGCCGAACGAGGTGGCGCCGAGCTACGTGTTCCTGGCCTCCGACGATGCCTCCTACATGTCGGGCCAGATCCTGCATCCCAACGGCGGAACTGTCGTCGGATCCTGAGCCGCAAGGCGTCGGCACGCCGGCGAGCCAGATCGTCCGCCGTTCTCGTCTGGCATCGCCGCGCCGAAATGGGGTCGGTTCGGCCGGCCCCATGTCCTGTCGAACTGGCGGTCAGGTGGCCGCGCCGATAATCGCGCAGGCGATGCGGTCGCCGGCGTCCCCCGACGGCTGGCTCTTGTAGTCGTCCTTGCCCGCGTGGATCATCAGGGTCCGACCCTGGATGCTGGCATTGCCGCCCGCCAGCGAGACATTGGGATTCAGAACGTCGGCGCGCAGCGTTCCGTCGGCACCCACGTACTGGTTCGGCATGTCGCCTGCGTGCGGGCCGCTTTTCACCAGAAAGCCGTGGTCGACCCCCTCTGGATTGAAGTGTCCGCCGGCCGACTTGAAACCGTCCTGAGCGTCGCAGCTGTCGGTCTCGTGGACATGAAAGGCCACCCAGCTGTCGGCGGGCAGACCTTCGATCTCAATCTGGATGAGAACGCCTTTTTCGGTCTGGGTCAGGTCGGCGGTACCGATGTCGTTTCCGTCAGCGCCGACGAATGAGGCCTTCAGCGTGCGGTCGACAATGGGCGCGTCGGTCTGGGCGAGTGCCGGAGTGGCCAGCGCGATACCGGTTCCGAGCGCGCAGACGAGCATGGTTCTCATGATGTGTCCTTCCCTTCTAGCTGCCCCGGTCGGGCCAACAACAAACGTCGGATGAAGGTTCCTGCCGAACCTGCACTTCCCGACATCGCCCCCGATCCCGAGGCATGAAGCTTCGTTCACTCCCGCGATTTCACAGGCTTCGCGGCTTGGAACCTCTTTACTTCAATTGGCTGCCGCCGATGCGGGGAGAATATTCGATGACTGTAGTAAAAATTCAGACTATCATTTGTTAATCGGGGTCTCAGGCGGATTTGTCATGAATAGTTTGGGTGTATGGGAACCGTTTCATTGCGCGGGCGTTTCGTTTCGAAGGTTTCGCGTCTCTGGGAGGTTCGCATGTCCGCATGCCATGGTACGACCGCTCTGCCCGACCTTGCCGCCCCGCTGCCCGTCCACCCTGCCACGGCCCATATCGATCGCGACCTCGTCGCCCTCATTCCGGCGCTGCGGATGTTCGCGCGCACCTTCTGCAAGAGCGGGTTCGATGTCGACGACCTCGTGCAGGAAACGCTGACCAAGGCGATCGCGAACGCCGAGAAGTTCCGGCCGGGCACGAACCTGAAGGCCTGGCTGTTCACCATCATGCGCAATGCCTTCTACACCTCGGCCAAGGTGCGGCGGCGCGAACAGCCGGGCTACGAGGATTGCGTGTCCGACGTGCTCACGGTGGCCCAGTCCCAGGACTGGGCGGTTCGCGGCCTGGAGATCCGCGCCTCTCTGGATGCGCTGCCGCCGGAGCAGCGTGAAGTCCTCGTCCTCATCGGAATTCTCGGCGTCTCCTACGAGGAGGCGGCGGAGATGACCGGATGCGCGATCGGGACGATCAAGAGCCGGCTCAATCGCGCCCGCCACCGGATGCTTCTGTTGCTTCAGGCGGAGAACGTCGCCGAACTGTTCGAGGGTCGCATTCACTAGCCCATTTGCGCGCCGTCCCGTGCCGCGTTCGGGCAGATGCGCAGTCGCCTCCGGCCAGGGCAACCCGGCCGGAGGATGTGCTCAACAGCCGGCCGACTCGCTGTTGCGGCCGCGCTGGATGGCTCCGTCGCGATAGGGCCAGACCGTCGTCATGGTGCAGTCGGCGCTCATCGACCATGAACTGACCAGGTCGCGGTTGCGGCCGTCCCAGGTGAGGCTCCCCGCCAGGCTCTCGTCGCTGGTTCGGCCCTCCACCACGGTCGGCAGATCCGCCGGTGCCGGCTGGGCCACCTTCGTTGCCAGGATCGCCATGGTCGGGGCGTTGTTGCCCGGTCGGCCGCAAGGCAGCAGGTAGAGGGTGGTATGGCCATCGAGGGCAACCGAGGCGGCGTCGGCCTGGCTGAACGCGGCATCGTCGATGCGCTCGCATTCATCTTCCGATGCATTCCACACCTTTGCTACATCGTCGGGCAGGGCGCCCGGCATGGCGATGACCGTTGCCGATGGCGCATCGACCGGCGGAGTGTCGCCGGGGCGGGCAAGCGCCGTGGTCGTGCCGACCCGGTTCTGGCGATCGTCGAGCCAGAGCGCCAGCGCGGTGAAACCGGTGGTGGATACGGCTGCCGGCGTTCCGCCCCCGCCCACCTCGGCCACCGTCGCTTCCTCCAGCGCCGCGGCATGCTCGGCGGTGAACGGGGCGGCGCTGGCACACGGCGTCAGGCCGACGCCTGCGAGCTTGCGGGCGAATGCGGCAAGCGGCGTTGCCGCGTCCGTGGCGGCAAGCTCTGCAAGCGACGGGGAGAGGGCGGCGGCGTCGGACGCAGAGAGCACCGCGGTTCCGTCGACCTGGAGCGACCAGTCCGTCGGCGCGTCTTCGCCGATGGGGAAGAGGCAAGCGTAGGCGCGATCGGCAGCGGCGGGACCGCGAAACACTGAGAACAGGCCGTCGCCGGCCGCGGTGTAGATCGTGCAGGCGCCGGAGCTCAGGCAGTAGCCGCTCCAGTCGGTCGCGGTCTTGTAGAGCGGCACCTCCACGGCGTTGGCCTGGACTGGGCAGAGGCTCATGGCGGCGGCGAGCGCGGTCGGCAAGGTCAGGCGCATCGGGTTTCTCCCGGTTCGGTGCGATCAGCCCCGCACTACTGATAGGCGGTGCGGGCGGTACTCGCCAGCGGAAGCGTGATGATGCTGCATCGCGGCAAAATAATCGATAATCAGGAGCTTCTTTGGCGCCCGCCTCGTCCTTAAATCCGTTTCAAACTTGGGTTTCTGGGGGCGACCGAACGCTCCGTGAAATGGATTATCGATTATCCGTTGACAGCCTCGGCGGCCCTCTGCGATTGTTCGGGACACTGACGAAGTTCCAACGAAACGGAGCCGCCGTGCAGCTCGAAGAGCACAAAGCCTACTACCGCGAAATGATCGGCCTGGTGCCGCCGAAGGTCTCGAAGCGTCTCGATTTCGCGGCTTCGGTCGATCCTGAGGGCCTCGACCAGCTCGAGGCCATGCGCAAGAGTGTCTTCGAATCGAAGCACCTCGATGCAAAGCAGGTTCAGGTCCTGGCCTATGCGATCCTGCTGACGCAGACCTCCCCGGCCGCCGAATTTCACGCCCGTGCGGCGATCAAGGCCGGGGCCACGAAGGAAGAACTTTTCGACGCCGCGAAGATCGCTTTCCTGTTCCGCGGCCTCTCCGCCATCAACCATGCCGGCGACGTGCTCGCGAAAATCTACGGACCGGACGAAGCCGACAAGGCCTGAGACCCGGTTCACGGGCTCGTCAAACGACTACGGAGGAAACCATGCTCAAGCGTTCACTCATTCTCGCTGCCGCGCTCGCGGTCACGGCCGGCGCGGCCCAGGCCGAATACCCGGATAAGGGGCTCAGCTTCATCGTGCCGTTCCCGCCGGGCGGCGCCAGCAACTTCATCGGGCGCGCCATCGCAACCGAGATGGCGACCGACCTCGACCAGGACATCACGGTGCTGAACAAGGCCGGTGCGGCCGGAACCGTCGGCGGAGCCGAGATCGCCCGCGCCGCGCCGGACGGCTACACCATCGGCATCCTCACCTCGACGCCGCTGCTGATGAAGCCGCACACCGCCGAGCTGCCCTACGATCTGTCGAGCTTCGACGTCGTCTGCCGTGCCTTCGACAACCCGCTGATCCTGACGGTCAGCGCCAAGTCGGAGATTACCTCGTTCGAGGATCTCATGGCGAAGGCGAAGGAGCGTCCCGGGGCGGTGAAGTACTACACGGAAGGACCGGGTTCGCTGCAGGACATCGCCATGAGCGACCTGGAACAGCAGGCCGGCTACAAGGCCATCGGCGTGCCGATGAAGGGCCACCAGGCTGCGGTGCAGAACCTGCTGTCCGGCGTTATCGACGTCGCCCCGCTCACCGCCGAGGCGGTGCTGGGCAACCCCGACCTGCTGCGTCCGATCGCCATCATGTCGGCCGAACGGGTTGAGGCACCGGACGTTCCGACGATTTCCGAGCTCGGCTACAACGACGTCATCTACAGCCTGACGGGCGCCATCGTTGCTCCCAAGGGGCTTGAGCCCGCAGTCTACGACCGGCTCGTCGCGTCCTGTGCCGCTGCGCAGAAGTCGGCCGGCTTCACCGAAACGCTGACCAAGTTCTCCATGCCGAAGGTGTCGGAGACCGGCGAGGCGTCGGCCAAGTCGATCGGCAAGCAGTACGAGGCCATCGGAGCCTACATCGAGAAGAACGGCCTCGGCGCGAAATAGCGCCTGGAGCGGATCGGACGCGCCATGTCGAAGCACCTGAAGACCGTCTCGGCCGGTTTCGCCCTGCTCGTCTTATGGGGCTTCCTCGGCGTGTACACCTCGCAGATGTCGCTGCCGGCGTTCGGCGGCGGCATCGCCTACGATCCGCTGTTCTTTCCGCAGATCCTGATCGGGGCGGGGGGCATACTTGCCGTCGTCCTGATCGTCCAGGGTGGGCGCCCGCTGCTGGCGGGGCTCGCAGCCGAGCCGGAAGAGGATGCCCCGCAAAACCCTCGCCGGATCGTCGCCGTGATTGCCATGGTCGGCTGCTATTTCGCCGCCATGCCCATCCTCGGATTTCCGATCTCGACGGCCCTGTTCCTGCTGGTGTTCGCGCCGGTGCTCGGATACCGCAAGCCGGCCGGCGTCCTGATAACGGCGGTGCTCGGCCCGCTGGTGATCTGGTACGTCTTCACCGCCGGCCTGGAAGCGCCGCTTCCCGCCTGGCCGGCCTTCTAGCCGGGGCTCAAGGCGGTCCAGACCACACGGGGCCATCGCCATCCCGGTCGGGCGGTCGGCCCCCGGCTGCTATCATCTCGATCCAGCTCGTGGACCGGTGTCCGTCCGACCCGCCTTCTGGATCATCCCGTCCCGCGCGGCCGCGCCTGTCTCAAGGTCCGCCCGGAAGCGTTGTCAGGGTCCCGCGCTCCGCCCAGGAGACGGTGACCGCGCCACTCAGGTCTACCGATGGATATCCTGGCTTCCGCCGCGGACATGATCTTCACCCTTCCGACGGTGCTTGCCATTCTCGGCGGCACGCTGCTCGGCGTCGCCATCGGAGTCCTGCCGGGGCTGGGTCCTGCCGTGGGCGTGTCGCTCGCGCTGCCGTTGACCCTCGGTCTCGACCAGGTGCCGGCGATCGCCATGCTGCTGGGCATCTACGCGGGCTCGATCTACGGCGGTTCGGTCACCGCCATCCTCATCAACACCCCTGGCACCCCCTCGTCCGCGGCAAGTTGCCTGGACGGCTATCCGATGACCCTGAAGGGTGAGGCGGGCAGGGCACTCGGCATCGCCGCGGTCGCCTCGGTGTTCGGCGGTCTGTTTTCCGTGGCGATCCTCGCGCTCTTCGCGCCGCGTCTGGCGTCCTGGGCGCTCAACTTCGGCCCGGCCGAGATGCTGGCGCTGGCGCTGTTCGCGCTCACCTGCATCGCGGCGGTGTCGGAGGGGTCGATGATCAAGGGCCTGATGGGCGGCGTCCTCGGCCTGTTCATTTCGGTGATCGGCCAGGACACCTTCACCGGACAGGTCCGCTACGACTTCGGCATCTTCGAGCTGTCGGCGGGCCTGTCGCTGGTGCCGGTGCTGGTCGGCCTGTTCGCCCTGTCGGAGGTGTTCACCCGGCTCGGCGGCGCCAACGGACCGGTCCAGACCATCACCAGCGCCGGGTTCCGGATGCCCACATTCCGCGAATTCAGGGGGCTGACGCCGACCTTCCTGAAGGGCGGGGTTGTCGGCACCATCCTCGGCATCCTGCCGGGCATCGGGCCGACGGCCGCCTCGTTCGTCAGCTACGCGGAGGCGCGGCGCTCGTCGAAGGAGCCGGAGACCTTCGGCAAGGGCAACCCGCATGGTCTGGCGGCCAGCGAAAGCGCCAACAACGCCGTCACCGGGGCGGCGCTGGTGCCGACGCTGGCGCTCGGTGTGCCGGGCGATCCGATCACCGCCATTCTGCTCGGCGCGCTGGTCATCAAGGACATCGTTCCGGGCCCGCGGCTGTTCATCCAGCACGCCGACACCGTCGCCGCCCTCTATATCGTGCTGACGGTCATCAACATCCTGATCCTGCCCATCGCCGCCGGTTTCGGCGGCGTCTGGCGCCGCATCCTGGCGCTCCCCGAGGCGCTGTTGATGGCGATGGTCGTGGTGCTCGTCACCGTCGGCATCTACACCCTCAACAACTCCGTCCTCGACCTGGTGACGACGTTCACCGCCGGCGTCGTCGGCTATCTCCTGCGCCGCGCCGGTTTCCCGCTGGCGCCGATCATCATTGGCTTCGTGCTCGGCGGCATGGTGGAGGAGAACCTCCGCATGGGGATGATCGTCTTCGAGGGCGACTGGACCCAGTTCTTCACCCATCCGATCGCCGCCGCGCTTCTCGCCCTGTCGGTCATCCTGCTCGCCCGGCCGCTCTATTCCGGGGCGTGGGGCCGGTTCGTCGCGGCCCGCAAGTCCCGCTGAAGGTCATCGCCCATGCGTCCCTGTCTCGCGCCCGATCCGCACCCGCATCCGCCCCGCCTCAGGGCGCCGGCCGGCACCTGTGACACCCACTGCCACGTCATCGGTCCGCAGCGCCGCTACCCGTTCTCCGAGCCGCGCAGCTACACCCCGCCCGACGCGCCCGTCGAGACCTACCGCGCCGTGCGCGAGACGCTCGGCATCGATCGGTCGGTGATCGTGCAGCCCGGTGCGCACGGCTTCGACAACACCGTCACCACCGATGCCATCGCGGTCCTCGGCGACAGCGCGCGCGGCATCGCCGTGGTCCCGCCGGAGATTACCGATGCCGAGCTGGCCGACCTCCACGACAAGGGTATCCGGGGCTTGCGCCTCTCCACGCTCTTGTCGGGCGGGGTGGGGACAGACAACATCGCGCGCATGGCGGAAAAGGTCGCGCCGCTCGGGTGGCATATCCTGCTGCACCTGAAGAGCGCCGACGAACTGCCGGCCCTGATGCCGATGATCCGCCATCTGCCGGTCGACGTGGTGCTCGACCACATGGCGCGGGTGACCGGCGTCGAGGGCGTCGACAGCCCGCCGTTCCGGGCGCTGCTGGAGCTTCTCACGAAGACCGACAGCTGCTGGACCAAGGTGTGCAGCTGGTACCGGCTTTCCGGCGCGGCTGCGCCCTTCGAGGACATGCGCCGCATGGCGGAGGCCGTGCTTGCCGCCCGGCCCGACCGGGTGCTGTGGGGTACCAACTGGCCGCATCCGCTGCTGTTCGACGGGCCGATGCCGAACGACGGCGATCTCATGGACCAGTTCATGGACTGGGCCGGCACCGACGCGGTGCGCCAGGCGGTCCTGGTCGACAATCCGGCGCGTCTCTACGGCTTCTGACGGTTCCTCAGTCTTCGGGCAGGCGGCCGGACAGCTTGGCGGTGGCGTAGACCCGCTCGATGTGGCGCTCGAGCAGCAGGGCGGCCATCTCCGCGTCCTTCTCCAGGGTGGCCTCGAGAATGCGGGCGTGATCCTTCTGGATCTCCGGGTTGTTCTGCCGTCCCTCGGAGTAGAGCCGGCGGTAGCGGTCGGCCTGGTCGAACAGGATGCCCTGGAAGCGGATCAGCCACTCCGATCCGCAGCCGGCGATCAGCGCCGCGTGAAACAGGCGGTGCTGGTTCTCCCAGGCCACGTACGCATCGGCCTCGCCCCGGCCACGCGCCTCGTCCAGCTTCGCCAGCTTGGCGTAGCTTCCGCGCAGCGCCGCGTCGAAGGTCTTGCCGCCGTGGGCGATCGACAGCTTTAGCCCCTGCGCCTCGATCAGCTTGCGCTGGTCGGTTATGTCCCGCAGGCGGGCGAGGGACATCGGGGGAACGCGGAAGCCGCGGTTGTCCTCGCCGATGACGAAGCCGTCGGCGGCGAGCCTCGCAAGCGCTTCGCGCAGCGGCGTCGGGCCGATGCCGTAGCGCTTCTGCAGGAACTGGATGGTGATCCGCTGTCCCGGCGACAGGGCGTTGGACAGGATGTCCTGGCGCAGCCGCGCGTAGGCCTCCGCCGTCCGGGTCGCTGGTGCCGGCGGGCCAGGTTCAGGGACCGGGAAGGGGGCAGGCGCGGTGTCGTCCAAGGGAAGCTGGCCTTCTGAGACGTCGGAGCGCATCAGGTCTAGAGCATTTTTGGATGCTGCGGAATCCTTCCATCGGGCGGGCCGGTACGCGATCCGCCGTTGGAGCCCTCGACGCATCTCCGATTTTTGCGCGATTGCCTCTGGTCCGCCGAGCCCCCATGCCTTTATACCGGAGCCAGTGTCCCCGTAGCTCAGCAGGATAGAGCACAGGATTCCTAATCCTGGGGTCGCAGGTTCGAATCCTGCCGGGGACACCATCCCAGCTCCTGGCCCTTCGCTCCCCCAAGTCCGCCGCCACGCCGTCCGCCGCATTCCGGCGCATTCGGACGGTGGCCCGCGTGCCGGTCGGGGCGGCCTCACGTGTAGCGCGCAATTTTGGTTGGCAGCGCGACGCAAGTTTGGTTGGCAGCAACTTTCCGGCGTTGGAGGCCTCTTCAAAGGCCGTTTGAAGGGCTCGGGCGGTACCCCTGATTGGCATGCAGGGTGAGCCCGATCTCGCGGCCGCCGCAGGCACCGCAGCGGAGCTTCGGGGCCAGGTCGTGAGCGAGGTAGGAGTGCCCAGCCCCCAGGCGGTCGATTAGGGCCTCAAGGTCGAGCGGAACGTGGCGGCCACACTCGCGCCGGCCGCAATGGGCGGAGAGCGCGTAGCCCTGCTCAATCAGGTCCCCCAGGGTCGCCAGCGTGATCGGCTTTGCCATCGGCCTCCCTTTCCAGGCGTTCGCATCCGAGCCGATGGTACGCCTCGACGAGCTCGCATCCAACGAACTCACGGCCGGACCGGAGAGCCGCCACGCCCGTCGTCGCCGAGCCGGCGAAGGGGTCCAGGACAGGCCCGGCCGGGCAAACCTTGAGCAGCTCCTCCATCAGGGGCAGCGGCTTTCCGGTGGTGTGAAGCTTCTTGCCGCCCGCCGTGACGCCGAACGTGAAGACGCCCGGCCGGGTCGGCCCCTTCCGGTCGTGCCACTTCCCCTTCGAGCCCCAGATCACATACTCCGCCTGGTGTCGGAACTTCCCCATCTGAGGCCGGCCGGCGAGCGTCTTGTCCCAGACGACGACGCCGCGCCAGGTGAAGCCGGCCGCCTGAAGCGCGCTGGTGAGAACCGGCAGCTGCCGCCAGTCGCTGAAGAGGAGTGCCGGCGCCGACGGCCGCAGTGTCCGATAGGCCTCGGAGAGCCAGAGCGCCGTCCAGCGCAGGTAGGAATACTGGTCGCGGGTCTCGCCGGCGAACTCCGGATAAAGCCAGGGCTCGTTGAGGTACTTGTTGTTGGCGCTGTCGGCCGTCCTGGCGCCGGCATGGACGCCGCCCGAGCAATACGGCGGATCCGTCACGAGCGAACCAAAGCGCTCGTTCGGCTGCTCGGCGAGCCAGGTCAGGGCGTCGGCTTGGTGAAGTTCCCAGCGCATGGTGCGTCTCCCTCGGGATGGACGCTCATGGCGCTCGGATGGGGCTCATTGGCCTCGTTCGGTTCCGGAAGGTAGCTCCGGCCGGACGCGATCGCCAGTCCTATTGGCGGGCTCGATCCTGGTGACGGTGCCGCAGCGGCGGCACTTGATCTCGACGGTGGCGCCTGGCTCTCCGTCGACGCGGTAGAGAAGCGCGGTGCAACGGCCGCAGCGGACGTCCTTCAATGGTTCCTCAAGAGATGTCCCCCACGCTCCCGGCCGGGAGGGTGGCGTTATCTCAACCATGCGTCATGCGGGGACTGGTTTGCCGACTCGGCCCCGCAGCCGGGTTTCCGGCCCCTCCCACCCCCTCACATGGCCAGACCCTCACCACGCAAGTTCGGTCTCCACCGTCGTGATCCAGCCGCGGTCCGGCCCGGCATCGTGGTAGACGGCGATCGCCTCCCAGTTCACGGCATCGATGTCGGGCCCGAAGCCTTCCGGCCGCACCGGCGCGCCCGCCACCGCATAAGGCTCTCCCATCATCTCGAAGTAGCCGGTCGCGGTGACCGCCTCCAGCTTCTGGGCGGCCGCCCGCGATGCCGCGCCGGCGAACGCCTGGGAGCTCCCCAGGTGAGGCAGCGCGAACCGGGCAAAGCCGCCCTCCAGGTGTTCGAGCATCTCGTCGGTCCGGCCTTTCGCTCCGTCGAACCAACCGGCCGCCACCTCCGAGAACCCGTAGCGGGGCTCGATGTCGACCTGAAACGCGTGGTTCGGATCAAACGGGATGCGGATCGCCTGCAGGGAGCTTCCGGAAGGCGTCTGGAACGATCCGCTCTTCCGGACCGTGAGCTTGCCGGCCTGGGGCTTCACGATTGCCCCCAGATCGTCACCGATGTCGGCCGCCAGCCCGATTGCCGACTGCTTCCAGCGCAAGAGATAACCGCCCGGCAACGGCAGCGCGTCGAGCTCGGGGTCGATCGCCGGCGCCAGGCCAGCGCGCTCGGCGAGCGTCCGAAGCACGTCGCCATAGGTCTTATGGCCGGTCTCCTCGTCGAAGTGCTCGGAGTCGACGCGCTTGAGCGCATCTGTGAAGTCGGCCGAGCGGCAGACGAGCGCCATCTCCTGGCCGCTCTCAGGCTCGCCCTGATAGAGGGTCCGCTGGTAGCGGTAGGTGCCGGTGATGATCGCGCCCTCGCGGGTCCAGCCGAGCTTTGCGGTGAACTCGGTGTCGACCGGCGGAGGCATCAGGTAGGGCTTCTGTCGGCGAAAGCGGATCAGGAGCTCGTCGGCCTCCCCGTAGGCAAGGTCCGTGATCCGGACGCCGATGAACTCGTGCCTGAAGCGCTCGGCCAAGTTGACGCCGTCCGGACCCGAGACCTCGATATAGGGCTGCCTGGCCATGGCTCAGTCCCAGGGCCGCACGACGACGGATGGAGAGGCAGCCACCTCCTCCGGAACGACCAGGACAGTGCCGGCCGGAACGATAGGCCCCAGCGCGGCCAGGCCCGGGTTGGCGTCGAGAAGCCGCTCGACGGTACCGCCCGCTTCGGAGCCGTAGATCGCTCGCGCCAGGCGATCGAGGCGCTCGGCCGGCTCGATGATGACGGTCCTGCTCATGAGAGGTCACCCAGGTGCACGAGGTCGATCTCGACGTCGACGATCCGGCCGACGCCGTCGACCGGATGGAGCTTCGTCTCGTCGTAGTAGAGCGCCCGGATCGAGACCTCGCCGCGGTTCTGACCGAGATAGCCGGAGCCCAGGCGGATGTAGTTGACCGTCTCCTGGGCCTCGTGGTGCTGGATCAGCCAGTCGAGCGCGTCCAGGCCGCCGAAGACGTGCGGCGCGGTCCTCGCCTCGATGCGCGTCCGGCGCTCGCCGAGCCCCGTCTTCTGATAGTCCATGCCGACCCAGGTCGGGGCGCCTGGCACACGGACCTCGCTCTCATAGGAGAGCCGCTGCGGGTTGAGGCCGATCACCTTCAGCTTGGCCCGGCCGATCGAGCAGAGGGTCTGGATCCCGGCCATCTCAGCTCACCGGAACGGAGGTGTCGTGGAGGGCGCGGGCCTCCGCCATCATGATCTCGCGACGCTGCGCCCGGGCCGCCCGGGCCGCCATGGTCTGCGGATCGACGCCGTGGAAGTGGTTGGTGAACTGCATGGGCGTCGAGCCGCCGCCCGGGCGCCCGGCGGGAGCAGCCGGCCGGGGCTTCGGCGCCGCGCCGCCGCCGGCGGCCGGCTTGCGCTTCGGTCGACGGGTCTCCTCGGCCGACCATCCGTCCTCTGAGAACGACCCTTGGTAGCCGGTCCAAGCTTCGGCGGCTTCGCCCGTCTCGACCGGCTTCGACGTGCTGCGGCGGT
>TARA_R110002020_G_scaffold104177_3_pt1 | contig 20079 bp, 18 predicted proteins | sample TARA_R110002020 | Tara Oceans TARA_R110002020 (sample SAMEA4396489) | marine metagenome | biome: Westerlies Biome; feature: [MES] marine water layer (ENVO:01000295) within the mesopelagic zone...; material: water (ENVO:00002006), including particulate matter (ENVO:01000060) such...
GCGGAGGGTAAGTATACTGCGACACAGTTACAAAATATGCTCGCCCGTAAAAAAGTGGCGGAGTCTAATAGAGCAAAGGTCGAAGCTGACACGGCTATGTTTAATTTGTTTGGTGAAGACTTAAACAAAGTCACCAATAAACACAAAAGTATTCGCAGCTTAATGGGCCGGGGGTTAACTCCGGCGCTTATAGCTAATTACGCAGAGGCAGTAAACATTAAAGAGGGCGCGAACATAACTATACCTCAAGCTGAAAAAGTTATTGAGGCGCATAAAAAAGCCGTTCTGCAAAAGGAAAAACTTAACCGAGCCGAGACTAACGGGTTTGATTACAACGGTGAGGTGGACAGCGAAAATTATAAATCGATTGCTGATGAGCAAAAAAAGCTTGAGAAGCGGTACGGGGTTACTATTAACAAGGATGATATATTAGAGCATTCAGGAACCTCTAACATAGATTTAACTAACGTAAAGGAATCTGAACTTTCAAACACCGCTAGAAACAAACGAAATGCGGAAAAAGGTTTTGGTTACAGAGAAGAAAAGAAGGGCGAGTCAGCCGCTGAAAACGCTCATAAGGCACAAGACCTACTGACTGACGCTGATCTTTTAGATGACGCTTTGTTTGAGGACGCAAATATTGAACCTAGCAGGCGTAATAGTTTAAGTGAATCAAACATCAATAAACTTATAGCTACTAAAAACCAAGCCAATGAGCTGTTTAATCCTAAAGTATCCAAGGCCACTCGCCGTAAATATATAGACGCAGGGCTTCGTAAATCGGACCCAGAAAAATACAGAGGGTTTCCTTTTGATGATGTGCCGTTGGAACCCAAAGACGGAACGTACACCCTGGCTCAGTTAGACCGAGTGTTGGAGCTAAAGTACGGAGAGGCGCAAAAAACTATTGCGGAAGCCCCAATAAACCAAGCTTACGAAGCTGCTAAATCAGCGTGGTTGACGTTCAGTAAAAATGACACCCAGGAAAATAAAGCCAAATACAGTTCAGCGGAGAAGGTGTTAAAGGATTTAGTATTAGACGGTGAGGTTACTATACCTACTGACAAAGTTAGGATTCTTAGACTTACAGATAAAACCCAGCAGTTTACCGTCAATTTAAAACGATCTTTTGAAAGTGGCGATGCTTCGGTTATAGATAGAATCCTTACCCCCGAGCAACGAACTGACGAGGCTTCTGTACGGTCGGTGCTGGCTGACTTCTTATCTACAGACGAGGAGTTCTTTAATCGCATTACTATTGCGGCCAACCCGGAATCAATCGGAATGGATCAACTTGATCCTAACACGGCGGGCCTAGTCACTACAGACCAACGGGTGTTCCTTTTTACAGACAACATACAACGCGGTAACGAAATGGGGGTCTTCCTACACGAAGTAGGCCAGCATCTTGGTATGCGTACTTTCTTAGGGGCAAACTATAATTCGTTAGTCGAGAACATTAAGCGTTTTGCTAGACGGAAAAACGATAGCGTTGAGGCTGTTATAGCTACGGCAGCTATGGAACGAACTAGATTTGCTAACACAGAGCCTTCTGCGGTAGACGATGAGCTCGTAGCTTACTTTATCGAAGAGGCCGTTAATCGCGGTATCTCTCCAACCAAGGAAGCTTCGCGTAAGAGTGGCCTGGGTAATTTCTTTAGGCGCGTAGTGGCAGGTTTCCGGAGAACATTGCGTATTTTCGGTTTAAGCCAAACGCCTAACGCACAAGAGATTGTGGACTTGGCTTATGGCGCTGCCGGTCTTGCGCTGCAAACTCCGTTTGAGAAACTAACCCGTGTAGAACGTGACTACAATTCTGTGCTATCAGCCCCAAGCTTTTTACAGAGCCTGATTAACAGAGAGAAGCCGCGTAATGGGGCTAGCTACGCTGACCGACAAAACTTAATGGACTCGAAGATGGTGGGTAAATTGGCAGAAGGAGCCATACCCGTAGTCCGTTGGTTTAAGAAGATTGCTTTGGGCGCTTTAGAACTTAATATGCTTTCTGATACTGTAAGAGAACACTATAAGCATATCGAAGGTGGCGTGTTAAATCCTTTGGGGGCAAAGTTAGCCAACCGCATAGACCAGCTTGATAGGCTTCTTAATCTTAAAGTCTCTGACGCTAAGCGACTTGCTACGGATTCGGATAGATTGGAGATTGAAATTAGCTGGACCGACCCAGAAACAAATCGATTAGTTACCGAGACTTTTAATACAGAGGAAGAAGCCATAAATAAACAGGCTGAGCTTAAAAGCAATCCTAATATAGATAGCTCTTTGGTCGAATCTAAAACCGTAGGATGGGGGGTCAACTCTGTACTTGAGCGCGAGCCAGAATTAACCACTAAACACGGTGAAGAGGTAATGAAATCGTGGAATGAACTTACCCACGAAGCTTCTCGATTGCAGGTTAAAATACAATCTGAACTAACGCCTGAGCAACTGAACACACTCACTCCTGAAGAAATGAAACGCGCCAAAGATTTAGGGTATTCGCCTGAGCGGTATCTTAGTGAAAAGGTTGACGTATATACGAAATACCGAGCACTCATAGCGACACGGCCAGACTTAGACGCTTACTTTACTGACGTTCAAAATATGCACAAGACAATGTGGAAATCATTTGTCGATACTGTGGCTAGGAAATTCGGTGGCAACGAAGGATTAGCAAAAGAATATCTAAATAAAATTGGCATCGATATGGATAAGTTTACTTTAGATCCATACATACCTTTATGGAGAGAAGGCAACATCGTTCTTAGTTACATAGATAACACCGGCGATTTTGTAGAGCGACGTTTTAAAACCAATCGAGACGCGCAGGAAGCTAAACGAGACGTTGAGCGTTTAAATTACAAAGACATTAGTTTAGTAGACCAAAGTCCCATGCTTGCTGCACAAGCTAAACGCGATAATGAAGCCATCGTTGAGTTAGTAAATGACTTCAAAAAGAAGTACCCGGACAACCCGGAGTGGGCTGAATCGCTTGAGGAGTTCTTGGTATCCAACTCAGACTCTTCACCTATCGGCGGTGTTATTGGGGCTCGTGGAACCGATCGTAAAAACATCAAAGGGTACGAACCTGACATGATTAAGGCCCTAGCCAATATAAGTGTGCAGATGGCTGGTCAGATAGCGGATATAGAATACAACGGAGAGATAAGCAGAGTTCACTTGGACATTAATAATATTGGTGGCGGCGATGCCGATAAACTTACGCTTAAAGAACAGGACTTTTTGCGGGATATCCAAGCTGAAATAGAGTTGCGCCGCAAGTTCCACCTCAACCCAGTAAACGCTTATCTAGCTAACCTGCTAACAGGCGTGTCGTATAAGTACTTTATTCTAGGTAGCCCCGCCTCGGCTTTGGTTAACTTGACTTCAATACCTATTCAGTCTTTTGGGGTTTTAGCTAGAACCCACGGCCCAATGGCTGCACTTAAAGCTCTTATGGCCGCGTTAAAAATGGCGTTTCGCGGGTTAACGGATAGTGCCGCCAACACAAAGCTCACAGTGCCTGGACTCAATGTTAATCTCTCAGACAAGACCGCGTTTACCGAAGACATGATGAAAGATAACCCCGAGCTGCGGGAACTTTTTGCATGGTCTACGGCTCGTGGCGGGGTTCGCAGTTCTTACAACCCAGATTACGATGTCCTGCAAGTAAAAGCCAAGGAGTCTCCATCGAAGTCTTTGTGGGAACGCACCTCTCGAACTCTGGGCTGGGCTTTCCAGAATACCGAACGGGCCACACGCGAAGTGACTATGATCGCAGCCTACAACTTGGAGCGCGATCGGCAGAAAGCTTTAAGTAAATCAGACCTTAACGCTGAATTGGATGCTCGATTGGCCGAAGAGCCTGATGCTTCACAATTCACACGCAAGTTTGCTAACGATCGCAGCGCTTTAGAAAAAGAGATAGCTAGAGAGAAGGCGTTGCAGACTGTTTACCGAACCCAAACCTCGGGTCTACGCGCCGCCGGATCTAGGTATCTCCAAAACAATTATGGTAAAGTCGCAGGCTCCCTTAAATCCTTTGCTTTAGGAATGATGTACCTCCAGTGGACGATGGCTAGGGATATATTTAAGGGAGTGACCGGGCCTAAAGTTAAAGGCATACCAAATCCGGGGAAATTAGCTGGTAAAATGTGGATGGCTTTAGCTGTTCCTTCGTGGATGCTGGCTGGGATACCGGGCATACCACTGTATTTCGTTCCTAATTTCTTCTTTATGTTGGCACAGAATTTCGACGGCGACGAAGATGATGAAAGTCTCGAAAGTTGGCTGAACCGGAATCTAGCAGATTTCGCGGCTCGCGGTCCCTTCGGTGCTGTTACCGGGCTAGACGTAGCCGATCGCGTGGCATTTAAAGAGTTGTTAATTCGAGACGACCCGTACCGAAAGGAAAAAGTAGGGCCAGCGTCTTACTATCTTGAACTGGGTGCTGGCCCCTTGTTTTCTGCTGTGCGTAGGTCGCTTGAAGGGGCAGCGCAATTAACGAGCGGCATCGCCGATAAGGGTCCGTTTGAAACGTCAGCTTATTTGGAAGCTTCTAAGTTTGGCTTGCCGTTAGCCCTATCGAATATTGCTCGTGGCCTCGATCCTAATTTTGGTAAGACGCGCAAGGGAGATATCCTTACTGAGAATCGTGGGGTGGATGATCGAATATGGCAGATGCTTGGGTTTGGAGATTTTGAAACGAAAGGCACCCGTAACAAATTATCACGTATGCGGGGCCTTAAACAAACCGCTTTGGAACGTAAGTCTAATATCCTTAACGAGCTCAACGTAGCCCGGAGTTCCGGAGCCGGGGTACCCTCGTATGTTTCTGATATGATTCGAGACTTCAATCGATCTAACTTGGCAAAGACGGAGATAGGTCCGATTACAGGTAAAACAATAGCGACTTCATTTGATTCGTATCAGAGAAGACGGCGGGAAGCTGAGAGCAACCGGGCTAGATTTGGTGTGCCCTACCCCGGCCCTAGCCCCGATAGCTCTATTAAAACTTATACTGCCGCAGACCTTCGGCGCTAAACAATTCGCCTATAAGTCTAGTTTTGGGGGGTACCTATGGTACCTCTTGGAAGGAGATCGTGGCTTACAGAGCGATATGAAGGGCCTCTTTTACGCACCCTTCTTTGCATTAAACTTAGCTCTCAGTTTCTTCTTAACTGTTGACCTTTGGTAGTCACGAATCGAAGCTGCTGTGGTAAGGGCTTCGGGTGTAAGAAGCTCGCTAACTTTATCCTCACTATAGCCGGGTGCGTACATAAGATCGCGCACATAAATTATACATTCCGTTAGCTGGGTTTCAAATTCCTCTTCGGAAGTAAGGGTGATTATCCGTTTTTGGTTTTCATCATTTTCTGCGCCTGAGCTCTTTATAAGCTCCTTTACAAATTCTTGGAAATACACCCAGTCTCTGTCAATAAGCACCTTATTTCCTGTTATAGCGTTGCCTTGTATCTGCGCGAAGTTGCCTTCTAAACCGTCATCGCCTTCCACCCACACGAAATCAGGTAAGTTTAACCGTTGTTTTTTAGGCATCGCTTTAATGCCGCGCCTGTTGTTTGGGTTATTCGTTATTACCGTCCTTGTTTGTGTCCTTTTGCGGCGCACCTTCTTTTTATTGGGGTCATGTCGCTTTTCTTCCCGTTTCTCTCCTTTCTTCTTACGAGTCTTTCTTCCTATCTCTTCTCCTTCGCCACCATGTATCTTTTCACCGTCGGCGTCTTTTTTATACCTCTTGCTTAATGGATATGTAGTAACCCTATTGGTCAAAGATTTATACCGTCGCGCTCGTCTATTCTTGGCTGAAAAATCTCCCTCACCATCCGTTGATAAACTCTCTTCGCAAATTTCTTTTATTATATCTGGAGTTTGCTTACAAAACTCTTCTGCCCATAACTCAATCCATCCGTCAAAAGGGTCTTTGTTCTTATCTCTATCCGTGCCCCCATCCATATATACTGCGTCCCGTACTGGAGAAGCTTGTATGTCGGTGTGTTTAGTTATGTCCGGCTCTATGATTATCGCTATACGATTGCGCCCCGAATATATCTGGAAGTGGGACATCTCTTGCTTACCTACGGATGTGTTGCGGTTGTAGTAAACCTCGCCTTGGTGAAGGATGCCCACGCGCCCAGTCGTGGCACCCATTTCTACAACCTCTTTCGGAACATTCTTTCCAAAAGCCCACCAGTATTGCTTAGTATCTTCAGTTTGTATAACTCCTTTACTAATGCTGTGCTTATCAAAAACAGCTTTCTGGCCTTCAACCTTTACATACTCAAGTTTACCCGAAGGGTTTTTACGCGACTCCCAATCGGTAGGGTAAACTCTAACTCGCAAGGTTATATCTAGTGGGAGCTCAAAATACCGCGAGTTCAAATATTTACATAACCACTTGCTGCCAGTAAAACCTTTCGGTGCCTTCACAGTATTTTCTCTATTGCTCTTACCCAACAGCGTGACCGCCGTACCGTTTGATCTAATGGGTCTATATCTCTTTTTAACCTCATTACTCAAAGGAACAACAAGGTCTTCTTCTCCTGTCTCTGGGTCTTGTTGGGTTATAAAGCCAAACTCTTCTTTGTTATTAAGATCCCGCTTAACAAGTGTTGCTTGGTGCCCTTTGCTTTCTGCCCACGACTTATATACTAATCCTTTCGGGTGTTTATCGAATCCAGCTAGTTTAGCCCCCATACCATAATTATCGTTCCCCCCTCTTTCTTTGTTCGCCCCAGCTCCATTGATATTTAGGAGGTACTTGGGCATCTCCTCCTTCGACATACCATCACCATTATCCATCAACGTAAGTTTATATATACCTTGTTCTTCGTACTCTGGGTCTGCCATCCAGGTGATTAGTCCGGGGGTGGCATCGCCATCGCTGGTACGACGTTGTATAGCTTCTATGGAGTTGTGCGTCATTTCCCGGTACACCTGCCCAGGAAGCATAGATTGTGTGAGGTGCTTCATTGTCGCAGCTACATTAGTAAATTGTACAGACTCTATGTCGAGTGGTTTCTTTGGCATTTAATTTTCTCCTTTGTAACGCTTTCTACATTGTTCTTGATCGTGCCGGTCTAAATCGTCTATGTACCATTTGATCCTTGGTTTGTTTTCTCTTTCATTAACGCGACCTCTAGGCACCCATAACCTCGACGGCTTAATAGATTTCCTAAAAATCCTGCCATCAAAAGTCTCAAAATCGACCTTTCGAGAAGCTAGTTTTCTTTTAGTTGGGTTGTTCCTGTTAACTTGAAGGAGGAGCTTATCTGACTCAAACGTGTGTTCCTCACTCGGGATAAAAGCTTTTGCAAACGCTACGTTACTCTCTAAGTACATCGCCCAACCTCTGTCTATCCCCATAAATCCAATACCGCGCTGGCTTTGGCTCGATTCCTCACCCTTCCAGGGTAACTCTTGATGGGGCCAATCTTCTGCAACACCGCATAGTGCGTCGAATATAAACGTAAAAGATGGACGCAACGCCGTGTTTGGCACCCTCGCGTAACCATCAGCGTCGGCGTGTTCTACATCTATAAAAAACACGCTTGTGTTGTAGTCTTCTACTTGCGCGATGTGGTCTCTGTATTTCCCGTTTCGCTTGACCTCAATACATATAACCCGATCAGGAAAACCCACATCAGTCAGATGAGGTTTTGGTCTTATAAGAAAGTCACAACGCACAAATTCACGTTTCTGCCTTACAGATCCTCTAGCCATACGATGCCTTTCGTAAGTGTGGCTATGGCCTCTTCCTGGTAGATGGACTCCGTAGACTTCCCTTCCGTAGTAAAAATCTTTATCTAAAATAATCTCCACGATATCGCCAACCATTTCTTCTGTTCTCAAACCATGCGGTGTGTCTCTATAAGCCTTTATCCTCGCTTCTACACAACGCCACCAATACTCCACGACAGACCCATGACCGCCCCCGGTTGATATATCTACGACATGAGTCAGTACGGGCTCACCTTTTCCTACCATGCTATTCGAGCCTCCATACACGTACTCCTCGTATCTGGTTCTCGGTTACCCCTTTGGTTCTAATCTTCATTTTCAACCGTTTGCACTCAGCTTGTATAATCTTCTTCGTCCCATCAACGTCGATCGTTGGGATAAAAAAGCTCGCAGCCTTGTCAAACTTCGACCACTCAACGTCAAAATTTATGCCGTGGATGAGCATGGAATTATGGCCGCATCGTTTCTTGAGCGGGTTCGTTTTCAGACGGGCTTGTTAGTAAATCCCCCGGCATCATATCTTCGGAGTATCTAAACACGTAAGCCTCAACAAGGCTAGTAGGTAAGTCGGTGCCTTTAGTTAGACTGACTCGATTCCGGCCAAGGTAGTCGCCCCTATCGTCCATGTATTTAATTAAGTCTTTTAATAAGTACTGATTATCGCTACAGAAGGTTCGTAACTCCTTAGTATGGATATAAATCTTCTGCGCGTCTGGGCACCATCGGCATACGATTTTCCCATAAGGTTGTTTTATCGGAGCGGGGCTATCCTTAGCGCGGCTGTCTGCGTTTTCGTTAACCACCAGCGTATTGCCTCCGTTCTCCGTAGTGAACGCCCCCAAAACCGTGCTGTAGTCTATAGTTGTTTCGACAGACTCTATACGCAGCTTATGAAGTAACTCTGTTGTAGCCCATTTGAGAATGGTGCCGGGGTCTATATCAATAAGACCTAACCTGTTTGCTATATCGCAAGCTGCGACGTTGCACGATATGGCGGCACTCCAAAACCTCTCCCGCTGCACAATCTTTGCTTCGTCCTCTAGGCGAAGGCGAACCTCCTGTACCAATCGATTAACCTCACTAAGATGTCCGATAACCCAGTCTGTAAAAATCCTCCCCGCCATACCATAGTTTTCATATAGCAACGTATCGTATAAGTCTCGTGCTTCTTGCAGGTCAAGGGCTGTGTGTTCACTCGGGTCAATGTTGTATTCCATCACCCTCATGTTCTCACCATCCGCGTGGCTCTTATTGCTTTGGACCCGTTCAATCAGAGAAGCGTTTGCTGTGGACACGCAGATGGTTCGCCACCTCGCATGGTTTTTACGCAGAGCGTTTACCTGGCTTTGCAAACGATCGGAAGCTCGACCCAACGAGATATCGTAAACCAAGTCGCTCATCTGGTGCTTCCGCATATTGGTAATTTCGTCTAGTGTAAAAGATATGCTGTTGTGCTGTCCTAGCTTATCCTTCATGGCTGCAAACGTATCCCCCGCGTGGGACATCATTAGTTCCGGATGACCAAATACGCTGTTAATACAGCGAAGTATCGTGCTTTTGCCAGTCCCACTACTCGAACTAATCAGTGATATAAGCAGCCCTTGTTGCGCTGTTGCTGGAGAAAGCAACACCGAACCGAACGCCGACAAGAAAGCAAAAGCATAAGGCTCAAAGTGTGGTCGGCTATAGGGTTCTATCACCTTCTTCCATAATTCCAAGTCACCTTTCGGTTGTGTGTTTTCTACAATAGTGTCTAGCTTTGGGTCATACGGACTGTGAAGGGCCTTACCGTTACCTATCAACTCAGAATCGCCCACAATAAATCCCGAATGATTGAAGTCTGCCCATCCTAATTGTTTTCTCACGATTTCTTTCCCCTCTTGTGTGTTCTGCAATTTTCTCCACCATTCCCTTAGAAGAATACGAACTTCGTTTTCCTCTATGCAATTCAGCCCCACATTAAGGGCTTGCGGTCGGAACTTATCCACAGAACCTAGATGTTTTGTCTCAAATAAAATCTCTGTAGGCTCCCCCCCGGTCGCCTCGTAAAAACGTAATCGTAAAGACCGGCCTTTTTCGGGATCTACAACGTGCCCAAGCACGTAAATAGCGGTGTTGTTAATCAATATATCGTCATCATCTGCGTTGGCTGTGCGACGAAAAAGCCTTCCGGAAGAAGACAGGTAGTAAGGCTCCGGTATCTTGGGATTAAGGGTCGTATGGCTGACTGTGCATACTTCTAAGTTAGGCTCCAAATGATTCCCGGATTGAAACCCCGTGGGCTCTTCAGTGAGGAGGGCCTCGTCTTCTTCTTCGAGGGGAGCCTCGAATACTTCGTCTTGAATAAATAGACCCGAGCCGTCTTTTATTTCACCATTGGTGTAGCTAACTTCCTTGATGACCAAGCCTAGCCGAAGCGGTCCACCGGGATGGCCTGTACCCTTGTTAAAATGGGTGCAGCTCTTACAAATACCTGGGTTATTGTCATCAAAAAACTTGCAACTGTGTGGAAACTCATAGGTTTTATCGGCTTTTTCCTGTGCGCCTGATTCATCGTATCCGGGGTGCCCCTGAGATAAAGCCTGTACCCATTTCTCCGGGCCTTCGCAGTTTACGGCTATAGATAACCCAGCTCTCCACAAGGGTTCCGTAGCTTTCTCGGGGTTTTCTAAAAGCCACAGTAGCTGCCCGCAACCATCACCACTCTTCGTGCGGCGCAATATCTTTTTAAAATCAAAGCTCTCATCAGGCGATCTTGCGGGACGGTCTTCAGACCATTCCGGAGAAGTCTCCACAGACCCAAGGGCTTCTTCTATCTTCGAGAATGGGACTGGCACAGAGTCGCTAATGATATAAACGCTACCTGCCGGATCCGTTTTATAATTAAGCGTCCCAGGCAACCGAAGTATCCGAGCTACATCGCTCGTCACCACCGGGTCGGCTTTGAAATCGTGGGTCTTACATAGTGTCTTTAGTTTGTTGGCTGTGGCAGCCCACGTTTTCGAGTCGATGGCCTCCTCAAGCACCCAATAGATATGCAGCCCTCCGCCACTATCCACAAGAGTTGGGGTCGGCAATCCTACTGACCCACAAAACTTAATGAGCTCGTCTACCGCAGCGTTTTTATTTGGAAATTTTGTAGGACTATCCCCTACATCCAAGTCCATCCAAAAAGATTTGGCTCGGGAAGCGTTCTTGGCCGTTCGATTTAAGTCCGAAGCATACGAAGAGCAAGCAAAATATACGTTATACCCTTCGTCTATTAAGGTCTTGGCATTAGCTTCTAAGTCTTCCCAACTCTGAGAGAATAAATGCCGGGGTTGACGTAGATTTGTACGACTACCGCCCTCAATATCGAGGCCGATCAGACAATGCCAATCGCCGCCACCACTCGGCAATACTTGTTTTAGAAAGGCTACCCCCACATCAGAAGCCATGAACTACCTCTTCTGTCGTGGTTGCCGCCGTTTTATAAACGAATCGATTATTTTCTTATGGCTTTTGTGGGGTTCGCATACCCCAGAGAACCACCTATATACTGTCCATTTTGTGACCCCCAGCTTCTCAGCGACTACCGAAGCCGGAATGGAGTGCTCGATGCAAAACCTCCCCAAGTTAACTCCTATCCGGCTGCGACTCGCAGCGCGATTCGCTCGAATCGTGGCCTCGTTGTAACCCCTGGCTATTGCGGTGCTATTCATCATCCGACTCCCCCTCATCATCAGCCAGCAAACTGTCTAATATATTGGTGTCTTCTGACTTTGGCTTGGACTTCTTCTTACGTGTCTTGAGTTCGATATGGCTGGTCTCAGACTCGACAGGAGCTTCGACCTTTACTTCCGACTGGGGGGCTTCGTCCGAAGCCTCTGCGGTTGGGTACTTCACCGTGACGAAACGCTTCAACGTCTCATCGGTTAGGATCCGTCCATCCTCATCGAAGTATTTGTCTAGTGCGTCTGACCACTCTTGGCCGTTTTCCAACGAAGGGTATTTATCGTGAGGAGCTACAGACCCCACGGCTGAGAAATGCAGCTTGGGGTAAATCAGTTTCTTAGGCCCCTTCGATCCTGCGGGGTACTGAAAGAACCCAATCCTCGTAATGATTTGCCGAGGCAAAAACCCAAACTGCCGGAGCTTCATTATGTAAGGATTCAGCCCTACCTCGTTCTTGCTGTCAGTAGCAAAAATCGAAGCGTGGGGGACCGTCAGTTGAAAGATCGAATTGTTAAACCCAAACCCTGAATAGGGCTTCTCGAACGTGGGCTTGCCTTGCCAATCGACTAACGCGACAGCCACCCTAGCTTCGTAGGTACACCGCGCCCTTCGATTCGGCCCTTTCGCCATCGGGCACATCTTACAACCTTCCGGAGAGATGGGATGCGGTATGTCCGGGTGAGGTTTGATTGAGTCGCTAGAAAAACAATTTGGTGGACCCGCCTTCTGGTTGGGGTCGTGCTCTCGCTCGTAAAATTTACGACCAAAATAATTACTGTCACCATGCTTGATGCTGTTGGCAACGATAATGCCGTATAAAAATACGGGGTTATCATCATTGAACAGATTCTTTGTCGGCTCATCCGGAACTTCCATCTCGAAAAGATCGCGCGAGCGAGCTCGTATGGATGGTGGTCGATCAATAACCACGGGGGCTAACTTGTCGCGTTGTTTCGGCGACATGGTTTCCACAAAATCTTCAAAGTTAATTACTTCTCCCATCTATTTCTCCTTCTTGGCTCGTGCTTTTGACACAACCACAGTGTTGTTCGTATAGGTACTAAACCCACACGCCTCGGGGTCTAAATCCTTGTCGGCTAAAAACGATTCGACTTTGCTAGCCACAAGCTGTTGCCGAGTAAACCGTTCATTATATTTAGCTTCCGTCTGGTAAACCATTTCCCAATCGTCAGCATTGTATTTTGTGTCTTGTGTAAGTCTTAAGCTACCTACACCAGTCACACTTTTTGTATCCTCGCCCTGCTCCATCATCTTCCGCGCCATGATGCTCTTCAACATATCGTTCCGCTCATCAAGCGGTGCGATCTTGTCTTTGGCTTCACGATTAATCGCTGCTTTGCGATCACGCAAATTTAATAGACATTCGATAATGGGTTCAAGCTTGGCGGTTTCTGCCCATTCCAAAAACTCCCCATCGGTCATGTAGTCATCGTATGCTTCGAGCACACTATCTTCCTTAGCCCGCAGTTCTATGTCAACCATCCTTGCCTCCTATCTACCCAAGAAAACGCTACCAAAAAAGTAGACTCTTGCCAACTAAAAAGTGACTGAATCTACTTTGATAGTAACTGTCCCTAATAGTACGCAATGGTCCGTAGTGGTCCGTAATGGTCCGTAATGGTCCGTAATGGACTCTAATGAAACTCAGTAGAGCTATAAAAAATCACAATGGGGCCTTAATTAATTCGCCGTAAAGCTCCAATAAAGACTTCTGATCGTCCACTTTTCCCCGCACTTTGCTGTATATCTTGTCCTCAATACCGCTTCCGGACAGCCGAACCACACTGACTTTATGCTCCTGACCTGGGCGATCGAGGCGAGCGTTGGCCTGTATATAGGTCTCGGCAGAGGCGTTGTTTGGGCACGAAAACCAAACCGCAACCGAGGCACTTACGAGACTCAAGCCATGACTAGCAGCCTGCGGTTGACATAAAAGAAGTTTCAAATCCGAATCGGGATCTGCAAAGGTCTCTACAATTTCCGATCGTGACTTCAGCGATACGCCGCCCCGAATAGTTCTTACATAATCCTCACCGTACTCTTTTTTGAAATGCCGTTCGAGCATTTCTATCGTGGCTCTAAATGGCACGAAACAAACAACCTTTGTGGCTGCTTCAGAAATCACTGTCTCTAACTCTTTGATCCTTGGAGCGCAGTCCAGCTCTATCGTCTTATCGGTGTCAGTAATATACGCTACGCCCGTCGCTATCTGAAGAAGTTTTGAAATGGCCGCACTCGCGCTTGCTCCACTAATAACGTCTCCATTCTCAAGCTCTATAATAAGTTGGCGCTGCAACTTCACGTAAAAAGACTTCTGCTGTTTTGTGAGGGCGACTTGTCGATCGGAGAAGGTGACTGGGGGTAGGTCCAAACAGTCCTCTTTTTTGTACCGAACGCTTGGTTGCAGAACCCTGTAAACCGTATCCTTAGCATCGAACTTTGGTATCCATACGAACTTGTTTACTTGGGTCATCGTCATCACTTTGAATCGTTCTTTGCTGCGCGGGACAGATGAGGGGTTGACGAGAAGGCACTGGCCGTGGGCGTCGGTCGGACTGTTTACTGTAGGGCTACCAGATAACGCCAGCACGAAATCCTTATCCGGTTTTATCAGGCGCTTCAGAGTTTTAAACCGCCGAGTGGCGCTGTTCTTGACATAGGTAGACTCATCTACAATCCACCCCGTCACCCCAGTTCGAGTAAGCTCCCGAACCTCGTCCTCCACAGTGGTAAGGCCATCATAGTTAATGATGTAGAAGTCCTTCGGCTGACCGCGCAGCATCTCCACCCGCTTACGGTTGGTGCCGTGGACAATACCTACGCTGCGGTGGGGGGTGCAGGTATAGATGTCCTTCTCCCATGCTGCCTTCAGTATTGAGAGCGGCGCAACAACCACAACGCGGTCTAGGTAACCATGCTTCATCAGGTAATCGCAGGCCCAGACAGAGCTCGAAGTTTTTCCAACCCCCATCGTGCTTAGATTAAAGGACTTACGATTCCGTACAGCGAACTCCACCATCTCGACTTGGTGCTTGAACGGCACTCGCTCGCAAGGAAACTTATAATCCTGCGTAACAAAAGGGATGTTCTTCATACGTAATTCGGTGAGCGCACGAACATTATGTACTCGGTATGGGTGGTCCCAACGAACCGCGCAAGCGTGTACTCCGTCATCATTACATTCGAGTATATTAGCTTCGGGCAACTTTTCTAAAAGAGCGGTAGCTTTTTTCGTTCTGAAAAGTAAATGCCCTTTATAGAGCTTCACTTCTTCCGCTTGAGCTTAGGCTTCTTGGCTTTATCGAGCGCGATAGCAATGGCTTGCTTTTGTGACTTGCCTGCTTTCCTCAACTCGTTGATGTTTTCTGAAACAACCTTCTTACCTGAGCCTTTTTTGAGAGGCATTCTTTCTCCTTTTTCTACCCTTCGTATTTGCCATTATGGTAACAGGTGGTCACCGGACAAAAACTCTTACACAGCGCGTTCTTTTTTGGTGGGAACGAGCCATTCAGTAGCGCGAACTGTAGCTTGGACACTAGCTTATCCCAATGCTCCCAGTATTCTTCTGCGTCCTTACGATGAAACTCACCGCTAATGATACTCTTCTTCTTAGGCATCATTACAAACAACAACGCACCTTTAATCGTTTCTAGTGAGGGGAAAGTATGAAACAAACCTAACGATAAAAGCTGAAGCTGCTTAATGTCAGCAAACTTAGTGTTCTTGCCCGTCTTGTAGTCGATCAAGACAGCTTCCGTAGGATCGCCGTCAGCGTTTGGAAGTAGGTTCACTAGGTCGGCTATACCCCGCCACCAGCAATCATCGGCAAAGAAGTCACAGGGTTCGAGATCACTGGTTAATGCTAACCGCATTTCGTAATGCTTGTCTCCTGGTGCCTCGACGAGTGGCTTTACGAAGGGTTCCATGAACGAAAACTCTTCAGTAAAAGCTTTCCCCGTCTTGCCATACATCTCGGCTTGAGTGTGGGCTTCCGATCCGAAACGCAGGGCTTCAGTTTCCTCTTGGCGGAAGCCTTCTATTTTCTCCCCAAGCCAACGTCGGGGGCATTGAGCGAACACATTGATGCTCGAATACGACCAAGCATGATTCTGCTTATCCATTATCTCGCTCCTTCAACTGCCGCTTCCGCAATTTTATTTCAGTATCGATGTAGTATCTGGCTTTCTCAAGGTCTTGTACCCCGTTATCTGCTTCGTGCTTCACGCCAGCCCGGACGCAGTACTTAATAACACTCCCTAAAGAAAAACTTAAATGCTGGGAAATGGTCAAAGGTTCCACAGTTTTGCCACAAGAACACGTAAATGGTACATCGGTGTACCATCGCGGGTGGTTCACATCATCATGCTCAATACTGTTGTTGTGCCTCTTACTCACCTACCTACCCTTCGTAAGTAGCTATTTATGATACAGAAAAGTAGGACTTGTTTCACCTGCCCAAGTACTCTCCGCTTGTTGAAGAAAAAGCTCAGCCTGTTCCCGAGGCATCCGTTCCGATAAGATATCGACAAATTTGTCTGCCGAATAACAATATGATTCCTGTCCATTTTTTCTACAGACACCAATAATCGCCTTTGCCAAGCCGGGAATAGTACTCAGTTCCTTCATTAAATATCTCCATAACACTCGCCGATTTTTGATTCGCACTGGAGGGGCAGATCGCTACTCCAGTTTGGGCCGAGCTTCATGGTAGCCTCTAAAAACTCCGTTGTCTCGTCTGCCTTTTCCCTCGGTGTGACGACCAGAATACTGTCATGGACGGTCAGTGCAATTTGAAGATTTGAGCTCTCCTTAATTCGAGCCATCCAGTAAATAAGAAGTTGCCGCGCCAAGCTCTGAACAATGTTCTCTACGACTTTGGCCCCAAAGATTCGGACATGACCCGTCTTCATGTAATAAGAGAAGTTGTCTCGGTCATCCTTCGTAAGCTCTGGATATTTAATAGGTGTTCCGTTTGGAAGGATAAATTCCTCCCCATAGAACCGAACTGCCTCAACCCGTTTTCCGAACTCAGCCGTCTGTCTTTCCACCCCAGGGCGATAGTTCATGTTGAAGTGCATGGCCCCAAGGCACCTATCCGCATCGGCCCAAAGCCTCGGAACGCCTGCGTAATTTCTACGGAACGCTTGGATACAGCGTATTGCATCCTCCTGGGTCGCTTTGATTCCCGCTACCTTAAACGTCCGGAGAAGGGCATCGGGGCTTAAACCAAATCCAGCGGCCAATGTGGTGATCTTCCCGCGCTGACGTTGCTCAGGAGATGTCTCCTCTACGGGTGTCCCGTAAATGAACGAGGCGGTTTGCTTGTATACGTCCTCCCCCCGGACAAAAGCCCCTAAGAACCGATCCTCGGGGTCGTCCGAAGCGAGCCACGCAATGATACGTGCCTCAATCTGGCTAGAGTCCACCTCGCAGAGCAGATGTCCTGCTGGGGCTCGAAGCGCCTTCCGGATCCTGCGAGTCATGTTCTGGGGGTTCATCGCCTCGCCCCCCGAGAAGCGTTGAGTAAGCGCCGCTGCGTACTTAAGGTTGATGGGGAAGGCCCCTTTCCGGTTACCGATATCAAGCAGCCTTTCCATCCGACTCTGCTCGATCGTACTCTTCACGGCGAGCCTTGCCTCCACCAAGTCTCGAACCTCCTGGGAATGATCTAATAATTCTAAAAACTCCGCGTCATTCTTGGCTAGAGCAAAGGCTTGCTTGCCTGTCCGGGGGCTTGTCTTCATCGGCACCTCTACCCCAAAGGCCTCCAAAGCTTCAGCAAACTTCGGATTACTCTGAAGTACCTCCACCGTTGTCCCGGCCTTTTTCACCGCCGCGTCCTTCTCCGATTTTATCTGGTCGAGCTGAAGCATGAGGTAGGAAGTATCGATCTCAATCGACGGGTGAGTGTACATCCGGATTGTCGTGTCGATCGCCGAGAGTTCATCCATCTGAGGTGAATAAGTTTTCACATTACTCAAAAAGGTACCTCTCAAATGCCATGTTTCGCCAAAAAGGTTGGGGTCCAGAAGGGTAATCCGCTATCCGAAACAACGAAAAACGCATCATCTACTTCTCTCCTGCTCTAAAAGGTCTCATAGTTTGCCCATATAAATCTTAAAAAGGCGGTAGGTTAACTCGACATCGTTGATGCAGTACTTACCCAACGCGGCTAGGGATTCCGAATCGAAGTCTTCAAGCCTCTTGTTGTCTGTATTGAACAGCTCGGTTCCCTTCTCGCCGACATTGTGCCGCTCCGAACAGGCTGCAAGGGAATGCTTGACCCCGCCGACTACCCCGTCCAACAGACGGGCCAGAGACAACGTATCAATATACATCTTCGGAGTATGCCCGAAGACCCAAGCCAGAATACTGCCATCAAAGGTAGCGTTGTGTGCCACAAGTAGGCTTTTATCCCAGGGTATTTGGGCAAGATGCGGTGCTACAGCACCCCCCGAAACGAACACAGTCTCCTCATCGTTCGTCTTCGTCGCGCAGCCCAAAACCTGGAACCTGGGGTCGTTGATGTAGGATTCTGTCGTCATTGTGGATAGCGAGAACTTCTCGCCTCCACGCTTCACGCTATAGAAAGTCTCGAAGTCGAGTACCACGGTCTGCATTAGTCTTCATCCAGGTAGGCCGCAGCCAACTCAGGCGGTATGTCCGGTCGAAAATCCAGCCCGCTTCCCCGCTGCTCAGATACTGCCGATAGCCAAGCTTCGAGATCGTCCATCGAAGTCTTATCGTTAACTACAATCGTAGCTCCCCCCGATCGCTCAATCTTAGAGAGCTCAAAAGCTTGAAGCCGAGTAACCTTATTCGTCTTCGCCTTACATTCGATACCTATGAAGCGCCCGCGTGGGGGCAGAGAAGCAATGATATCGGGGATACCCGATCGTCCATAAGGACTCGCTGCGGGGAAGAAGTAGTACGCCCCGAGATTCCGGAGAACCTTCGTGCATCGATCCTTCACACGGCGTTCTGGGGTAGCCACTACGCGAGCCCCGTAATAAAAAGCAGCCCCAGGAACCCGGAAAGGAAAATAAACGGGCACCTGAGACTGCTCAGCCGGGGATGAGATCTAGCTCTCACCCGAAGACTGTGGAGGCAAGGACGCGTAAGCGTCAAGGAAGGGTAGGCTCGCACAGAATCGGCTATACAAATATAGACTTCGTAAGGTTTATCTGCCACTTACGACCCTTTCGTGTTGTCCGTTTCGGTGCGAGGGTACTCATCGCCAGGAGCTTTCGGCTCTATAATCTCCGTTGTGCTACCCACACCATGCTTTAGTTGGTGCCTAGTGATCTCCAAAATCTGCTCGATCGATTGGTCGCTCCGCTGCGAAGGCTCTGCGAAGAAATCTATTAATTGTTCTCCCCCGTGGGTATCTACAGCCTCAGCCAAAGCTCGGTTCAGCACACGGTAATGCTCACGTAACTCGTTGATACGTCGCACCCGCACTTTTGCCACCACGGTAATCTCTCGGTATCTGTGAGAATCCCGGTCATAATCTCGGATGTAATCACTCATAAAAAACCTCCCGTCATTTTGCCAGCGCATTAGTCACTAGCTCTTGCCGATTCAACATCCATTAAATGTTCAAGTCGCTGCTCGATTCGCCGCAGCGTGGATGTAGCGGAATCATCTAGCTCAAGCTTCTGTTCGATACCCTGTGAATAGTATCTCCATACCTGATCGAGTACTTGACCCTCCGTTAGTTTAATTCCTGTCTCGTTTCGAGTGTTTTTTATATGCTCCGCGATGCTCGATTTGAGCTCTACAGATACATGAACTGATCTAGCCATCTTTCTTTTTCCCTTTCTTCTGCGCCTCAACAATTCTTAGTTTAAGAGTTTTCGCGTCCTGCTTCTGTTGTTCCGAAGCCAGATTCGAGCCTTCAATCCGCAGCAAACAGATCAAAGTTTCATTATCTGAGCTCCAAAGTTGATGGGTCATCCTAATCACCAATCAACTCTAAGTAGGCTTCTTGAATTTCAGCCGCCTCTAGCCGCCCAAACAACTCCTCAAAAAGATTTGGATCGTTGCTCTCCTGCATCAATTTGAATCGTTGCATCCGTAGGTTGACCATCACAACTTTCAAGTCCTCTTCATCGCAATGCTCACTATCCATTTCGTCCTCCATCTAAATCTAAAACTGTGGGGTACGGGGCTCGGATCTCATCCGGTACAATCCCCGGTGCCCGCTTCTCACTATCAACAACTGTGTTGTGTAATCGAATACGCTCCATGTTCGACCGGATCCCAAAGAGTCCCTCGAATAGTTCCGCTCTGTCGATGGGGTCATCGTGGTCAAGAGATAGAAGCCAGCTTAGCTTGCGTTTAATCAAACGAATTTCCATCTCTCCTAAAGAAAACTCGCTGTGCAAATTCATCATAAAGTAATCCTTTCGGAGTTGTTTAGTGGATTCTTCCATTACCCTTGACCGAAGACTTCCAGAAATCTAAAAGTTTCCCACTCACATAAAAACTACCGTGTGATTTAGCGTCAATCGGCCCACTCAATAAAAACGATTCTGCGTTGTCACAACCAACGGCTTTATCAAACACCTCGCGTAACAACGATTCTAC
>TARA_R110002020_G_scaffold239934_1_pt1 | contig 20078 bp, 18 predicted proteins | sample TARA_R110002020 | Tara Oceans TARA_R110002020 (sample SAMEA4396489) | marine metagenome | biome: Westerlies Biome; feature: [MES] marine water layer (ENVO:01000295) within the mesopelagic zone...; material: water (ENVO:00002006), including particulate matter (ENVO:01000060) such...
CCGGCGTGGTGCACGAGGCCGGCGTGCCGCGCCGGCCTTCGATTTCCACGACGCACAACCGGCACGACCCGAACGCCTCCAGATTGTCGGTCGCGCAGAGCTTGGGCACCTGGATGTCCAGTTCCGCCGCCGCCCGCATGACGGATGTGCCTTCGGGCACGGTGACTTCGAACCCGTCGATGGTCAGCGTCACCATCGCGCCGGACCGGGCGGGCGTGCCCATGTCGCGGTCGTCCTTCGGGTCCATGGTGGGGATGATGAAATCTTTCATTCTGCGGCCTCCTTGCGGTGCGCGAAATCGTCGGGGAAGTTGGTCAGCGCGGACATGACGGGGTACGGCGTGAAGCCCCCCAGCGCGCAGAGCGAGCCATCGGTCATCGTCTCGCAGAGATCGGTCAGCAGTGCGGCGGCATCGGCATCGCCTTCGGCGATCCGGTCGATGGTCTCGACGCCGCGCACGGCGCCGATCCGGCAGGGCGTGCATTTCCCGCAGCTTTCAACGGCGCAGAATTCCATCGCGAAACGCGCCATCTGCAGCATGTCGGCGGTGTCATCGAAGACCACCAGCCCGGCATGGCCGATCAGCCCGCCTTCGGCGCCGAATTCCTCGTACCCCATGGGCGCGTCGAACTTCTCGCGCGGCATGTAGGCGCCCAGAGGGCCGCCGACCTGCACCGCCTTCACGGGCCTGCCGCTGGCGGTGCCGCCGCCGATATCGTTCACGACCCCGCCCAGCGTCACGCCGAACGCGGTTTCATAGAGCCCGCCGTGCTTCACGTTCCCGGCGATCTGCAGCGTGATCGTGCCGCGCGACTTGCCGACGCCGAAGCTGGCGTGATGCTCGGCGCCCTTTTCGAAGATCACCGGCACGGTGGCCAGGCTGATGACGTTGTTGACGACGGTGGGCCGGCCCAGGAACCCTTCCAGCGCGGGAAGGGGCGGCTTTGCCCGCACGACGCCGCGCTTGCCTTCGAGCGAGTTGAGAAGCGAGGTCTCCTCGCCACACACATAGGCCCCCGCGCCTTCGCGGATCTCCATGTCGAAGGCGCGGCCCGATCCCATGACATCGGGTCCCAGCACGCCCTTGGCCTGCGCGATCTTGACTGCCGCGCGCATCACGCGGATCGCATCGGGATATTCCGACCGCAGGTAGACATAGCCGCGCGTCGCGCCGACACCCAGCCCGGCGATCGCCATGCCTTCGATCAGCGTGAACGGATCACCTTCCATGATCATGCGGTCGGCGAAGGTGCCGCTGTCGCCTTCGTCGGCATTGCAGACGATGTACTTTTGCGCGGCCTCGGCCTCGCGCACCGTGTTCCACTTGATACCGGTCGGAAAGCCCGCCCCACCCCGGCCCCGCAGGCCGGAGGCGGTGACCTCGGCCACGATGTCTTCATCCGTCATCTCAAGCGCGCGGCGCAGACCGGCCAACCCACCGTGGTGCTGGTAGTCGTCCAGGTTCAACGGATCGATCACGCCGCAGCGGGCGAAGGTCAGCCTTGTCTGGTTGGCGAGGAACGGCAGATCCTCGACCGGGCCGAGACCGTTCATCTTGCCGTCCAGCAGCGCGGGCACGTCTTCAGGCGCAACCGGACCAAAGCCCATCCGCACGCCATTCACGTCGATCTCGACCAGCGGTTCAAGCCACAGCATGCCGCGGGTGCCGTTCCGAATGATCTCGACCTCCACACCGCGGGCCGCGGCCTGCGCCGTGATCGCATCGGCCACGGCATCGGCGCCAAGCGCCTTGGCGGCGCTATCCATCGGGACCCGGATCTTCATGCGCCGACCTCCGCCAGAAGGGTGTCCATCCGGGCGGCATCGACGCGCGCAACCACACGGTCGTCCACCATCGCGGCCGGTCCGCAGGCGCACATGCCAAGGCAGTAGACCGGCTCGACCGTCACTGCGCCATTGATCGTGGTGCCGTGCCAATCGACCCCCAGCTTCTCCAGCGTGCGTTGGGCCAGGGCGTTGCCGCCCACGGCCTGACAGGCCTCGGCCCGGCAGATCTTGACGATATGCCGACCGGCAGGGGCCTTGCGGAAATCGTGGTAGAAACTGATGACGCCGTGCAGTTCCGCGCGCGTGATGTTCAGCGCATCGGCGATCAGCGGCATGGCCGCTTCGGGGATGTACCCGAAGGACCGCTGGATCGCGTGGAGCATGGGCAGAAGCGGCCCTTCAAGATGAAGATGGTCGGAGATGAGGGCGCGAAGTTCCGGGTCGGAAGGCGCTGGCGCTGATGGTTGCATTGGCTCGCCTGTGTTGTTTGTCAGGCCCAGCCAAGCGCATTCGACGATGCGAAATCAATAATGCTATTCCGTTAGTCGATTGAGGATCTCTATCAACCGAAGCTCGATTGCCTGCGCGCCTCGCGGAGCAGCGCATCCAGAACGGGGGTGTGCGGATCCCGGTAGGGCGCAATCAGCCCCACGGAATGGGCACTTTCGCCCCCGCTCAGCGGTATCGTGGCCAGCGCCTTGCCGGTGGTCAGAAAGCGGGCCATGTCCTCGGGCAGGACCGTCAGCCAACCGCCGTTTTCGACGTTCACCACCAGCACGACGGTCGAGTTCGATTCGATCCGCGCGTCGGGCGTCACGCCGGCCAGTTCCAGGTTGCGGTTGATGATCCGGCGATTCTGCATGTCGGGCGTCAGCAGGCACAGTTTCTGGCCCTCGAGTTCCTCCCACCCGACCGACCGCCGTCCGGCGAACGACGACGCGGCGGAACAGACCAGCATGTAGCGTTCCTCGTACAGCGGTTCCGTGCTGACCCGGCCCGTCGGTTCGTTGTCGAGGTAGGAAATCCCGGCGTCCACCTCGAGGTTGTCGAGCATCGCGAGGATCTCGGCCGAGGTGCGCGACACGATCGTCATCCCGACCTTGGGATGCTTCCGGCTGAACACGCTCGACAATTGCGCGGCCCATGTCAGCGCGGTGGGAATGACGGCGATGCGCAACTGGCCCGACAGGCCGTGCCGCTTGAACCGCATCTCGTCGCGCAATTGCCGCGTGTCGCCCACGATCTTGCGCGCCCAGACAAGCGCCGTCTGCCCCTCGGGCGTCAGCCCGCCATAGCGCGACCCGCGAAAGATCAGCTGGACGCCCAGCCGGTCTTCAAGCTGCTTGATCCCAGTGGAAAGCGTCGGCTGCGTGATCCCCAGCGTTGCGGCGGCACGGCCGAAATGGCCTTCCTTCGCCACCGCGATGAACATTTCCAGCTTGTCGAGCATGATCGGCCATCCGGATTGAAATCAAACAAACCGATAGAGATCAGAAATGAGCCCGCGAAGGCAAGCCGGTTTCCGACACCAGGGGTGAGCGGCAGGCCGATCCTCAGTTCCGCTGCCTGTCGTCAAGGCCAAGACCGCGGCCGATGATCTCGCGCATGATCTCGGACGTGCCGGCGTAGATGCGGCTGATCCTGGCGTCGGAATAGAGGCGGCTGATCTCGTATTCGTCCATGTAGCCCGCCCCGCCGTGCAGTTGCAGGCATTCGTCGACCACGCGGCCTTCGACTTCGGAGGTGTAAAGCTTCACTTCGGCCGCCATTTCGGCGGACAGTTCGCCCTTCAGGTGTTCGCGCACGCAATGGTCGGTCAGCGCCCAGGCGGCATCCAGTTCCGTCCGGGCCGAGGCCATCTTGAAACGCGAGTTCTGGAACATCCCTATGGCGCGGCCGAAGGCGCGGCGCTCCATGATGTAGTCCATCGTCAGGTTGAACGCATGTTCGGCCCGCGCAATGAAACCCACCGCCCCGATCAGGCGTTCCTCGGCCAGGTTCGTCATCATGATCTTGAAGCCCTGCGCGGGATCTCCCAGCACGTTTTCCTTGGGCACCTTGACGTCGTCGAAGAACAGCTCGGCCGTGTCCTGCGACGCCAGGCCCATCTTCTTCAGGTTCCGGCCGCGGGCGAAGCCATCCCAGGTGTCTTCGACAAGGAACAGGCCTATCTCGTGGCTCCTCTCAGGGTTCGTGCGGGCGGCGACCAGCACCAGACCGGCCAGGAACCCGTTCGAGATATAGGTTTTCGAGCCGTTCAGAACCCAGTGATCGCCCATGTCGACGGCGCGCGTCCTGATGCCCGCAAGATCCGACCCGGTACCGGGTTCGGTCATCGCGACGGCCAGGATCGTATCGCCCGACACGATATCGGCCATGTACCTGTCGCGCTGCGCGTCGGTCGCGAAATTCTGCATGTAGGGCCCGACGATGCGGTTGTGCAGGCCAATGAAAAAACCGGGCTCCTTCGGGCCCAGCTCCTCGCACAGGATCATGTCATAGCGGAAATCTTGCACACCCAGGCCCCCGTACTTCTCGTCGGCATACATGCACAGGAACCCTTCGGCCCCGGCGCTTTTCCACACCTCGCGGCTGACAACGCCGTCCTCGCGCCAGGCCTCGGAATGGGGGAAGACTTCCGTTTCGGCCCAGGCACGCACGGTGCGGCGGAAAAGCTCGTGTTCTTCCTCGTATATGGTTCGCTTCAGCATTCCTGCCTCCGGTGACATTGGCCGTCCTGCGCAGTATCCAAACGCCGTTTCCGACGGCCGGGTTGAAACGTTCCCGGGCCAGCATGTCATCAGTCGCAGGCATAAAGACGCTGGTGCCGGCGATGGTGTCTTCGAACCCGACCGATGCCAAGGCCTTGATGAAGCGTCCTCGCGTCAGTCAGGACCTGCGGCTTCGTGGGCTGTGTCCGTCGGAACCGCGCCCAAGCCCGGGAATTTGGGCGCGGGCGTCAGATGCCGGAACCGGACAGCCGGGCAGAAGGCCCCCGACTCAGGCGACCTTGGGGGCCTTGATCCGCAGGAAGTAGATGAACAAAGCCGTCATGAGGTACAGCCCGATGCTGATCGGGTTGGTGAAGAAGGCCATCACGTCGCCGTTCGACGTGATCAGCGTCCGCCGCATGTAGAGTTCAAGGTACGGTCCAAGGATGATCCCCATCAGCATGGGCACCAGCGGATAGGACATCAGTCGCAGCAACCACGCGAAAATGCCGATCGCCAGCGCCATCCACATCTGGAACCCCGAATAGGTCGAGGCATAGGTGCCGACCATCGCGACCATGGCGATGAAGGCATACAGCACCCCCCGGTTCATGCGCGCCAGCCAGATGTAATACGGCCCGAAGACAAGAACCGACAGGAAGACGAAGACGGCCGCAACCATCAGCGCGGCGAACATCGGGGCAATCGTGGCCATTTCGTTGGTCAGCAGGCCGGGCCCGGGCACCAGCCCGTGGATCAGAAGCACGCCGAAGATGATCGCCGTGACGGAATCCCCCGGGATGCCCAGCGTCAGGAGCGGCACCACCGCCCCGCCGCACATGGCGTTGTTGGCGGATTCCGCCGCCGCCAGCCCTTCGTGCGAACCATTGCCGTATTCCTCGGGCTTCTTGCTGACGCGCTTGGCCTCGGCATAGGCCACGAAGGACGCCATCGAGGCGCCGCCACCCGGCAGCATACCGATCAGCACGCCGATGACCGAGCTTTTGACGTAGGTCCAGAAACCGATGTCGCGGACTTCCTTCCAGTCGGGCCAGAAGTCCCGGTGCTTCACCTTGAACGCGGGCGTCTCGGCGGCGGTGCGGGCCTTCGATCCGCCCTGCAGCAACAACTCGCAGATCGCGAAAAGGCCGATCACGGCAGGCAGAAGCTGCACGCCTTCGATCAGGTTGGCGCTGCCGAAATCGAACCGCCCCTGCGCCACCATGTTGTCGAAACCGATGGTCGAGATCATCAGCCCCAGCGACACCGTCACAAGGCTTTTCCAGATCGATCCCTTGGCCACGATCACCACCGTCACCACGGCCATGAAGACCAGCGCGAACTTGTCGGGCGTGCGGAACATCAGGGCGAATTCGCTCATCGGGACGGCGACGAACATCAGCACGGCCGCACCCAGCACGCCCCCGATGGACGACGCCAGCGCATCGAGGCTGAGCGCCTTGGCCCCATGCCCGCGCTTCATCAGCGCATAGCCTTCCATCGTCGTGATCGCGCCGGACGCCGCTCCGGGAATGTTCACGGTGATGCCGGTGACCGATCCCGCGTATATGCCCGACATGAAGATCGCCATGACCATCACCAGCGCGTTGGTCAGTTCCATCGCGAAGGTGAACGGCAACAGCAGCGCGATGGCCAGCGTCGCGGTCAGGCCCGGGATGGCGCCGAAGACAAGGCCCATCAGGAAGCCGCCCACGAGGTACAGAAACGTCTCGGGGTTGGCGAGCGCCGCGAAGCCGCCCATCACTTCGGCAAACATCAGAAGTACCCCGAGGGCAGGAAGAGATCGAAGAGCGTGACGAAGAACAGCCAGCCAACCCCGGTGATCCCCGCAGAGATCACCACCGACGTCAGGATCGCTTTCACCGGCCCCAGCCGCTCCTGTTCGAACAGCCACGCGACGCCGAAGGCATAGCACAGCGTCGCGTAGACATAGCCCAGCGGTTCGAACGCCCAGGCAAATCCGCAGGTCAGCGCGATCAGCGCGACCGTGCGCAGGCTGAAATTGGCGTCCTCGTCATCGTCGTGCACCGCGGTGCCGCGCAGCTCCTGCACCAGCACGCCAAGCGCGCCCAGACCAAGGGTGAAGACAAGGACCATCGGCATCAGGGACGGACCGGGCTCGCCAGTGGCGAAGGGCCGGGGCAACTGCAGCGCCTGCTGCAGGTAGGCCACATCAAGCGCGAGGATGAAAAGCGCGAAAAGCGCCTGGCGAGTCATCGTCAATGGAAGCGCCTCTTGTCCGTCATTCGTCTATAGCAGAACCCGGCCGAGGGAACCGGCCGGGTTACGTCATCGGGAAACCGTGGGCCGGATTATTCCAGTACGCCTTCGGCTTTCAGCTTGTCCAGAAGCTTCAGCGCGCGGGTCTGGGTCCGCTCGACATAGGCTTCGGTTTCGGGACCATCCATCCAGTAGGCATTCATGCCGGTGGCGGCGGCCTTCTCCTGGAACTCCGGATTGTCGAACGCGGCTTTCAGACCGGCGACCAGGGTGTCCTGGATCTCCTGCGGCGTTTCTGCCGGCACGGCCAGCACACGCATGCCGCCCCAGATCACGTCATGGCCAAGCTCGGTGAAGGTCGGCACGTCCGGCAGGCTGGGATCGCGCTCCGAACCCATCACGGCAAGGATGTTCACCTGACCCGCCTCGGCGGCAGAGGCCACGGTGGCATAGCTCAGGCTTGCGGCGTCGTTCTCGCCCGAGATCAGCGCCTCGCGCTGTTCGGCCGAACCGTTCGGGAACGGCACGTGGTTCAGTTCGACGCCCAGCTGGTCAGCCATGTCGAGCGCGTGAAGATGCCAGATACCGCCAATGCCGGAATCCGAAACCGTCACTTCGCCCGGATTTTCCTTCGCCGCGGCGATGAAATCGTCGAGCGTTTCCCAGCCGGTGTCGGCGTTGACGGCCAGAACGGTGGGATAGAGCGTCACGTTCGCCAGGTAGCTGAGCGAGTCCGTGTCATAGCCCGGCACTAGGTTCTTGTAGGGCACGGTGATCATGCTGTCCCAGGTCAGCGAACCGATGGTATAGCCATCGGGGCGCGCCTTCATCAGGCGCAGCGTGCCCACGCCGGACTGCGCGCCGGTCACGTTCTGGGTGCGGATGCCGACGCCAAGCGGTTCCTCGGCATATTGCAGAAAGGTGCGCATCACGGTGTCGGTGCCGCCGCCCGCGCTCCACGGCATGATGTGCATGATGTCTTTGGTGGGATAGTCCTGTGCACCCGCGCTTAGCGTGCCGGTGACAAGAATCGCGACGCCGGTCAGGGCAGTGCGAAGACCCTTCGAAAAAGTCATGTGGGACCTCTCTGTTGCTTCTTTGCGGCGCCCGGAATCGAAGGCTCCGCAGTGACGTTGGCTCCCTGCCGGGGCAGGATCCATTTTGTATACATCACAATATACAGGTGAGAGTGCATTGCAACGGTTTTTCCCGCGGCCCATTATGGCGCCCTGCGGACGACGGGAGACGCGCCATGATCAGACCCAACCTGCCCCGGCCGGGAGAGATCGTTCTGGACCATTCCGGGCACTTCGTGGCCGACGCCGACGCGGCGCGTACTGCCCTGGAAAAGCTGGGGTTCACCGTCACACCGCTTTCGGCGCAGGTGCAGCCGGATCCGGTGACGGGAGAGATGAAGCCGACCGGCACGGGAAATATCTGCGTCATGCTGCCGGAAGGGTACCTTGAGGTTCTGGTCCATACCGCCGACACCGCGATCGGGCGCGAATTCAAGGCGGCGCTCGACCGGCGCGCGGGGCTGCACCTTGTGGCTTTCGGCCTTGCCGATGCCGCCGCGCGTCACGCGGAACTGGTGGAAGCCGGCGTGGACATGCGCCCGCTGGTGCATTTCTCCCGAGAGGTCGAGACCGAAACCGGCATGGAAACGGCCGCCTTCACCGTCGCGCGCCTGCCCGCCGGCGCGATGCCCGAAGGCCGGGTGCAAAGCCTGACGCACCATAACGAGGCGGCGCTTTGGCAGCCGCGCTGGACCGCCCACGCCAACGGCGCGCAGTCCCTTGACGCGATCGTGCTGTCCAGCCCCGATCCCCGGGAAAGTGCCGCGCGGTTTTCCCGCTTCCTCGGCCGTCCGGTGCAGAAGGACGGCCCGGGCCTGCGCATCCCGCTTGATCGCGGCGCGCTGGAATTCCTCCCGGAAGAGGCCGCGACCGCCCTTGTGGGCCATGCGGTCGACCCGGGGCAATCGTGCTTCGTGGGCCTGCGGATCGGGCTGGCGGATACCGCCGCCCTGCCCGATGACCCCCGGGCGCGATGGGTGGACGGGTCGCTCGTCGTGCCCTTCGATCCCACGCTGGGGTCCGGTGTCTGGCTGTTCCATCCCCGCTGACATCATCCGCCCGGTGTGAAGCGGCGCGGCCGCAGCCCGGCGTGGAACCACGTGATCATGGAATAGATGTCGTAGACCGGCAGGCCCGTGGCAGCCTGCACCGCTGCGCTGTAGGGCGACATGTTGGTGCATTCCAGAACGATGGCGCCGACATCCGGGTTCGCGGCCACCAGTTCCTCTGCCCCGGCCACCACGTCGGCGCAGGCCAGCGCGGGGTCCAGATCGTCCTTCTCGGCCTTGATGATCGTCCGGAAGAACTCCACCCCGTTTTCGGTGCCCATGACGGGCGTGTCGCGGGGAACGCCGATACCGTCGAGATGCGCGGGCGTCAGGCTGGCTGCGTTGATCGTCACGATCCCGGGACGCTTGCCCGGCGGCAGGGTCGCCTGCACCCAGGGCACCTGCATCATCGACGATGTCGCCACCGGCACACTCACCGCCGCCGCCAGTTCGCGCTGGTAGATCGACAGGAAGCCGCAATTCGTGGTGATCGCCTCGGCGCCCAGATCGACAAGATCCCGCGCGGCATGAATAAAATCGTCCAGCAGCCCCCGCGCGCCGTCGCAGACCACCCGGTCCGGGCTGGCACCGCGCACGATGCGGTAGATCACCGGGAACGGCCACGTCCCGGCATGGCCCATTTCGCCATGGATCCGGGCGAACCGCGCCTCCAGCATCAGGATGCCTAGCGGCGCGCCGTATAGAGATTTGCCACCGCGCACCACGTTCTCACCCGGAGCGCCGAAGGGCCGGACGGGATCGGTCATCGGCCGAACCGGGTCGCGGCAAACGGGGCAAGGTCGATCTCTGGCGCTTCTCCCGTGACAAGCTGCGCCGCCAGCCGCCCGCTGCGGGCGGAGGACACGAGGCCCACGTGACCGTGGCCGAAGCAATGCACGACGCCGTCGATGCCGCGCGCCTTCGCGATCACGGGCTTGCCGTCGGGCATGCTGGGCCTCAGCCCCATCCAGACCTCGGCCTCGCTGACGTCGAGTTCGGGGAAGGCAGCGCCCAGATGCGTGCGCATGATCTCGGCCCGGCGCCAGTCGGGTTCGGCGTCGGGGCTGGCGATTTCCACCTGACCCGCACAGCGCACGCCGGTGGCAAGGCGCGTGATCACCACCTTGCGGTCGCCCACCATGACCGACGTCGTGGGCCCCGGCAGGTTCGACCCGCCCCGGACCGTCACGTGGTAGCCGCGTTCGCTTTCCAAGGGCACCGCGTCCCCGGCCTGCTTTGCCAGCGCGGCCGACCGCGCGCCGCTGGCGATGACGGCCGCCGGGCAGGCGATCTCTCCCTGCGTCGTCGTCACAGCCTGCAATGTGCCGCCCTCGGCGCGGAAACCCGTCGCACGGGCCGCGACATGACGGGCGCCAAACGTGCCGGCATAGTCCATCAGCGCCGCGCAATAGGCTGCAGGGTCAAGGCACTGCCCCGCTTCGGGCACGTAGACGGCGAACCGGTAGTCTTTCGCAAGATCCGGCTGGCGCATCGCCAGGTCTTCCGCCCCGATCTCCTCGCAGTCGATCCCCAGGTCGCGGCGGATACGCCATCCCAGCCCGTCCGCTTCGTATGCAGCCCGGTCCCGGTAGACATGCATCAGGCCGCTTTTAGCATCGATCAGATCCGGCACACCGGCCCGCGCGGCCACCTCTTCATGCAGGCGCGGCGCATCTTTCAGTAGGGTGCGCAGGTCGGCGGCAGTCTGGCGAAGTTTCCCTTCCGTTGACCCGGCAGCAAGGTAGCGCAGCAGCCACGGCAGCGCCTTGGGCAGATACGAAGGCCGCACGCTGAGCGGACCCAGCGGATCGCGCAGCCACTTGGGCACCTGTTTCCAGACACCCGGAGACGACGGCGGCGTGACCGAATGCGATGACAGCCACGCGGCGTTGCCGAAGCTCGCCGCTTGCTGACCACCGGGCGGGCCCGGGTCCACCAGCACGACCTTCAGGCCGCGCTCGGCCAGTTGCACGGCCGTCTGCACACCGATGATCCCTGCCCCGATGACGGTGACATCTGCCTTCATTCTGGCCCTCCTGCCGGTCGGTTCCCGGCCCTGTTCAGCACCGCGTGATGCATCCGCTGTCCCCGTCGACGTGCAGCATGTCCCCGTTCCGCAGATCGGTCCAGAACGCGGCTTCGGGTTCGACCACGATGGGCACATCCGCCAGGATCGCGCCCTGCGTGACCGACGGATCGGGAAGATCGCGCAGGATCAGCGCCGCGGGATGGGTGTCATGCACCTTGAGCTGGTAGAGAAACCGCCACGCGCCGGCCGACCCCCGGCTGGCAGGCAACACCAGAACCCGCCCGGCAACGCACGCGCCCAGCAGATCGCTCGACCGTCCGACCACCTGGCCCGACCGGATATCCAGATCGCCCAGAAAGGACAGCGCCGTGTCGGAAACCAGCGCCATGCCCTGCGCCTGCCCCTTCACCACGCCGCGCGCCTGCCATGTGGCGTCAGCCATTGCGCCGCCTCCGGGGCTGGAAGCGGCCCGTGACCGCCGTTTCCACCGCCAGCTCGCTGGTCGTGAACAGCGTGGGGCACCGGATCATGTCGCGGACGTAATGGGCCTGCTTGGCGCTATCCACGACGATGGTCTTCAGCTTCGGCGGGACGACACCCAGCGCGGGATCGGGCGAACAGGTGCAGGCGAAATGACACGAGATCGGGCAGGTGTCGCTGACCACCCGCGCGCCCGCCTTTATCATGGGCGCCACCAGACCGGCATCCTGCGCCAGCTGGCGCACCGCCCGGCTGGTGGTGACCCAAAGTTCCACCCCCGGCGAGACCTGACGGCCGGAAAGCAGCGCGGAGTAATGCTTCATCTCCTCGAAGGAGGCATGCGGGCAGCCCAGATGGACAAGGTCGAAGCCGGTCTCCTCGCCCGTGCAGAACCCGTCGAAGACCTGCGCGATGTCGGCCTCTGTCACCTCTGCCTCTGGCAGGCCCGGCGCATCGGCATCGTCGGCCCAGGGGGGCGTCACGCCGGGCAGGATGAACATCGCCACCCCGCCCGACGTCGCCATGCCGACGCCCATCGCGTCGAGTTCATCCAGCGACGGCCGTGTTTGCAGCCCGCGGATCAACGGCACCCCGCTGCCGACCGCCGTTCCGATGACATAACCAAGCGCGGTGAAATCGGCCGTTCCGCTGGGGCGCGCGGTGACCGTGACACGATGGGTCGGCTGGCGGTTGCGATCCAGATGCAGGCCGAAACGCGGATAGCGCCCGGTCATGCCCGCGTAGACGGCAAAGAACCCGTCGCGGTTCGACCGCGCCCCAAGCACGGAATTGGCAAAGACGGTCACCCCGCTTTCGATCGAGGCGATGTGCATGTTCCATGTCGGCCAGTGCCCGGCCCAGTAGGGCGTGCAGGTGAAGGACGTCGCACTGCCCATCAGGCGATGCGCGGCCTCGGCCCGTTTCTGGAGGAGCCCCAGCGCCTCGGGCGCCCCGGTGTCCTGCCAGTTGCCCATGTCGGCATTGGCGATATTGGTGGACACCGGCACCGCCATCTTGGCGCCCTGCCCCGCCGTCGCCTCGATCAGCTCCACGTCGCCCTTGTAAAGCGCCATGCCGGCATGGACATGGGCATAGCCGATATCGACCATGTCGGGCGCGTCATAGGCTTCGCCCAGCTGGATCAGCGCCGCCATCGCCTGCCGGGCGGCGTCGCCTTCGGTGCCGTCCAACAAGGCCTTGTCGCGGTCCGACAGCTTCATGGGTCAGCTTCCGATCCGAAGCGTCGCGGATTCGCGGCGCAACGCGGCCAGGATGCTCAGCGCCACGACCATGCTGGTCCGGTTGTTCTGGGGCGACGGGTAATTCTGCGACGTCATTTCGAGCGAGACGGAACTGGCCTCGACACTCAGCGTGTGGCGGGCGCCGGGCAAGGTGCCATCGGCCCGGATCCTGACCTGCGTCCGGTCCAGCCCGATGCCCACAAGGCCCAGCGTCACGGCCACGTTGAAGTGGCGCGGGAAGTGGCCCGCAGCCTCGCGCGCAGAGCCTTCGAAAATGGGCACAGGTCCGTCCGCGGCCGGGGCAAGGTCGATGCCGTTGTCGTGGATGAAGCTTTCGTGCTCGAACGACGCCGGGTTGATGTGGGACGTCAGCACGACGGACGTGATCTCGTCCTCCGACGCCGCGCGGATGATGTCGAGCCCGGGCAAGGTGCCGCCCGCGATCTGCAATGTCGCGCCCGCGTCGCCTGCGATGTCGATCAGGTCGAGGTTCACCGCCAGCGCCCCCACGCTCACCGCGATGACATGGCCGCCGGCGCGCAGGGTCGGTTCGACCACGTCGCGGAATCCGTCATAGGTCGCGCATTCCACGAGGATCGCATCGTAGTGCGGCGCGTCAGCGGCATCGATGACGGGCACATCCAGGCCGAACTTCGCCGCGTTTTCAGCGGCCCGCGCCTTGTTGCGTGCCGCGATGGCGACAATGTCCAGCGTGTCCGCCTGACCGGCGCTTACCCTCGCGGCGATCTGCTGCCCAACATTGCCGAAGCCGCCCAGTACGATCCGTGTCACGCCTGCCATGCCAGTGTCTTTCCCATGCCAGTGTCTTCCCATGATTGTCTTGACTACATTTTGTACTCTGCCATGTATACAATTAAAAATGCAACCGAGCAGCCCCTTGAGGACGATCCATGACCGACCGCGCCCCCGTCACCCGAAGCCTTGCCGCCTTCATTTCCGGGTTCACGCCGTCCGCCCTGCCGGACGAGGTCATGGCCTACACCCGCACGCTGGCCAAGGACGGGATCGGCGTGCTGTGCGCGGCAACACATGAAAGCGTGACGGCCGCGCAGGGCATCGGCGACTTTGCCGAAGAGATCGCGGGCAACGGCCCCTGTACGCTGATCGGGCGGGGCCAGACCGTCGACCCGGTGAACGCCGCGCTGGCCAACGGAACGCTGGGCTATGCCGCCGATTTCGAGCCGCACCACCCCGAGGCGATCCTGCACCCGATTGCCGTGATGATCCCCACCGCGCTCGCCCTGTCCGAGGCCGAGAACCGCACCGGAGCCGAGGCACTGGCCGCGGTGGCGCTTGGCTGCGAAGTGACCTACCGGGTGTCCATGGCGATGAACCCCCGCGCTCTGTACGACCGCGGGTTTCACCCGTCGGCCATCGCGGGCAGCTTCGGCGCCGCTGCGGCCGCGGCCTTCCTGCTTGGGCTGGACGAGGAGCAGACCGTGCGCGCCCTTGGCTTGGCCGGGCTGCAGACATCGGGCCTTCTGGCATGGCAGGACGACCCGCGCGAAGACGCAAGGCCGTTCCAGATGGGGCTGGCCGCGCGCAATGGCGTCATGTCCGCGATGCTGGCGAAACGCGGCTTCGGCGCGCCCGATCGGATCTTCGATGGCGGCCACGTCGTGCTGGACGCCTATACCGCCGTGGCCGATCCCGCGCCGCTGACAGCGGGCCTTGGGGTCGAATGGGACGGGGTGATGGAACTGGCCATCAAGCCCTATGCCTCGGTCTCTTTCCTGCACCCGGCGCTCGACGCGCTTGTGGGGCTGCTGGAAGACAACGCGCTGACGTCGGACCAGATCGACAAGATCAGCCTGCGGTTTGCCGAGTCCGGCGCGCATTGCGTGGATGATAACCCGCTGAAGGGCCATTCGGCGCAGTACATCCTTCCCGTAAGAGCCGCGATGGGGCGGCTTTCGTTCCTTGACCTCTTCATCGACCGCCGCGAGACGGAGCCCGAGGTCGCCCGGCTTGCCGCCAGTGCCGAGGTGGTCCGCGACACCGGCGCCTTCAACGACGCCTTCCCGGATTTCTACATGGGCGAAGTCACCCTGACCCTGACCGATGGCCGAACCCTGTCGGCAACATCGAAAGTGGCGCGCGGTTACCCGGAGCAACCCCTGACGGCCGAGGAGATGGACCGGAAATTCGAGGATGTGACCGCGACGGTCTGTTCCCCCTCCCGCCGCGCGGCACTGGCCGCGGCGTCGGAAGACCTGTTCAACGCGCCCGATGTCCGTACCCTGACCGCGCTTCTGGCCCAGGCGCCGGATGCCTGAGACAGCGTGGCCGTTGACGCTCAACGGCAACAATGAATACAACTTGGAATACATAGCTCGATCCGAGGCGCACGTATTATGAGTACCGACAAGAAGCCAGCCGCAGCAGCCCGCAACGTGTCGTCGTCCCACCGGGCGCATGCACAGCTGCGCGAACAGCTTCTCCGGTCGAAATTCCTGCCCGGGCAGAAGATCAACGAGGTCGCGCTGGCCGGCCAGCTCGAGATCAGCCGAACGCCCCTCAGGGAAGCGCTGAACCGGCTGGTGGCCGAAGGGCTGCTTCTGGACCGGGAACGCGGCTTTTCCGTGCCGGGGCTGGAGCCCGAGGTGGTCTTCGACCTGTTCGAGGCGCGCGTCGAGATCGAATGCGCCACCGTCCGGCTGGCCTGCGAACGGGCTGACGCCGCGGGGCTTGAGGCCCTGTCGGCATTCCTGGACGAAAGCATGGCGGAATCGCCGGATGCGTCGGTCGACCGGCTGATCGAACTGGATATCCGCTTTCACGACACCATCGCCGAACTGTCGGGCAACAAGGTGCTGCGGCAGATGCTGTCGAACCTCAATGACCGCATCCACCTTGTGCGCTGGATCGCGATGGAAGGTCAACGGGACCGGACCCAAAGCCAGCACCGCAAGATCCTGGATCACATCTGCGCGGCGGACACAGACGCCGCCATCGCCGCCATGCGCGCGCACATTCTGCACCGCAAGGAAGATATCCTCGTCGCGATCAAGGCCGCTTACGGTCATGTCTATACCCTCGCCTCGGCCTGACCCTTCGCGGGCGCGATGGCCGTGACCCGACAATTCTGAAAGACGTGATCCCATGACCCGATACATCATCATCGGCGCCGGGTCGGGCATCGGTGCGGCGCTGGCCCGCCAGCTGGCAGCGCCCGGAACTGACCTCCTGCTGCACACTGGCTCCAATGCCGACCGCCTGTCCCGTGTCGCAAAGGCGTGCGAGGACGCGGGCGCCACGGTCTCGACCTGCCTCGGCCTGACAGAGGACCCCACGCTGATCGAACAGGTGGACGCCTGGCTCGCCCCCCTGCCCCAAGGCGGACTGACCGGCCTTGCCTTCGCGGCGGGCTACGCAAAGCTGGGAACGGTGGACACGACCGACCCCGCCGCACTGCGCAGCGCACTCGATGCGATGCCGATGGCGTTCCAGCGCCTGTGTACCGCCGTCGCGCCGAAACTGGCCGATGGCCGGGGCCGCATCCTGTGTGTCAGCGCCTTCGGCGCGCATCGGGCCAAGACCCACAGCTATGCCCCCACGGCCCCGGCCAAGGCCGCGCTGGAAGCTCAGGTCCGTGTCTTCGCCGCCAACCTTGCCCCGCGCGGGATCACGGTGAACGCCGTGGTGCCCGGTTTCATCTCGAAAGAGGCCGGCACGCCGTCTTCCCTCACCCCCGAACAATGGGCCGAGGTCACGGCCAACATCCCCATGGCGCGCCTTGGTCAGGCCGCGGAAGTCGCCGCGGCGGCGGCCTTTCTGCTGTCGGAACCCGCAGGCTACGTGACCGGCCAGTGTCTGCATGTGAACGGCGGCCTGACGCTCTGAAGCATCGGGGGCGCGGGAGCGGGAACAATTGTGGCATTGCGCCAATGTCGACGCATCTGTATACAGTTTGAAATACAGAAATGCTCGCCCGGCGTTTGGCCCCGCGCACCGACAAGGAGACACAGTCATGGAAAATACGCTCAACGGCGCCGAAGCCATGGTCCGGATGCTCGAAGCGCAGGGCGTGGATCATATCTTCGGGCTTTGCGGTGACACCACGCTGCCGTTCTACGACGCGATGCACCTGCTCGATCACAAGATCAACCACGTGCTGACGCGGGACGAACGCAGCGCGGCCTACATGGCCGACGGCTATTCCCGCGTCACCGGAAAGCCCGGCGTCTGCGAAGGCCCGTCGGGCGGCGGCGCGACCTATATCCTGCCGGGGCTGATCGAAGCCTCGGAAAGCTCCTATGCCATTCTGGCGATCACGACCGACATCTCGGTATCCACCTACGGCAAGTACCCCCTGACCGAAGTCGACCAGGAGGCGCTGATGCGGCCCCTGACCAAGTGGAACACGGTCATCAAGCAATCGGCCCACATCCCGCGCATGGTCCGCGCGGCCTTCCGCGCCATGACCACGGGACGCCCCGGCGCCGCCCATCTGGGCCTGCCCTATGACATCCAGTACGACAGCGTCGATCCGACGGACATCTGGGCCGATCCCAAAACGGCCAGCTACCCGGCCTACACCACCGGCCCCGATACCGGGTCGGTCGAAGCGGCGGTGGACGCGATCCTGTCGGCCAAGAGCCCGCTGATCGTCTGCGGAGGCGGCGTGGTCGTCGCCGGCGCGATGCCCGAGCTTGACCGGATCGCCACCCGGCTGGACATCGCGGTTGCGACCTCGATTTCCGGGCAGGGATCGCTGGCCGATACCCATCCGAACGCGCTTGGCGTCGTGGGCTCCAACGGCGGGACCGACCAGACATGGGAGATGATGCAGGCGGCCGACCTGATCGTCTTCATGGGTTGCCGCGCCGGCTCCACCACCACCGCCCGGTGGGAGGCGCCCAGCGTCGGCACCCGCATCGTGCATTTCGACGTCGATCCGATGGTGATCGGCGCCAACCTGCCCACCGAAGTGGGCGTGGTGGGCGATCTGCGCATGTCGCTGGAAATGGTCAACGCCGAGCTCGACCGCCACGAACAGGGGCTTTCGACCTTCGGCGGTGCGGCCGCCGTGGCCGACATCAAGCGCCGCAAGTTCGAGATCTTCGACCGCATCGCCGACGCGGGCGACACCCCGATCCGGCCCGAGCGCGTGATTTCCGACCTGATGAAGGTGCTGCCGTCCGATGCCATCGTCGTGTCCGATCCCGGCACCTCGTGCCCCTATTATTCCGCCTATTACCAGCAACAGCTGGCCGGACGTTACTTCATCACCAACCGCGCGCACGGCGCGCTGGGGTATTCGCTGGCGGCCTCGCTGGGCGCATGGCATGGCCGTCCGTCCAGCAAGACGGTCGCGCTGATGGGCGACGGGTCCTTCGGCTTCACCGTGGGCGAGCTGGAAACCGTCTGCCGTGCGAAGGCGCCGATCACCTTCGTGGTGTTCTCGAACTCCAACTTCGGCTGGATCAAGGCCAGCCAGATGGCCGACAAGGGATCGCGGTACTACAACGTCGATTTCAACCGGGTGGACCAGGCCGCCGTCGCCGCCGCCTACGGCGTGAAATCCTGGCGCGTCGAGGACCCGGCCGATCTTGAACGCGTGCTGCGCGAAGCGGTGGAGCATGACGGGCCGACGCTGGTCGACGTCGTCACCCAACCGCTGGAAGAGGCCAACGCCCCCGTTCGTCGCTGGATGGGCTGACGCGGTAGTGCCGCTTCGCCGTCCTCGGGGTCCCTGCTGTCAAGGCCGGGGACGGATTGCCAGTCGACCTTCCTGAACGTGCCCATGTCGCATGGTCTCTTGCGGTCGGCGGCGCCTTTCCTGGCGTCGGCGGCCACGGCACCCGTGGCACCGGCATGACCATGACTGTCATCCTCGTCGCCATCGTGACCGCTGGCCGATGACGTGTCCGGCGCAACGGTGCTTCGTCAGGGTGCCGATGTCAGGCTGAACGTGTCCGCCAATCCGAAGATCACGCAATAGGTCAGGCCGCTTCTCCGACCCGGCGGGGGACCAGGGCGCGGACAATTTCGACCATGCTGACATATCCAATCGTCTCGCCCTGCACCGTCACGTTGCACACACTGCCCATCGCGCCGTCTGCCAGTGCGATAACGCTTTCCAGGTTGTCGTCCGGAGCCACCTCCCCGACGACCTGACCGTCCGGTTTGTCCTTTGCCATGATCGAGCGGACCCGCAGCACCCGGGCGCGATTGATGTCGGCCACGAAGTCCTCGATATACGGGTCCGACGGGTTCAGCAGGATCTGTTGCGGCTCGCCCTGCTGGATCACGGCACCATCCTTCAGGATCACAAGGTGATCGGCAAGCTTCAGCGCCTCGTCCAGATCGTGGGTGATGAAGACGATGGTCTTCTGCAGTTCCTTCTGCAGTTCCAGCAGCAGGTCCTGCATGTCCGTCCGGATCAGCGGATCGAGCGCCGAGAACGCCTCGTCCATCAGCATGATATCCGAATTCGACGCCAGCGCCCGGGCAATGCCCACGCGCTGCTGCATCCCGCCCGAAAGCTGGTGCGGATATTGTTCGCCATTGCCCGAAAGACCGACACGGTCGATCCACTTCTGCGCCTCGCGGTCGGCCTCCTCCCGCTTGATGCCGCGGGTCAGCAGCGCCATGCCCGCGTTTTCCAGAACGGTGCGGTGCGGCAGCAGGGCGAACTTCTGGAACACCATCGACATGCGTTCGCGGCGCAACTGGCGCAGCTGGCTGTCGGAGTAGGCCAGCACGTCCTCGTCGTTCACCAGAACCTCGCCCGCGGTGGGTTCGATCAGGCGGTTCAGGTGGCGGATCAGCGTCGACTTGCCCGACCCCGAAAGGCCCATGATCACGGTGATCTCGCCCTCCTTCATGTCGACATTGATGTCCTGCAGGCCCAGCACGTGGCCGGTTTCCTCAAGCAGATCGTCCTTGGACTTGCCCTCGCGCACCGCGGCAAGCGCGGTCTCCGGGTCCGGGCCGAAGATCTTGAACAGGTGGCGGATCGAGACTTTGATGGTCTTGTCGGTCATTTCGGTCTCTCCTTACCGGCTGGATTGGCTGGCATCGATCCGCGCCAGCGACGCCTTGGTCACGCGATCCAGCGCGATGGCCAGAACGACGATGCCAAGACCCGCAACAAGGCCCACGCCCAGTTCAAGATTGCGGATGCCGCGCAGCACGAGGATGCCCAGCCCGGGGGCCGAAACCATCGAGGCGATGACCACCATGGCGAGGCTCATCATGATCGTCTGGTTGACGCCGGCCATGATGTTGGGCAGCGCCAGCGGGATCTGCACACCGAACAGCTTCTGGCTTTTTGTCATGCCGAAGGCGTCGGCGGCTTCGATCACGTCGGGATCGACAAGCCGGATGCCGAGGTTCGTCAGACGCACCACAGGCACGATGGCATAAAGGATCACGGCGATACCGTAGAGCTTTGGCTCGGTCACCGAGAAAAGGAAGATCAGCGGGATCAGGTAGAC
>TARA_R110002020_G_scaffold221133_1_pt1 | contig 20077 bp, 29 predicted proteins | sample TARA_R110002020 | Tara Oceans TARA_R110002020 (sample SAMEA4396489) | marine metagenome | biome: Westerlies Biome; feature: [MES] marine water layer (ENVO:01000295) within the mesopelagic zone...; material: water (ENVO:00002006), including particulate matter (ENVO:01000060) such...
AATTACATTAGGATATAGTTTGTGTATTAGCATGTAATTAGTATAGCACCGTTTAGTTGTAAGTCAAGAATTAAGATAGAGTTTCGTAGAGCAATGGTCGGACACATGGTTTGGCAATTGCTGTCTGTGCAGTGTCATCCATAATCGTAAGCAGCGAACCAAAAACAGTTGCTACCGCGTTAATGTCTGCACCAGTAAGCCTACTAATACCTTCTGCCTCTCTACCATCCTCAACAATTTCATTGGTATCATTGGGAAACTTACTCGAAAGTTCCGCCCACTTCTTTGACCAATCAGAACCACGAGCGGTCATGTACCTAAGATTTTCGCACATTGGTCTGATATAATCATTCGTAAATTTAATTGCCTCGGCATCTGTAATAGCCATTGGGTTTCCTTTCTAGAAAACGTGTGATGTTTCTGCACCCTTTGGTGTAACTGCACCAATAGAGGTAAAATTTGTTCTTCCTGTTGTTCGATCATTCGCGAATGTAGGTCCAAGTAATGTAGGATCATACTGTCTTGGACCAGCACCCAAGAACTTACACAAAGCACCTCCACCAGCGTCATCATTCAATTCAAAGTCTAATGTATCAATGAATGGGCTTGCTGTCAATGATATTTTGTTTACTATATACTCGTCCTGAATATTTGAGTATTGATTTGAAGAAATATTCCTCATAGCATTATTGTTCACAAAGTGACCAATTACAGATGAAGTATTGGTTCCTCTACTATTAAGTATACCATTTGTTGCAGAATCGATTATATTATTTTGAGTGATAATAATCTGGGTCAAGTTACTACCTACACCAGCCTCAAACTCTATCGCATCACTGGTATTGTAAATTGTATTATTCATTATCAATAAACCATAGTTACTATTATCCGATGCGATAGTAAGACCCTTCACTGCTCTGTTTGTACCATTAATGATCGTACCAATCATGGACGACATTCTAAATGATATATTCAGTTCGACATAGCAGTCTCCCCCAGAAGAATCATCCGGTGCCTCCACGTAGGAATCAATTAGATTTCCTCGAATCATTCGGACAACCTTTCCAGCTCCATCCAAATCACCCCTAACATAGCAATTTACAACACTACCATCATCAACTCTACAAGCACCATCAAATGATGCAGTATCATTCACAACATGACATCTGTACGCAACAAAACCATCACCATCAGATCTCAGAGATGCGGAACTGGAGGACTGCTCGATGTCAAATCCTTCGATCATTGTAAATTTTTCTCTATTATAAAAAAAGTGTCCCCACTTAAACATTCCGCCATCACCGGGAGTTGTTGTATAACCCTGAAACTTGATTGGTTTATCAACAGTTGGTGCGGCTGCGGGACTGTCAAATGTCATGTTGGCTTCACCAGTAACACGATTACCATCTACCGTTTTGCAATGAACGATATCCCCAGCTTCTACACCAGATTCACAATCTGCAAAGGTTCTCCATGCGTTTGCTTCAGTGGTGCCATCATTATCACCACTCGCGAGTCCACAATTGAGAAATCTATCTCGTAATGCTGCCATTAAGTTTTCTCCACTTCAACGAAAAGTGAAGCTCGTGTTATTGCTGCTGGACTTCCTTGAATTTTAAATTCGAGAACATCATTCTCTGACAAACCAGTAGTAAATCCAGCAATAGTTGATGCAGTCTGTCCACGATTAAGACTAATACCACCTATCGTAGCTCCATCCAGTTCTAGGGAAGAATCATTATATATTGCGAAATCTGCTGTCCCTGTAGTATCACCAATCAAAACTGCATTTGTAATAGTGCAGTCATATGGAATATACCTAAATCCCTTGCTCCCTGTTGTGATAATAGAACCCGCACCATCAACAACAATACCAAATGTATCAATTGCTTGTCCAGTCGCACCAGTCGCACCAGTGACACCATCGGATCCGGTTGCACCAGTCGCACCCTCTGTACCAACTTTGTCCCAAACATTATATGCAGACACATAGGTCCAAGTTTTAGAACCTAGTGCTGCTGTTTCACCGTTACTGGGATTTTTGGGAAAGTATACCAATCAATTACCTACTCTTTACTTTCTTCCTTTTCTTATATTTATCAGTCTTAGATGTTTTCTTCTTGGAATTTTCTTCAGCCCTAGATTTTAACTTCTCAATCTGTGCTTCCATATTGGCTGTTACACGAGCCTGTTCCATTTGTGCCATGATATTTTCATACTGCCCCAAATTCTCTTTAACTCTATCCTTGTGCTCATCAGGAACTCGATTTTCATTTACTAGTTTCTTACATGCTTCATACCCATCCTCTGCTTTGCCTGCATAGAAAGCAACTGCACCCAATTCATCAAGGGCAGTGAAGCGATAAACATCTTCACTAATAAACAAAATGTCCTGTGCTGGATATGGTAATTCAGCAGCAACTTTAGCAAACGGATATGCAGCGGCTGCCATATCATTCATCCTATACATTCTAGAAATCTCAACTAGAGGTTCTGCACGAATAGGTCTTGTATTGTATGCCTTTATAAATTCGCCAACAATCGTATCAAATGGTTCCTTTTCGAGTCCGCAACACAACGCAACCCTATATTGTGAGTAGAAAACTTCTTCATTCCACCCCTCCATCTCAACTCGCTTTTTATATGCTTCCTTTGCTTTACCCCACTGCTGGGAATCAAAATAGCTCTGAGCAAGATAAAACTGGTAACGAGAATTTTCAGGATCGTCTTCCAATGCTCCTTCTAGGATTTCTGCATCACGAGTATATTTTTCTATTGGACTAACACCAACATTTCTGTTGCCCTCTGTCCTTGCATTTACGTGATAATTACCATCAATTTTTGCAAAAGCAAGCCCATCTTTCTTCTTGGTTGCATCTGCATATTCGTGAAGAATACCCACATACCTCCAACCAAGATCCAATTTAAATATCTGATTCCTCCACCAACTAAACTCTCCTCGCTTAATAAAGAGAGTATATCCATCAGCAGTCATATTTTTTGGAAACTGAAAATCACCCTCAATGTAATCATCAGCATCTATTACCCAAGCATATTCTGCATCACTCTTCTCTGCATTATAGAAAGCCTCTGTTCGGGAACCAATTCTATTTGCATGATCACCAAATCCTTTCCAATCAGAAAGGTATACCTCACCCGGAATACCAAGTTCATCCATAGTCTTTTTAATAAGTTCCGGAGTACCATCAGTAGAACCAGTATCGGTAATATCATATCGATCAATGTAGGGTGCCATTGATTTGAGACACTCCTCAATAACATGTGTCTCATCTTTCACGATCATACATAACGTAATTTTGGGTCGTTCCATAACAAATTCCTTCTAGTAATTAAGATAAAAATCTATCAGCGTAATCAGCAGTAGCAGTGCTACTATATCCGCTGTCTAGATATTTATCTCGTTTTGTTTCCCTCTTATTTACCTGATCATCAATCCACTTATATGTTTTTTCCATACCAGCCTTAAGTGGTTGGGTGGGTTCCCAGTTCAACTGTTCTTTGTATAGATCATTGTCTGAATTTCTGCCACGAACGCCTTCAGGACCATCAACATTTTTAATCATAATATTCTTTCCAGAAATACCAATAACCATTTTAGCTAGATCATTAATTGCAATCATTTCCTCTGAACCAATATTTACAGGTCCAGTCCAATCCGAACGCATGAGACGCAAAGTAGCTTCAATACATTCATCAATATAAAGGAATGAGCGTGTCTGTAATCCATCACCCCACACTTCGATGGAATCTCCATCCTTAGCTTCAGCAACCTTTCTGCACATTGCTGCTGGTGCTTTTTCTTTACCTCCATCATATGTTCCTTGCGGACCAAAGATGTTATGATATCGGGCAACACGAACATTCATGTCATAATTTCTATTGAACGCAAGATAAAGTCTTTCGCTAAATAGTTTCTCCCAACCATATTCACTGTCTGGATCGGCCGGATATGCAGAATCTTCAGAACACTTTGGATTATCTGGATCGAGTTGATTGTGCTCTGGATACATGCAAGCAGATGATGAGTAGAAAACTCTACCAACATTGTACTTATGACATCGTTCCACAACATTTAAATTGATGAGTGCAGAATTATGCATAACATTAGCATCGTTTTCACCAGTAAAGATATATCCTGCGCCACCCATGTCAGCAGCAAATTGATACACCTCGTCAAACTCACGATCAAAAAGACTCTCGCAAACTTGCTGATCCCGAAGATCACCAATCACATAATGATCAGCCGCAGACTTATCAAAATCAGGATACTTCAAATCACAAACACGCACCCAACTACCTTCCTCTTTGAGACGCTTTACCATATGCGATCCAATAAAACCACCACCACCAAGAACCAATATATTTTTCATTTTATCTCCTTTGGTATCAAACAAACCGGAGGCAACATCATTTTATGTTTAGTGCTAATGTGCCTTTTTTCATAAATTCCAAGAACTTCATTCTGTCTCTCTGTAAGATTATCATAACCACATGAAGATTCAAATTTATCATAATAATTTAAAGCCCATTCTAGCTCATCATATGATGCTCCAATTTGTTCTTCATCACTTCGATTGTCTTTCCATAAACCATCAGTAGGGATAGCTTCCTGAATAGATTGGGGAACACCAAGAAATTCACATAACTCATATACTTCAGACTTCATCAAGTCTGCAATAGGACTTACATCAACACCACCATCACCATATTTGGTGAAGAATCCAATACCATAATCCTCAATCTTATTTCCTGTACCACACACCAATAAATTATGAGTATTCGCTATGGCATACAATGTCGTCATTCTTAATCTAGACGCTGTATTAATCAAAGCAAGATCAGTAACATCATACGAATTTAAAATCCGTGTTGTGATATTAAAAGATTCCGACAAATCGATAATGTATGATTCCACATTATCATATTGTTCAACCAACCACCTACTATGTTCATTGGATCTATCATACTGATCTAGAGCTTGGTTTATGGGCATGTTTAGTAGGATTACCTTCCTACCAGTCAGTGCTGCAAGAGTAGATGTTAATGCAGAATCTATTCCACCAGAAACACCAACAACATACCCATCAGTTCCAGAATCTACAATCCGATCATCCAACCAACACACAATATGATCTTTAACTTGATCACTATTCATGTAAATTTAACCTCATATAAAGAAGCTCCAACTTCTGTTGTATCTCCCAATTGTATATTAGAGTGTCCAACACAGCAATATATTTTTTTATCTTTTTCGTATATGGATAATGGATCGGAAACATTTCCATCCCATAGATCTGGACCGATATACGATTCCTTTAAATCACTAGAAACCATATACAAAAAAGGAGAATGATTATGACAATCATGTGTTCTATGCCCGACACCAAAATAACAATCGTGATTATCCGAAAATACTAACGGAGTACCCCCTCTACTGATTGTTATATTTTGAACTAAGTCATGTGATGTTTCCCATACACAATGATGTGTCTCTGGATTGTATTTTATAATACTCAACTGAGGATCTATAGTTAATACAAAATATAACACACCATCCTTAACCAGAGGAATCCAGTTCTTTCCCAACAACTCAACCCGAGTTTCCGGAAAATCTTCTATGGTGAGCGTAGAAACTTGCTCGGTAATCAAATTAATTATTTTATAATCGAATACTCTAGGTGAACCATGAGGATGCCATGTAATACAATGAGGTATACCATTGTACATAAAAGTTCTGGGATCCTCTCCCTCTGTCAATATATTCCTATAGATCAAATTAAATTCAGAATCTAAATGGAAAACATCAATCTTATCGTCACCTGCACAATTTCCAAATCTAGAACACCCAACATAACGATCTTCAAAATTTACAAAATTAGCCCAAACCCCATTATCAAAAAATGAACCGGGAGCATCGCGAAATGATTTATGATATTGAATTATATGTTCTAGCTCTAAATTAGGCAACCAGACTTTCTCCCAGCATAATTATCACCAACACGAATCAATTTAACACCAGCTTGTTCATTCATCATTCTCCATGGATCAATAACCACAGAACCTTCTGGGAATTTATAATCTAAGAATGCATCGTGGTTTGTTCCAATAAAGAATACTGCTGCGGTATCTAGCGGAGGATCACCGGCATCAACCCATGGATCAAACATTTCAACATTAGCATATGTTTCGAGCAAAATATTCTTAAGTAAGATCGACGGACTACCTACAGTAAGATTAGTTTCTTTCTTAAAGCACTTACCAAGAATGATGGGCTGAAGATTTGTCTTTTCGACTTCTTCCATAATAAGATCACCCAACCATTCAGTTTGCTTTTCTCTGCAAACCATAAGACTTTCATACCAATCATAACTAAGATCCATTTCCTTTGCCATCCACGACAAAGCAATATTATCTCTTGGGTGACAACCACCACCATCACCCATACCACCAAGAAGATACTTGGTACTGATCAATCGTTCATTAGCGAGGAACATGCCACGCATAACATTATCACAATTGACATTATCTAATTTGTGAGATGCTTCCATGATGACATTAGCGAGATTAATTTTCATAGTGATATATGTGTTATATGAAACCTTAATCATTTCAGCTTCTTCGATTGTGCATTCGTACACAGGCTTATCATGAATTGTCTTATAAAAATCTTTCGCGGCTGAGTATGCATCTGCATCATCCACACCAAACAGAACAAATTCAGGATTAACGAAATCATTAATAGTGGTTCCCATTGCAATAAAGAATGGATTATAACACAGCTTAATATGATCACTGATAAGTGGTTTAATTTCCCTACGAATTGTTCCGGGCAGAACAGTAGAAATAATAATTACAATCTTATCAGTACCTTGTCTCTCAATTTCATCTGAAAGATCCTGAATACCGGCCTTAAGATAAGTGTAATCAAAATCTACACGCTCGTCAGGGAGTCTAGTAGATCCCTCAAAATAAGGATCATGTGGTGTTTGAATTGGAACAAAAATTACATCAGAATTCTTGACCAAATTTTCAACATCACAAAAGGTAATGTTATGATTATCTAAAAGTTCGGGTGCTCCCTCTTCTCTGTAAGGGAGTTCCTTTTCTTCCAAAATAGTTTTTACAGCAGGGTCAACATCATAACCAAAAACATCATGACCCCTAGCATCTATCGCCAACGCACAAGGCAAACCGAGTTTACCCAGTCCCATAAAACCAATATTCATTTAATTGCTCCTCATAAAAAATGATTCATCATGAATAGACTTGTCATCTATATAGACATCGGCATAACATTTGCCGAAATATAACTTGTGGAATTTCACATCCCACTTATTTAGTTGATCTTCTGTCAACTCTCTCATGTATGTGTCAGCTAACTCTTGATTACCATTAGCACGAGTCATACCTCTAGCTGTTTGTATTACTACGGTATGATTCTCATATAATTCATTAACGTAATTTATCCTATCAACTAAGGGTTCTGCTGAATCATAATCACCATTAGTATTAGTACATAAAGTTCCATCAAGATCGAAGACATAAATCAAGAAATCCACTCCCGAAAATCTTCCAAAAATCCATTAACCGACTCAGTGGTTCCCTCGTGTACACACATGTCTTTTATAATATTTAAACCAGCAGTTACAATATGAGAACCACTAGACCATGCGGTAGTAACATCAGTAGGTTTTCTTATGCTACCGGAAATTATTTCACAATCAAGATTGGAATTAAAAATATAAGCATTAGTATCATTCAGTATTTGATTAGAATCTTCTCCCCTGTCTAATGCTCTATTATAAAACAGAGAAACATATCTAGATCCAGCCTTTGCAGCCATTAACATTTGACTGTATGTAAAGCAACAGGTACAGTTTACTGGTATATTCATTTTAGATAATTTCCTAATAACAGATAACTCACGAACTCCGATAGGAATTTTTATATTAAGACTAGAGTAATCAATTTTACCATAAATCTTCAGTGCTTCCTCAAACATGAGATCTGGATCTTCACAAAAGATTTCAACACTAAGAGGAAGTCCATTACAAACCTGTGCTAACTCGCGACAATGTGAAATGAAATCGCCCTTGGGTTGCTTACTGAACAAGGATGGGTTAGTTGTAACACCATCAATAATCCCCATATCAATACACTGCTTTGCTTCTTCAATGGAAGCAGAATCTAAAAACAATTTTCTATTCATTCACTAATTCCTTAAAATTATAAGTTTTTCCATCTTCTACAATATGAGAATCTGCATCGGTATCATTAGAAGCAATCTCTATGATGACACTATCCTCTAAAGCCATTCGCATATGCATCAAACCCTTCGGGACATGATATACATCACCAGAATTTAATATAACACTTCTGTTAACACCCCTACCAACGCGAAGACCTAATTTAATTTTTCCACTAAGAATGTAGTATGTTTCATCTTTCTCCGTATGAAATTCCATGCTGCTCTGAGTATCTGCATTCATTTCAATAATTTTTAGAGAACAATTTTCTAACCTACAAACGTTTACGATTTTGCCCCAATATTTTTCTTTAACTTCTACGGGACTCAAAATATCAGGAACTTCAAGGTGTCCATAATTATTGTCCATAATACTTTGTATCTCCATGCTTTCTTTTATAGTGTTTCTCTAACACATGATTTGGTAATCGTTCCGTACCACCCAACATCAAAGAATTATACGCCATCTCTGCAACAAGTTCAAGAACAATTGATGAATTTAGACATGACTGTGGATCAGAGTCCCAAACAAAAGCACCGTGCTTTTCTATCAGACACGCATTTATTTCATGGTAATCTAGTTCGTTGTTTTTAAAATGTTGGACTATAGAATTGCCTGTGTCTACCTCGTAATCTTCCCAAGAGGTTAGTAAATTTACCACAGGTATGTCACCATTAAAATAATCTGCATGTGTAGTTCCTAGACATGTAATAGATCTAGAAGCCTGAGCAAATATAGTTGCATACTTAGAATGAGTATGAATTATAGAATTGATGTCGGGAAATCCCCTATACAATTCTAAATGAATACCAAGATCAACAGACGGTTTAGATTCACCAATAGTCTGCCCCGTATTAATATTAACAATACACGAAGCATCATCTGATGGATATGATAATTTTGTAGTGTCAACACCGGAAGGCTTTATGTAAATCAACTCACCAACTCTGATACTTGCATTTCCCCAAGTGAGTTCAACTAACCCGCTGGATTTAATTTCATTATTTAATCTGTGAATTTCACTTATCGGGTTCATAAATATCTGTACCTTTTACTGTGGTAGATAATGCTGCATATTTATTTGCAAAATCCATTCTACCACCAACAGTAGTTTCATCACTATGCACAAAAGCAGCAACAAAACAATCACCTGCACCAGTAGTATCTATGGAAGTAACTGGATATCCACCAGAATAAATTTTCGTTTTACCATCACTACTATAACAACAGCTACCTTTTTTCCCCATAGTCACTACACAAGAACAGTTATATAAAAGATACATAACCCTATTCTTAAATGTATCATACTCATTGGCATTCATAATAGTAAAATCGGATTTTGAAAATACACCATAGTCATAGTGACTGTCAGAAATCTGAGAACTACATATACACTCAATCCCTAAATCCGAACATTTTTGTATTATTTCAGAAATTAATCCGCCATGAAAAAGACCTTTTTTGTAGTCCGATATGACAACCACATCTTGATCATCAATAACATTCAAAATGAAATCATGACTTGATAATGGTGATGTGCCATTATGATTTACCTGTAATAACTTGTAATCAGAATCACCATGAGAGCACCAAATTCTTGTCTTTTTATGTGGTATTCCATCCATAGAAATAACATCGACACCCGAAATATCCAGATCACTCCCTATAGTAATAAATTGTGTATCAGATCCCAGATGACTTATGTTCTTTACTATGTTTGCTGCACCACCATATGAGATATTTGAGGAAACATATTCCGTCTTCATTGTAGGGCTCTCTAAAGATACCCCAATAGACTTTGTGTTTATGGTTTCATCAATTATTGTATCACCAATAACTAAGACTTTTTTTGCCACGATACTATCTTCTTTAATGTATTAGTTGTAGATTTATTTTTAAACAGGGGACATATCTTAACTTCAATGTCTTCGGGAATATTATCACGTTCTCGAACTTCATCCTTAGTCCATTCACCACCCTTGACTACTATATCTGGATTTACGTTGGAAATTGCATCAACAGTGTCAGTAGAATCAAAAATAAATGCTTCATCTACCCACCGAATAGATTGAATCATTGTGAGTCTATCATTCTCATCATTTATAGGTCTGTCATCACCCTTTAATTTTCTGACGGACTGATCAGAATTTATAGCAACAATTAACCTATCACCCAAATTCTTTGCAAACTTCAATATCTCGATGTGTCCTGTGTGCAATATATCAAATACACCATTTGTAAAAACAGTTTTTACTTTGTTTGGATTTAACTTTTCAATTCTTTTGACATGTCTTCTTTCTCCAAATTCAGATGTCAGCCAAGTAGAAACAATATCGAGACTTTCTTCCTCATCAGTTATCCAGCTACCAAGACACAGAACATTAGAATCATTATGCTCACGACACTTAGGAGCCGTCTCTATATTATGAACAAGAGCAGCCCTAACTCCAACCAATCGATTTGCAGCAATAGACATACCAACACCAGTACCACAAACCAAAATTCCCCGTGATACATCTTTATTTTGAACAATAGTTCCTACTTGAAACGCATAATCCGTATAGTCAACCTTATTGTCTTCCGAATATGGACCTAGATCAACACAACTAACACCAATGCTTGCAAGATAGCTTTTAATTTTTTCTTTTAGTTCGACACCATTATGATCACTTGCAATAACAATATTCACAAAAACTCCTATCGCACATAACCAGAATCACTAACACTCTTGTACTTTAATTCATATCCCAAAGAAAGCATAGTATCGTGTATAGAATTTTCACCACAATGTGTTGTCTCTAATATCATCAATTTGGGCAGATGTTCTTCACGAATACCTTCCAATACAAGAGGCTCCATACCTTCTGCATCTATAGACATCAGTGTAATCGGTCCAGAAATATCATGTTTGTCCAAAATGTCAGACACAGCCATGCACATAATAGGTCTACCAATATAGTCAATACCAGAATTTCCCAAATGATTGGGATTTTCTAATAATGATTCACCGCTAAACATATGACGAATTTCAGTTTTATTTGAACAACCATAGTTTAATGGAATTGCTTTCTTACCCTTCGTAAGCAAACCAAGCTCCCACAAGAACTCGATAACAGGATCGATATAAATTCCTCTAAACCCATGATCCAATAAATCCAATGTATTAGAACCACAGTGGGCTGTTATTTCTGGAGCAGTTTCACACATGATCTGATCATACAATGACTCCATAGTAAAACTTTTATTTACAGTGTGTCCAACACCAATTTCTACAAAGGTATTATTTTCCGGAGTAGGATCCGGCAAATATTCTTCGTAAAAATCAACTATGAAATCTATATCAATTGGTTCACGTAAATTAAATCGCTTCATCATAATTTCCTCAAGGGTACATTGGATTGATCACATCTGCAAATGGGGTGATCAAAAAGTAACCACAGTTTCGAGTAATAAAACCAACCTGATGATTTGGAAAACTACTGTAAATAAACTCATCAGAAACATCATCACCCATCAACTTAGCAACCGTTGCCTCGGGTTGACCAATATTCTTCCAGTGTTGATCTGCTGTCTTTGCATTACCACCTAGACCATCAACTTCCTGTTTAGTATATAACCAAGCATCATCAATCAGAATAACATTCTGCTGAGGCCTTCTCTTAATACTGTCGAAATCACAAAGGTGGTATGGACTCTTCTTGATAACATCAATCTCTTTCCTCAAGGGACAATTGGTGTCCATATGTTCTTCGCTAGTATAAGTCTTACCATTTAGATTAATGTCTGCACCGGGGAAATGTGCATCTAACCAGAAAAATGTAGGACCATCTAGTTGCGGGAGAATGTCATTCTCAAGAACCTCATAACTGTTTCCTAAAAGAATCTCTACATTGTCATTGTCAACAAACCTATCCTTAGCAAAAGCATAGATTTCTGGTTCAATTTCCACAGAAAAGATTTTATCAAAACAACCCAGAGAACTGACATACTCTACAGTATCTCCAGTCAACGTACCTGTCTCAACAAAATACTTTAAATTATACTTTTCAGCTAAGCCTTTAATATCAACTACCCAAGGGTGTCCCATAATAAATCATTCCTTTCGTGTTATGACTGTAACACTTTTTAATTACTTTTCAACAAAATTATTATATTTTAATTCCCATGAGATTACCATTTGGATAATCTCCGGGAAAATCCGAAACCACTACAACACAAGGATCGTCATAGTATAAGTTGTTCAACTCTTCCACTTTACCAATCAATTGAAAATCCCGTTCTCCCTTATTTGTAACTCCAAGATCAATCAAGCACTGATCCTTACTGTCACCATCACTTATACCCATAGTTATAACAGTTCTCTCTGGATCGAAGTTCTGAGGCCAAGTACAGAACTCCCTACCAAGAGATAAACATTTTATGGGATTGTCTGGCTTCCAATCTATACTGGGATCTGGAAACTCCATAAACTTTCCCAATGTCATCCACAACAAAGTTTCGTGATCAAAAAACGGATTTCCTGTCTCCACACACTTCTCACAATCATCAACCCATGTCTGAATCAACTCCAATGTTCTTTCCCGATAAGGAAAATATAACGGAGATGCTTTTAGGGGGCCCCAATCTGGACGCTCTGTTGCATACACCAAATCATAATCAGTTTCCTCAAAAAGATCAAACATATGCAAATCTCTATGAACATATGAGTCAACATCCAACCACAGTATTGGTTGCTTATTCTCTTGTATTTTTTCTAAAATAAATTTAGGTTTTCGCAAACAATTCAATCTATAGTCATTAAAGGATTCCAATTCGGAAATTTCATAATCCAAATTAAAATGAGACAGATCTTCTTCCAATCTTTTTCCGTGATCAGAATAATACGTATTATCCCCTATGTCGCAGAAATAACTAATTATTTTTGTTGTCATGTTCCATACCCAACATATGATTTCTCTTCAACCAGAGTTGAATTTGTTTCCATATTTATTGCGTTTTTTACGGATGCTCGATCATCATTGGTCTTATAGACACGCCTAGCCAGATCAATAAATTCCTCATTAAAAATATGTTGCTTTTCTTTTTCTCTGATATCATCTTCAATTTGCCATAATTCCTCATTGATTGTCTTCAATTTTAAATATAGATGATCACCATATGAACTGATAGACAAAAAGCATTCTTCGATATGGGAAATCTCATTCTTTACATTATGCAGTTTACTAGCCTGTTTAATTTTTTGAGCTTTAATCTGGAGAATGGACATTTTGTCAACAATCTCTCCATGGGAAACTTCTATCTTCATAAGTGTTTTATCCAATCTTTTTTATAAACCATATCAATGTAAGAAAAATCATTATGTTGATTTTGACCATTGATCTTTCTCGAATACAAATTCAATTCTGCTTTCACATCAAGCAACTCTATGATATAACAGAAACAAGTTTCTACCGTGTGTATTTCTTTTGCTTTTTGTAAAATACCACAACAATCAAATACATTAACTAACCTAGAGTCATTTTCAACGATCAATGAATCTTGAGGAAGATCCATTTCACGAATAACAATACCGGGTGGTGTACCGAACGCACGATTTACCCAAATAAAGTCATCACTCAATTCCAGCAAATCCTGATACTTCTTTTCTCTCTCAAAGTCACGCACAATAGTTACAGATTTTCTCCAATCAGCAAGATTTGGATCAAACTCTGGATTGAACTCTTTATAAAACTGGTACTTTCCAACCATGAGATTCTGAAGTGCATATTCTGGTCTAAATGAATCATACTTTGGATGACTTATACAATCAAATGGATAGTATTCAAAGTCATCCTCGATGATATGATCTGTCCCGCTATAAACTTCCAGCATTCTATCTTCGAGTTCAGACTCTCGTATAAAGTTAGAATTTTTAGTTTTAACATTGGTTTTCATCATATCATAATAGTGGTCACACACAGGATACACAACGTGAAACCCCCGCTTATGCATATCATCTACGAGAGGCTGCAACCAAAATATATCACCAAGACCAGCAGGTTGTCGAATCAAAGCTGTTTTCATGAGAACCCGTGCTTCTTCCAATTATCACCATATATGCTGTTTATATAATCATTATCTGTACAAATCTCTCCCCGATTTATTCTAGAATATAGATTTAAATCAGTTTGAATTCCTAGCAATTCAATGATCCAACAAAAAGCAGTTTCAACTGTATGGATTGACTTTGCTTTTTCTAACGCACCACATACATCAAAAATATTTTCCATCAAACCAGAATTCTCAACGATCTTTATGTTATCTGGTAAATCTATATCCCTATACACAACTCCGGGAGGAGTACCAAAAACTCTATTCACCCAAACATACTCTTCATCGTCAGAAGAAATTTCACACAAATCTTCATATAGTTTTTCTCTAGAAAAATCTCTCTTTATTGTGATACAATCTTTCCAATTAGGATCTACCTCGGTTTCATTAGGACTAATATCCCTATAGTAAACATACTTCCGTTCTAACCCAGACAAGGAAGAATATTCATCCCTGAATGATGAGGTAGTGGGATCTGTGATACAATCAAATGGATAGTATTCAAAGTCATCCTCAATGATATGATCTGTCTGGGAATATGCTTCTAGCAACTTACCATCCAGATCACTCTCCCTGACAAAATTAGAACTATTAGTTACTATACTCGAAGAAACCATATCATAATATTGATCACACAAAGGATACACAACGTGAAATCCTCGTTTGCTCATGTCATCTACAAGAGGCTGCAACCAAAATATATCACCAAGACCAGCGGGTTGTCGAACCAAAGCTGTTTTCAAACTTCAACCTCTACCATACTAAGAATGTTTCTATGAATCATATCATCAGAACTTTCAAGATTATTGACTCTCTCAAAATTATCCTTAATTGCATCCATCTTCGACATATAAAGATCCTCATTAAGATCCTCAATCTTAAAATCATCATCAAGATAAATGATACCATCCTCATTGAAGATTTCTCCAATGCCAGGAGAACCATGATAAATCGGAACAGTGCCAGTAGCGAATGCATCTGTGATCTTCTCAGTATAATAAGCATCATAACTACCATTCTCAATAACAACACTAAACATGTAATCATTGAGAGCATCTGCTTTATTGTGCCACTTTTCATTTAGATTGGAAGAAAATCCAATTCGTTCTGTACCAAGAGCACCACCAAACAAATCAAGAGAGTTCTTGAATTTCTTTGCACAGTTGATTCTGAAACCATGTCCACTAGACGCATCGGCTCCTTCACCCTTTGGTGATGCAATCATAGAACACAGCTTTGTTTTATCATAAATCTTATAGTCGTTTGGATTCGTCCACGGTAAATTACTCCCCGCCCAACTAAAAACAAATCTGTCATCAAGTTCACATAGACTCTTATCACACGTAAAAATAGCCTCATAATGTCCTGTGTCAAAAATAGCTTCATGGTGTTCCCGGAGAAGATCAATTAATTGAGGAACAACCGTGTTAGACTCACATATCCATCCAAATCTAATCTGATCTTCAGTTGGAGCATAATTTTCATCAATCATACCAATGATTGACATATCATGAACAACCTGAATTTGCTCTGGACTCATAACCCACTTGAAATTATTTGGATACTGATTTGAATTCGAGGAATGATGATTTACAACATCATACGGAGCACCGATAGCCTGAATTTGCATAATAAACCTTTCATAATATAAAAAATCACTTTTTACCTATATGGTATTTAGGGATCAACTCCCATTCATTTTTCTCTTTATGGGGAATAATTTTAATTTGAGCAAGACTAGACTTTTTAAAATCATCAAAATCCTCATCTAAAATTTCCAAAAGACCCCATTCTTCCATCAAAGAAACAATAGTGTTTCTTCGTTCTAAATCATTTTCGCTGATATCGGATTGCAAACCATCTAATGTGAACAATTCTTTAAAATGTAATATAGCATATCTTCCACGCTTATGCAATATATGACACGACTGAAATAACTTTTTTTCTTTCCTAGAAGAAACTCCCATGCGGGTCAACGTTTCTCGGATTTTTAGAAAATCATCGTCTTGATTGAGCGATACCTCAATACCCAAGCCATTAAATATATCTTCCATCGAATTACTCCGTACTGTACATAATGTATAGTCCAAAGTATTTATTTATTTGTCTTGCTCACTCCACCCCTATCGAGCTTCTTCCTGATAAACTCGACATCATCACCACTCAATATATCCAAAATTTCTCTTGCTTTAGAATCAGAATAGCCATAAAACTCCTTAACCAACTCCAAATTCTCTACTGATTCTCGTTTCAACCACTTACTATATCTCTTATTCTTTCGTATAGATCTCAAAAGATAATCAAATTGCATCTTCTTGTCGATACCAGAATATCGATTCATCTCATTTGCATACAAAACTGTATCAATGAAATATGATAAACACCTGTTCACTACAAACGGTGTATACTCCTTCTCGACACTCTCGTCTTCAGTGTCGAGAAGGTTCTCTTTAGTATGATTAATTGCGTTTAAATACTCACTTAACTTCATCTAGACGCTTCACCGCAAGAAGATTATGTGACTGTACAAGATCTAGAGATTCGGTTCCCTCTTTATAGAAACAACCGGGATCTGCACCATACTTCCAATATACATGATCACCCTCAAGAATATCCTCAGTCACATCAGGACCAACAGAAACAACTTCACTCCAAGTCATCATGTTATCAGGAAGATCGTCCTTGTACATAATCCCCGCTTCACTAACATGCTCTTCTCTAAAAACAGTTTTAAGGGCAACCCAATTACCATATGCTTTAAACTTACTCATTTAAATTCACACTCCATCATAAGTTCGACGACACACGCCGTAAGATTAATTTCTTGATCTGCAACAAAGGCAGACTTATACTGATAATCAGCCAAAATCAAAATGGCTTGCGGAATAGAAGATGGTTCCATGTATTCATGTAATCCATCATACATTTTTCTAAATAGTTCTGTCTGGGAATTATCCAGATTAGAAACAACCCATTTCCTAGCCTCTGTAAAATTCTTACTCTTCATCGAAGAAGTAAGTTCCTTTACCTGTACTTGACCAACCTGAGAAAGAATGCCAACATCAATAATACCAGCTACTGAATACCGCTGAAGTTCATTAAGAACACGCCGAAAATCAGGAAAATATTTAGTAATTAACTGCGCCAATACGCTGTCTTCATATGGTATATTTTCAGCTTCTAGTATATTCCTAACCCTCTCCATAAACTGTGCAGCAAGAGTTGGGCGTTCCTCAGAAGGAATACTAAACTCAATATTAGTACATCGAGAGTGGATTGGAGAAATTATTCGATTCTTGTAATTGCATGTAATGATAAACCTACAATTATCTGCAAACTCCTCAATCGCTCCACGAAGAGCAGGCTGAATACTCTGTGCATTGCTGTAATCAAACTCATCCAGAATAACAACTTTTGTACCACCATTAATAGAAATTGTACTCGCAAACGTGCGAATCTTTGTTCTCAGTGTATCAATGTTTCCATCTTCGGAACAATTAATTAGGATGTAATCCGAATCCAGTTCGTTACAAAGAGCACGGGCAACACTTGTCTTACCACAACCTGCTCCACCTGTTAATAGTAAGTTTTGACACTCACCAGTTTTTACGATATCTTTGAAGGTTGTCTTCAAAGCTATAGGCAAAATACAATCATCAATCGTCGCAGGACGATATTTTTCTACTAGTAAGCCTTGCATGTTTATCCAATATATGTGCTACTTGACTCAAGTGCAACCCAATAAGTCAGATCTACACTAGTATTGACAAATTCACTCACAATCTTCTCTGTAATATTTACAGTATAATCACCGGGAATAAATTTCAGATTCTCAATCTTAAATCTAAAATCAAAATTAGCACCAGTCTCATTCAATCCAAGTTCAATGCTGTAATCATTACTCGAAGGATCAGAACCATCAATCACCACAGCCAAAATAACACCATCTTTAGATTGAATGGATAAATCAGGTAACTGTAGTACTGATGAAGCTCTCTGAATTTCACTAAAAGAAGATTCAGTCAGATTGAAAGAAACTACCGTTTCCGGCATTTGTACCTTCTTAGTAGGTACAGTCAACAGAGAAGGTTCCGCATAGTAGTATTTCACACAAGAACCAGTTCCACTGCGAATTAAAACAAACTTCTTATTGAATTCAAAATCAGGATCTTGGAACAAAGAAATTGTCCCAAGAAACTTAGATAAATCCCACACACCAAATTCAACATCAAATGTCTCAGCAACTTTTGCTTCTGCCATAAGGTTCTTTGCTGGCGTAACAGTTGAAATTGTATTTCCGGGATTTACTAAAATGTTTGAATTGATCGTAGAATAATTTTTAAATATATTCAATGTTTCCTTGCTAAGTTTCACTGTCAATTACTTCCAATCTTCGATTTCCATGTACTCATCATAATCCATATTTCCTTGTGCAAGATTTTTTAAATTTTCTTTTGAAAAGTGTCTCTTTGTTTTTTTCTTATTACTCGTGGGCTTAATTCTAGGCTCATCATCGGTTTTTTTGTATATTTTTTTATTGGTATTCTTCTTATTCATTATAACATAATTCTATTAAAGTTCAACCCATTGTTTCGTATCAGTATCATCAATAAATGTGTATAGCTTTCCTGTTGCCGGAATGACCCAATTATCCCCAACTTTAGGGTCTGGGGGTTCGGTGTCCCTAAAAGAAATTCGCGAATTTCCCCAAGGAACCCAAGCCGAATTTGTATCAGGATTTTCTCCTCTGATACTTTCAGTGGCAATAAACAACTTACCTTCAAATAAAACAGCATCATTTAGATAATAGCTGGAAGGTTCACCACTAGGATATGTGGGTGAATATTCTCCCCTATAGTTTATATCATCAATCGTAAAATATGTCATTTTGTTATTCGCAAAATCAAGGTATCTTTATTGATCCTACCTGTAGGATCTTGCTCTTTAGCTCTTAAGTTATTTATTTCGTTCATCATTCTACCAACAGGACAAGAAGAAATCAACTTAATCCATGAATTTTCTTTTCGTCCACACGACTTAACAATACCAAAATCAAAATTTTTCAGAGTGCTTCCCTTAACAGTAAGCCCAGTTTCTGATGAATACAAAGATATTTTCCTCTGTTTTGTATTATACAACAATACCTTCTTTGCTCCAATAATTTGTATTGGATTTACACTCTCACCAATACCATCGAAGTTATCAAGATACTTCAGAGACTTGATCAGTTGTTCTGGTTTAACTTTACGTTTACGTCTCTTAACGGTTCCCTTTGTAGTAAATTCATTAACAATTACTTCCAAATAGGAGCGCAGTCTACGCAGCTTAGTCGTATTAAGATAAGACCACCCCTCAACTAAATCAGCATCAACCCGATCAAGAACCGCGTCAATTTCTGCAAGCAAACTACTGAAATGAGTTGCAATCTGCTTTGCTTCTCTTGGCTTTACTTGATTTGTCGTTATAAGAGTCTTTACGTTTCTTCTTATTACACTATCGTTTGATTGAAGAGCTTCAATGTATTCATCAATCCATTTTTCAACAATACATGCTGTTTCAGAGATCATTTTGGTTTCCAAAAAACAAACACAGGTTCATATTTGAGATAACGGTCATTTACTTTACAATAATTCTTACATTTAGGAATTCCATTCTCGTCAAGTCTGTTCTGACCAGGCATAGATTCCATTGCCATTTTCAATGTATATTTATATACCATT
>TARA_R110002020_G_scaffold1071_5_pt1 | contig 20071 bp, 1 predicted proteins | sample TARA_R110002020 | Tara Oceans TARA_R110002020 (sample SAMEA4396489) | marine metagenome | biome: Westerlies Biome; feature: [MES] marine water layer (ENVO:01000295) within the mesopelagic zone...; material: water (ENVO:00002006), including particulate matter (ENVO:01000060) such...
CCTTATTATGAATATATGGATCCAAGATACAGGAATATGTTAATGCAGAGTGGATGGCAACCCCCAATTGGGTACAACCCTAACACTAGACAAACTTAAAAAGTGTATTTTGAAAATTACAAAAACTTATAAAATTTTAGTATTTTAGTATTATGGCAACTTATATACCAGGGGTACAGGACTATATACCACAGTTAGAAACATTTACACCAGATTATAAATTCTTATCTGATGTATTACAAACTAGACAGGATAGGTATGATACAAACTATAACCAAATAAATAATTTATATGGTAAAGTTGTCTATGCAGATTTATCAAGACAAGATACTAAAGATAAGCGTGATCAATATGCTGAGTTATTAGCACCAAGGCTTCATCAAGTATCTGGATTAGATCTTTCTTTACAACAAAATGTTGATTCTGCTAAGGCACTTTTCAAGCCCTTTTATGATGATGACTTAGTTGTGAAGGATTTAGTAAATACTTATACTTATAGAGATCAATTAAAACAAGCTGAATATTATAAAAAATCACATGATAAAGAACTTAGAGATAAGTACTGGGATGATGGTGTTAAGTATTTAAACTATCAAATGGATGACTTCATGAATGCATCTCCTGAAGAAGCATTACAAATGAATGCCCCTCAATATGTAAACGATCCTGATCTATATGAAAAAGGTATAAAGGTATTACAAGATCTTGATATGCACATAGAAGGAACCACATTAGAAGGTGACTGGGTAATTAAACAAAAAGACGGATCACTTTTAACAAGACAGTTTGTAAAGTTTGATGAAGAAACTGGAGACCCTATTTATATTAATCCAGCTGCAGAAGCAATCAAAAGGGAGCTTATGGATGATCCAGAAGTTCTTGATGGGTATTATGTTAAAGGATATAATAAACAAAGGGAGTATACTGATGGTAAAATACAACAAGGTTATACAAAAGATCAGGCTCAATCAGAATGGGCTAATAATATAATAAACGGTTTAAGTATTAAAGAGAAAAAAGATTTTGAAAATCTTGAAAAAATTACACAAAAGACAGCAGTACAAGCAGAGAGTTGGGAAGAGTATAAAAAACAATATGGTATTATAAAAGGATCAGATCAAGATAACCAGTATCAAAAAACTCTTTTTGAATACAGTCTATTAGAAAATACTAGACAAAAGGATAAGGCTAGACTTATAGAAAATAGTAAACCTATTGAAGGTACAGATGATTTATTAAATAGAGCATATAATATGCTTATGGCTAATGGAATGCAGGATGATATGGTAGCAGCAGCTTCTACATATAGTAATTTAAGTGCTGAAAGAACAATGGAGGCAAATCCATTTAGAGTTAAATACCATGATTATATATATAAAACTAAATTAAAGGCATTAGATTATAGTTATAAACTTGATTACTTAGGTCACGAAACTGAAGCAAAAGATTGGTTAAATAGAAGAAAAGCAGTATATGAGGCTGAAGCAGATGGAGAACAATCTATACAAGGATTGGATTTTCTTTCTGGTGTTACAGTAACACAAGAGGATGGAACTGAATTGTATACAACAAATGAAGACGGAGAATTAGTTGCAGATGCCCAATGGATTCAATCAAACAATGAAGGAGTAGGAGATTATGTTAAAGATATACAAACTGATAAAGCAAATATTGTAAATAATTATTTACAATTAAAAACAGCATCTTTAGGTGGGAATGTAACAGATGTAAATGTAAATGGTAAAAAAATGTCTCTTAATAAGGCATATGAGTATCTTTTAGATCCTAAAAACTCAGATGAATTAGATGAAATGTTTAATGAAGTACATGATGAAATTATAACAGGTGAGTGGAATAAATCATTTCCTGCACTAGGTGATATAGATGATGGGGTAACACTTATAAATCTTCAAACCGCATTGACACAAACTAGAAAGAAGCAAAATCATCTTGAAGAGGGTATGGATATCATGAAAGAGTTGTATCCTAAGTATTGGAAAGAAATGCTTAATACTGAATGGGCAGATGCTGAACAAAAAAATATAGTTAATAAAGGACCTAGTTTATTCCAAAGTTCTGCAATTGCTGATTACATGGCTAAGGGATTAACTTTTAATGAGGCAAAACAAGCTCTTGAAGACAATAAAGAAGGTTTAGTAGCAACACTTGTTGAAAACTATGACATGACCAGAGAAGAGGCATTTCAGTATTTATCAAGTAATGAACCGATTGTACCAACAGGAGATCTTACTTTCAATGGAGTACCTATAACTGATTTTGATAATTTAAATGAAGAAGCAGGTACTGTTGAGTATATGGTTGATGATGATTTTCCTGTAGTAGTAAAGGTAACTCCTGATGAAATTAAGGATTATAAAGAAAAGAAGAAAGCTGCATCAGTTGTTAATAGAAGTGTAGTTACTACAAAAGCAGTTCCATATAAAGGTGGCTCACAAGTACACGGTACAAGCGGTAAATATAAAAACATTGCTCTTAGAGAAACAAAAGGTACACGAGCATCAAATGCTGAAGATCTATATCTAGAAGTTCAAAAAGAAGAATTAGGTACAAGAATGTTGAGCAAAGATGATTATTTCAATTTGTATAAAACAATGCTTCAAGATGAGGTTAATCATATGAATAATCTTATGGTTAAGCATAATGCAGCAGTTGATTCTTATGTAGATGAAACTGGTAGAATACCAAGTTATAGAGATTTTCCATTAAGATGGGATTCATATGATCTTGCAAATTCTAAGTATTATGATCTTACTTATGGTAAGAGTTGGTATAAAGGAATGATAGATGTATCAGGTCAATCTGGTTATAATGAAACTCCAGAACAGTTAGGAATTGATGATAAACATTCAATAAGAGCAGGTGGTCAATCAGAAGCTCAAAAACAAAGAATAAGGAATGATGCTTCTGCTAAAGTATACTACCCGGAAAATATGAAATTTTCAATGGTTGATGATGCAACATTAAGGGCCATGTCAGATAAAGTATATGATCAGCAAGTTGGAAATTTAAATGATTATCTAAACCATATGGGAGCTGGTACAGAAGGCGGTCCAGATTTAATTAATATAAAAGCTTGGATGCAAGGTAGAGATCAGACAGGAATGGGTGTAACAGATTTTAGTACGTACAATGTTAATTATGATCATCAAACAAAAGATCCTGCAGCAGTAGATCAAATAAGAAATATATATGATGCATTATCCTTACCTTCTTCAGAGGGTGTTGTTATAAAATTTGGTGATGCTAGAACTAATTTTTCACCAGCAGATGATGGCAATGACGCAAGTGCAGCAGTTGTTATGAATTTACTTAAGGGTGAACTTCAAACAAAATATGGGAAAAATGATGATAGGGCAGCACGTCCAACATTTCAAATAGCATATGCTGAAACATTAGGTGGTAAAGAAGCAAAGGGAAATTATGCTGGATATGTAATTCAATTTGGAGAAAACTTTGCTGATAGACTTAAAGCTACTAGTGAAGATCCTGCAAATAATCTTTTTGAAAAAGGAGAATGGAAAGATAATTCTTTAACTATTTTTGTACCTAAAAATCATGATAATAATCCTTATAAATCTGAAAATCAAAAATTCTCTAATGTTGCAACAACAGTATTAAAAGAAGGAGAATATGGTAAGAATATACCTGGATCAGGAGGATATAGAATTTATAAAGACCCTGCATCAAATGCATGGATGAGACAAATATGGACAGAAGGTTATGATCCAAAAACAGGTAATATGGTAAAAGATCAAATGATTCCTCCCCAGATAATTACTATTGATCAAAAACAAATAGAGATTAATCAATTAGATGGATATGCTAGTGTATTAGAAAAACAACTTGCTGATATACTATATCAGAATATGGCAAGTATGAAAAATCATAAAAAAAGTGTAGGAGCAAAAAACTAACAACTTATGGCTGATAATGACTTAAACATTAATCCTATTATGCCAAATGCTGATTTATCAAATCCGGTGGGAACACCAGGTGGTGGATATGAAGGTCCCATGGCATTTGATTTTCAATCAGTTGAGGATGCATTAATTTTTCCTACTGAGAATCTAGGTAATGATATATCCTTACAATTAGATCCTCAGTTTAAACAGATGATTGATGCAGCAGCTGTTGATATAAATAATTTACCAACCCCAAACAATATTGGTAATATAAAAAATACTTTACCAGGCAATGCTACATCTGGATATAATCCTTATAACCAAGAAACTGCACCAAACTTAACATCTGCAGAAGGTAGGGCTAGATATTTAGCTGGAGCTGGGGATATAACAAATGAGATATTTCCAAACACAGCACCAGGTTATAAAAATCCTATAGAAGTAAATATACGGGATAGTAATTTTGATAGATATTATCATTCTCCAGAATTTGAAAAACTGGGCTGGCATCCTTATTCAGACAATGAAAGCTATTATAATCAAAATACTACTATATGGGATGATGTTTCAAGAATGTCATCACAATGGACAAAACTTGCAGGTTCAGGTTTTATGAGTGTATATGAATCTATTGGAGATTTATTTGATTCTGATAGTTATTGGTCATCTCCCGATACAGCTACTGCATTTGAATTTGAAGATGCAATGAGAATAGGTAATAGTACTCGTGGAGGGGTAGCTGGATTTATGAATAATCTTGCACTTAATAGTGCATACACAATGGGTATACTTGGAAGTATAGCTGTTGAAGAAGTAGCCTTAGCAGGAATTACTGCTCTTACAGGAACAGCAGCTGCACCAGCCGCTGTCGCTGAACAAGCAAATATTTTAAGAAGGTTAGGAAATTTGTTTACTGTTAAAAGATATTGGAGTGCTGGCAGAAACATGATGAATACATTAAGAAATTCAGATAAAGCTAAAAGTTTTTGGGACGGTGCTAAAGCAGGAGGTAATTTCATAGGAGATATATTTGCTCCAGAGACTATGTATGCAATGAGAAGTTTGAAAACTGCAAGACAAGCTGGTGTTAATATAAGTAATATTGCTAAAGTAAATAAGTATTTTGGAGGATTCTATAGAGATTTAAGAATGGTGAACTTGGCTATGGCTGAATCAAAACTTGAATCTGGCATGGTTTATAACGATATGATGAAGCATGAATATGCTAAAGAGAAATTAAAATCAGGAGATGTATCAGAAAAAGAATTAATAAATATACATAACCATTCACTACAAGCTGCAAAATGGACAACTTGGGCAAATGCTCCTATTATATATTTCAGTAATAGATTAGTTCTTGATGGGGCTCTCAGAGGATTCAAACCAATGGGTAGAATTATGGACGAGACAATGAGTGGAGTTGGTAGAAGAATACTTAGGAATAAAAAGGCAGTTACAAGTCCATTTACAAAGGGTAGCAAATATGCATTAGGAAGGCTTGGCCAATCAACAGTTAAAGGAACTGCCAAAGCAACAATTGGACATGGCCTTAGATATACATCTGTAAATTTTGCTGAAGGTTTTCAAGAATTAGCACAAGAAGGTATTGCAGTTGGAACAAAACATTATTATTCTGCATTACTTGATGATCCAACAGTTGGCGGTGTAGATCTATGGAAAGCATCTATGGCAGAAGGATTTGGGAGTCAAATGTCTGGACAAGGATTTGAAACATTTATGTCTGGATTTTTAATGGGTGGTATGGTTCAAGGTCCTCAAAAATTATTTTTTCAAGGGTTACCTAATCTTTATCAATATACATTTAATAATAAAAAATATACAGAGCACAAAGAGAGGAGAGAGAATTATATAGATAAAGCTGTAGAAACATTAAATAAATCATGGAATACTGCATTTGATGCTGGGAGTGAGGGAAGACCAGAAGATATATTTGATGTTAATACATTAAATGCAATGGCTCAAAAAGATTTTGCTTCTGAGATGATGAGTGCAAGTTTTGAAGGAGATATAATGCGTTTTTATGATGGTAAAGATGGTTCTACATTTCATCAAATATATACAATGCTTGCCACTGGTAAGATACATGAGTTTAGAGATCAATGGGAAAGTTTTCTAAAATTAGATGACAAGGCTCTTGCAGAAGCATTCCCATATGCTAAAGACAAAATTAAAAGCGGAAAGGCTAGAAATAGCATTAAAGAATATATTGGTAGAATAGATGAGGTAGAAAAAAATTATAAAGATTTTGATGAGAAATATGTATCACCATATGATAGAAACAAGTATGAACAAGGTACACGTGAATATAACATAGAGGCTATAAAAGAAATGGCATGGAATCATGCTAAAATGCTAATGTTATTTACAAAAAGCACATGGGAAAGATCATTAGAAAGAAGTAATAGTATATATGGTAAATTAGCTGAAGATCCTATTATAGCTAAAATTTCATCTAATGATATATCTGTTTTGACAAGTGTTAAAAGTTTGCAGATGGAAATTGAAACTTTAAAAGAAGAAGTTAAATTAGAAGCTAAAACAAAGAAAGAAAAGGATTTAAAAAAGAAAAGGAAAACAAGATTAGGATTATTAGAAGATTATCTTAACGTTCTTATTGATGATAAAGTGACTACAAATAAGAAGGGTGAAATAATATATGAAGGTGTACCCTTTACTGTAACGGATGAAGAAGGAAACGAGACAACAAGAATACTACCTACTAAAACAATAGGTGCATTTGATAAAAGAAAGAAAAAAAAATTAAGAGCACCTTTACTTGCATTTCTAAAACATGTAGCTGAAACGGAAGATGATTTTGTTGATATGACAAAATTTGATGATACGTTTGCTTTAATAGTTGATTACCAGGCATTAAAAGGAAGAATAGGTGACTATTATAAAGCTATTGAAGTTATGCTGAAACCTGGTGTATTACATGAAACTGCAGAAAGAATGAGTAATGTAATGACTAGTATTTATAATAGTAGAAAACATGATGTAAGGGAAAGAGTAAAAAAATATATAGGTACATTAGAAGACAATGAATTTTTAAATCAGCTTGCAAAAATAGGAGTATATCCACATCCTGATGAAGCAGAATCATTTTTAGTAGATGGTACTATACCAACAGATTATATTGATGAAGATGGTCCAGTTACTCAAGGAACAGATCCTAATAAATATGCTCAAATACAACAGATAATTAAGGATTATAGAATGTCAAGAGGTGAGCGTGAGAAAGAAGCTGATGAAGAAGCAGAGGCATATACTGAACCAAAGGCAGAAGAAACAGATGATTTAGGAGACTATGATCTTGATTCTGTGACAGGGAATCCTACGTTTGGAGGTAGTAGTTCAAAAAGAAAATCTCTAACTAAGTTTGTTGATCAAAGTAAATCTACAAAAGAAGTTTTAAAGAATAAGTATGATCAATATGTAAAACAACAGCAAAGAAAAGAGGAAGAGTTTTTGGAGTTTGAAAACTGGATTGAAGAAGAATTTGCACAGAATATAATAGAAGCTAGAAGTAAATTAAAGAAGCAGTGGTATGCAGCTAAAATTCATGGAAAAATAAAAGATGGAAGATCTGTAGGTACAGCCATGCAAAATGAAGTGGTAGATGATGAAACCTTTGATCAGTGGATAGAGAAAAATAAAGATGAGTTATATAAAACCTATAATAGTATAGGAGGTCTTACAATAAGTGATATACTAATATCAAAGAAAGGTGGGGCACCATTAAAAGATAAGTTTAAGGGAAACACAACAATTGTTCAATCAGATCCGCGAGGAAGTGGTGTTGTCCTTATAAAAGTAGATCAACTTTTAGATGATGGTACAAAGATTACATATTATGAATTAGTTAATTCTGAAAATGAACCATTAAGTGTAGCAGAATATTCAGACATTCTTGGTGATAGGGCTTCAGCTGATAGCTTTAGATTTGATGATTATAATTCTGATAATGCATTAAAAGAAGCTAAATCATTATTTAGAGAGATTGTTAAAAGTAGAGGGGAAGAAGGAGAGTTTCCTTTTGGTGGAATTAAGGGTATTAATAAAGGAGATATATTTGTAGATAAGAAAGGTAACTTATATATAGTAGAGTCAAATATAGCAGGGATGTCAATTGCCAAAGAAAAGAAATTATGGCTTTTACCTAAAGAACATGCAGGTCTCAAAGGTGAAGAAAGAAAGAAAAAAATTATAAAGGTAAAAGAAGGAGAAGTAGGTCTTAAAAAGAAATATAAACCATTTGAACCTTCATTTGAAAGCTTAGGTAAAGATGTAACTAAACTAAATATAACAGAACCTATTCAGTTTTTTCCATTTAGAGAAAAAAAGGAAAATGGAAAGAGTGAGACTTCAAATGAAGCACAGAAAAGATTAGATGTTATATATCAAAATCTTACAGAAGAAGAAATAGCAGAGTTAGAAATATTCATAGAAGTAGGCCCTAAATCAGAATTACTAGAAACAGCAGCATCTGAGAGAGATGCTTTAACAAGAGGAGATAAAAAAGAAAATCCTTATTTAAAAAAGGGTGCAGAGAAATACACAATAGGTGTTAAGATAAAAAAGAAACGTATAGTAACACGTATTAATAAGATTCTTGAAGATAATGGAATAACTAAATCTACAAATGGTATGATAGGATTTTTTCAAGGTCCTACATCTTCAACATTGTTTGATCCTAAAACAAAAACTGAGATCAATGGAATGGCAATTACACCTGAACAAGCAAAAAGTATATTTAATTTGCACGGTGCAGATCCATCAGATGCTGCAGAAAGAATTTCTACAAATTATGCAATTGCAGAAATCATATATGAAAGAGCTGGAAAAGCTCTTGGTAAGAAGAAGAAGGCAGTTATGTCTATGGCTGATTTAGTTGGTGATGATCTTATACCACATATGAGTTTTGGTGCTGTTGATTATAATAATGATAACCCATTGATGCTCAGTGAGTTAAATTATCATAGTGTAGATGGAAAAGGTGGTATTTATATAATTGATAGATCTGTATACTACAATGAACAAAATGAGGGTATAAGAACTGAGGGTCTTCCTATAACAAATATGGATAAAGAAAGTGCAGAGTTTGAGGAAATTGATGAAGAAATAAGAGCACTTGTATCTAAAGATGGTAAGTTTCATAAAGCATTGGAAACTCTTGGTAGATATGTTGCAGTTGTAAAATCACCAAATGGAAGATATACCTTAGTTGAATTAAAACCCTCAACAAAATCAGAAGAAAGTCTTAATGATATAGCCACAGCAATGGTAGAGAGAGCTATATCAACATCTGAAGAAAATATAGCAGATGATGATGGTTCAGGTAAAGTTAAATCTAAAAATGCTAAGTACAATGTTAAATTTAATAAAGAACAAATTGAGGATGTTATATATATTGCAAATAAACCCGGTCAACAAATATATCTATCTGTAACAAATTTAGGTAATATTAAATTTACATTAAAAGATAAAAGATTAAAGAAAAATATTGTTATTCCAGGTGTCAATCTAAGTGGTAAATTTTTAAAACATATACAAGAATCCACTAATATTGATACAATGGCAACATTGATACAATTAATCAATACTAAGCTTCACCAGGCAATTGAAAAATCAAATATAGATTATGATTTCACATTAACTCTTGATATGTTTAGAAACAATATATCTAAATCAAAAGATGTTACTGCTGAAGAAGTATTAGATAATACAACAACCCCTGTACAAAAGAACTTAAGAAAGGATGTTAAAATGTCTTTATTTCCAAATCCTGATTCATCTTCAGCAGGTATAGAAGAAATGAAGTCTACTGTAGTAGTTACACCAGAAGAAGAAGTTGAGGAATTAGATGTAGAAACAAAAGAATATGTAGATAGGTTATATAAAAAATATGGTAAAAAATATGATTTTGCTAGACACATAGCAGAAGGAAATATTGAAGAGCAAAAAGTTGATGAGTTGATTAGTGAATTTGGAGAAGAATTAGCTAATGTACTTGCAACTAAAATAGTAATGGGAGATCAGCTCTATGACAAGTTAAAAGTAGGAGATAAAATAGAATTTATAGATCCTGAAGTTGATGAAGATTATGACGAAAGAGGAATATGGATAGTAATGAATACTGCAGATGAACGAGGAGCTTTACTTTTAAAACATGAAGAATCTGGTGAAACTATACAACATACTACTGAAGATATAGATGCATATTTTAGAGTAGTAGGAGAAAGTGTAGAAGAAGATACTGAATCTGAAGCAACATTAGAAGAAGGCTTGAGTTTAAAAGAACAGTTTGACCAAGCTTCTGAAAAATTACAAAATTATCAACTTCAAAAGATGGATGAGTTAAATGAAGAAGGTAAAATAACAAAGCTACGTTCTGAATTAGCCAAAGATCCTGTATATCAAGAATTAGAAAAAAAGAAAAAAGAAATAGAAAAAAAGATGAGTGATGGTACAGCGTTAAAGGTTATAGATACCCTTGATACTGAAGATCATGAAAACTGGGATGCATTTATTGAATGGGCTCAAGCTAATCTGCCAAGTTTTATATCTGTATCAGATATAAATATAATTGCTGATAGACTTAGAAATAGGGGTACTACCGTTGGTGCTTTTGTTTTAAATATGGAGAAAATAGCAGGTAGGTTAAATATAAACGGTCAAATATATACTGGTGAAAAAAATCCTTTTAAATACCATGAGGCATTTCACGCTGTATTTAGAATGCTATTATCAGAAAAAGAAATAACAAATCTTTTAAGAATAGCTGAAAAAGAAGTAAGGGCTTCATTAAGATCTCAAGGTAAATCTTTCCAGAGAGAATTAGATAATTTTAGAGCATCATCACCTATATATTCTGATTTAACAGAAGCTGAACTTAGAGATAGATATTATGAAGAGTATTTGGCTGATAAGTTTGATTCATTTAAGATGGATAGAAGAGGTACTAAAACATCTTCCGAAATTAAAAGCTTTTTTAATAGGCTTATAGAATGGATATTAAACATCTTTAGAAGATTTACAAAGAATGAACTGACAAGTCTATTTGAGAAAATAGATGCAGGGAAATTTAAAACTTCTGGAGTTAGATTAAATAGATTTACATATGAAGCAGAAGGGTTAAAGGATAGTGATCAACAGTATGGTGCTATTACACAGACAGCTTTTGCACAAGTGCCTCTTAAGAAAATTGCAGTTGAAAGAACAAATCCAATAACAAATGAAATTGAAACAGTACTGCATAAACAATATGTACCTTCTAATAAAACACAAGATTTGGTTTATACAATAGGGAGCTCATTTCTAACAAAGGTTGAGGTTTTTCAAAAAGAGAATCCAGGCATATCTGTTCCTGCACAAGATTTATTAGATTTATCAATAGATCAGTATATAGCATTATATGATCCAAGTAGAAAATTCTATGGAAGGAAGATGAGCAGTCTCATAGATGAGGGTAAAGCTATTGAAGCACAACAATTATATGAAACATTAAATACATATTTCAATGCATTTATTGAATTTAGAAGTGATATAAACAAAGCTGTCTCAGAAATGTTAACATTATTTGATGTTACCTACAATGAAGATAAAAATGAACTTGAAGATTTAGAAGATAGTTATGGTGCTGGTACAGATCAATATGGAAAAGATGCAAGTATGCTTGGTGGATTCACGTCAATGGCTGCAGGAATAAGAAAGTTTTTAGCTACTACTACAATTGCAAGTCAAGATGAATTTGGTAATACAATTCTTGATGCAAAAACAGGTGAAACATTAAGAATAGGTGTTAATTTTGTTGATGCATATAATGGAATGTTAAAGGCAGTTACAAACTCTACAAATGAGTTAGAAATACTACAAGGACTAGTTTCATTTGGATCTGGAAATCCTCAGACAGGTGCTGTAGTTAATAGACTGTTAGATGAAATAGGTGTAACTAAAAAAGAAATTGAAGATGGATCATATAAGGTAAATAAAAACAAAGCATTATTCTTTAATGCACTTATAAAAGGATTCCAGCAATATAGAATTGGATATATATTTCTACATAAAACAGATGATGGTAAACTACACATGTATTCTGCAGCAGGAAGAGATGATGCAACTGCTCAAATAGAATTATGGAGTAATAATTTTGAAGATATATTACCTAAATATCATGATACAACTAAAAAAGGATTTGGTAATAAGGCTAAAAAGGCCTTTGCTATTATGGTAGACTATTTAGGTAGTAAAGAAACTGGTAAAAGTGCAAATCTAAAAGGTCAGAACTCAATGTCAGATTCAGTGCTCATTAAAAAAAGTAAAAAGTTTGCAGAAGAATTATTAGAATATACTGGTATAAAAGTAAGCCCAACATATTTTCAATTTAGTATAGCATCTACATTAACTACTTTAACACCAATGCAAAGAACAATTGTAAAAGATGGTGTACATGCAGAACCAATCTATAGAGATGATATTCATGAAATAAATAATGCGATTAGTAAAGCTGATCACATTTTTATGGATGTTAATAAACAAGGTACAACTTCAAGAATACATAAAATAGCTGTAAATAATGGATTATTTGATGAGTCAATTGGTGCAACAGTATATAGAAATCCTAATGGTGATTTAGTATATGCACATCAAATGCCAACACTTCATTTAGAAAGAATTGAAGAGTTAAATAATGAAAAGTATATAGATAATTTACTAAATGATCCTATGCTTATGAATAATCATTTACTAAATGATCCTAGATTTAGGGCATTATCAGATAGAGGTTTATTAAAAGTTATAAGAATAGCTGGTAATAAAAAAGGTGGTGGTATTACACAAGGTGCTGATAGACAGGTTACTGAAGATAGAGGTATTCCAAGTAGAAGTGAGTCTAATACTTTTGGAGATTCAACTCCTAGACAATTTGTAGCTAGTATAATAAATGCATATACATATAACTTTAATAGAAAAAGTGGTAAAGCAACATTACAAGAATACAAAGTAGTAGATCCAATAACAGGTGAAGAGGAGACTGCACATTTTGCTACAGCTCCTATAGATATTAGAGTAATTGAAGCAGCAAACACGCATGACCTATTAGGACTTCCTATAGAAAAAGCTGTAGATAAAAATGAAGATGGTGAGATGATTCTGACAGAAGAAGCTTTAGATATAGCAATGCAGATGATAGTTGATGAGTATAACAGAATAGATAGGGAAGAAAATAAAAAACCTGGCCATACAAAAGATACTCTTGATGGATATAATACACCAGGCGGTAGAGCATACAATTTAAATAATACGGGCAATCTACTTACAGTAAGAACAGGTAATATAGTTTCTAGTAGAATTAGAGTACTTGCACCTACAATGAAGAAGGAAGAATTAGAAAGAGTATATAAGGGTACTCAGAAAGTTTTAATTAGAACTGCAAAGTCTCAATCAAAAATTGGACTTCCAGTTGGTAAAGCAACACTCATTGAATTAGGGTCAGGAAAAGATAAGAAAGCGTTTGTATTAAGAAATAGAAATATAAATGATATAAATGATTTAGATCAAGATAAAATGTACAGGCTTCTTGGAGATGCTGTTTCTGATACTGAAACATCACATTTTAAATATGAAGTTAAAATATCTGAAAATATATCAAAATGGGTTCATACAAAGAATCATCAAAACTTTTTAAATGGAGTTACTAAAAGATATATATATGATATTGTTCCTGCTACAAAAGAAAACTTAACAGAAGTAGGTCTAGAAGCTATAGTTGAAAGTATATCTGGTAGAACAACTTACTCAGGAAGTGTTACCGAACTATCTAGTAATCAAACATATGTATTTGGTGCTAATGATAGAGGACTTCATGGTCTTGGTGGAGCAGGTACAGCAATGAATAAAAAAAGAAATCAAAAAGAGATTAAAGCAGTACCTGATGGTACACAGGAAAAGTGGGCTGTAAAAGGAGAAACAGGATTAATGGAGGGAACTCACGGTCAATCTTTTGGAATTATTACAGTAGAGGGTGAACTTGGCGGTAAGAAAAAGGGTAATAGAATGTCTGAGGAGGATATCATAAATGGAAATAATGGTATTAAAGATCTTTATGAATTAGCAAGAAACAATCCGGATAGAGAGTATGTAGTAGCATACAGTTATCCAGAACCAGAAAAGAAATCCCTTAATGGATATACAGGAAATGAGATGGCTGCTTTATTTGCTAAAGCTGGGCCCATACCTTCTAATATAGTATTTAACGAGAACTTTGATAAGTTAGTAGAAAAATCTACAACACCTGATATTGAACAAGGAGCACAAGAAGAGTTATTAAAAAGCACAGAGGCAGCAGATGAGACAGATACTACAGCTGTAAATGTATATGAAGTAGATACTTCTATAAAAGAAGGATTAGAAAAATCAGCTAGAAATGGAGTGAGTTTTGAGGAGGCATTAAAAGAAAATGGTCTAACCATGGATAGTGTTAGAGATATTGTTCAGGAAAGAATGTTTTCAGAATTAGAAGAGTTCATGACAATTATGAGAGAAATTCATGCTGAAAGAGATATATCACCTGCTATAACAGATGGTCTTAAAACAGAAAAAGAATTAGAGACAACTGATACTGAAATAGCAATGGATTATTACAATCTAAAATATGGTGAAACAGATTTTAATCTTGCACAGATATTTTTTAATGATTGGTTACAGACTAAGGGTATAAATTATGTCTTATTGGGAGATCAAGCAAGAACTCTTAAAAATGCAGTTGATGCAATTAAAAGAGCTAAGATGCAGAATGCTGCTGGACCTAATGCTTTTTCATCTGTTATTTCACCTGAAAATGGAATACTGCATCCAGTAGATCATATATCAATGCTTCCTATTACTGATCCAACTTTTGATCAGAAGTGGAATCCATCTGGAGTAAATGGATTAGGTGAGTCAGCTGATGGTCAAGTATGGGGTACATTGAAAGCTCTTAAGTATATGCTATTTGGTTTAGGTAATCTTACTATGGCACAAGTAAATTTATTTAAACAAATAGAAAGAGGTGAGGCGGTAAATGCAAATGAGTTTTTTGGTAATATAAATGATAAAACAGAAGGGTATAAACACTTTAAAGCTCAAATTAATTCTGAGAAACTTGTTTATGGAGATGGAGAAACATATATAAAGTTTGCATTTAATGCACTTAGTAAAAATTTAACAGCTAATTATATAGATGGTCAATGGGTAGCAAAGCCAGGATGGGAGCAGTTATTTAATCTTATGGTTAAGTTGGAAAGATATGAAGAAGAGCAATGGGCCCAAGGAAAAGGTACAATTGCTATTGCAGCTCCTAAGTCAGCACTTAAAATGCTAAAGAAAAATATACAAGATAACAATGTAGCTTTTGATGAAAACCCTCTTACTTCTGATCACATGGTGGATCTTCAGGCTAGATTTATGAGAAAGCAGCAAGTTACTCCTTCAAATAAAGATATACTAATTGATCCAACGCAGATAAAAATCTTAATTACGGGTGAGCAACCAGATAGTACTAGTGTTCAATTTGGTGGTAAAAGAACTACTGTTGGTAAATTAAGGAAAGCTTATCACACTTCAATGGATAGAAGGCTGAGTTTAAAGTATACAGGTAAAAGATCTGTTACGTTTAATATACCTAATGCCTTTGATGAGATACATAAGTCAATAGAACTTGAAGCTATAACTCCAGATTTGAGAGCATTTTTAAGATTTGCTACTACAGCTTTAAAGGCCTCTAAATCTAAAAGCTCTACTCTTGAATATTTTTCTACTAATGAAAATGGAGATCAAAAGTATGATTTAAATAGCCCGCAAGTTGTAGATAAATTTGTTCAGTTATTCCTTACATATTTTAGTGAAGACGTATTTAATGAAAAGTTACCTGGACAAACATTTACATTAATGTCATCTCATGGAGCAGGTGTCATAAGACAAGTATTTACTGTTGATGCAAAAGGTAATCCAGACAAATCAAAAATTATGCGTCAAGATCACTATGCTGCATTAAAAAAGAAACCCAATATACAAACTGAGAGGTGGAATGCTTTATCAATTAAAGAAAAACGAGCTCTTCTGAAAAAATCTAAAGATGGAATATTTATTTCAGATAGTCTAAGACATAATGTAAAGGAGTATGATGAAAATGGAAAGGCAACAGGTAAACGTATTACAGAATTTATTGCACCTCCTCATTATAGAGAGCTGTTAAATAGTGTTATAATGTCTAGGGATTATAAATCCAAAGAAGATATGTTTAAAGAATGGTATCAATGGGCTACAACTGAAACTTATTCACCAGAGGCAAGGAGAAGTATAATTAGATCAGAGATACCCAACTTTGATCCAAAAAGATCTAGAATTGAATTTGCAAATTTTAAAGGATACTCATATAATGAAGTAAAAGATGAGTTTGTGGATCAAGGTAATAGAGATTATATAGAAATACCCGCATTTATGGCAGAGGCTTTTGGTGTACGTATACCATCACAAGATAAACATTCAGCAGTAGTTTTAAAGCTTGTAGATTTTATGCCCGTAGAGTATGGATCAACTGCAATGTTTCCAAATGACCTTATTGAAATATCAGGAGCGGATTTTGATATTGATAAATTATTTGTACATCTAAAAGAATTCTATACAGAAGGTAAGTCATTCCATGAGTATGGGAAAGCTGAGACTGAAGAAGGTAGATTTAATGATTATATAAGGTATATGATTAAACAATCTAGAAAAAGCGGTACTAATATAAGAAATATAATGCTTAATAGTATTGAAGATGGGGGTGCTGATATAACTGGAGTAAATGATAACCTGGTTGTTACTGAAGATGAAAACCTTACAGATAAAATTACACTTAAAAATTGGGAAGATTCCCCATATTTTATAGAGGCTTTATATAAAATGGGATTGCCTTTGAATTTAAAGGATTACTCTGAATACGTTAAAAAGAAAGGTGAGCCTTATGTAGCTGCAATTAATAATGAAATACTTGATATAAAAAGAGCACTGCTTAGTCATAAAGGTATGACAGAGCCACAAGATGGTAGAAAAGCACCTCTTGCTTATGAACCAGCTGCACTTGATCCTTTACAAAGAGTATGGGATTTTATTGCAGGAAATGAGGAAATGGGTGTAGAGGCAGCTTTAAAAGAACTTGCTGATATATCAAATGAAGAAGGGATTGATATAGACAACCTTCTTGGTAAATTAAGAGCATTTACTAATAACAAGGCAGGTTCAAGAGGTATTGGCGCAGCTGTAGTTCCTAATTTAGCATTGTCATTACTATCTGAAGAAGGGATTGCTGTAAGATCAATAGTATCTAAGGGTCAGGGTGAAGAGATACCACAAATAGTTATTGATGGAAAACGTTATTATAAATTTGGTCAGAAGTATGAAATAGATCCTAAAACTGGAGAACCAGATCCTACAAAATTTAGAACTCAATTTGTTATATCAGCATTGATAACCGCAATGACTGATAATGCAAAAGAAAGAATGGCTGCAAAACTAGGATTAAATAAAGATGCATTAGCATTAGTAGTTAATTTAACTAGCTTAGGTGTTGATCTTCAAACCTCAATAAATCTAGTTAATAATCCTGCTATTAGATTAGAATACTTCTATGCACACAACAAGCTTGCTGCAATGGATCCTGGTATTGCAAAAAGAGTAAAGAATAGAATAGGGACAATTAAAGAAGTTTTTCCTCAATTGGATGAAGAAGATTATGATATGCCGTCAGTTACAACTGAATTAATGCATAAAAATATTAAGGTATGGCTTGACCCTAGCAGAAAAGTACCTAATGTAGAAGAGATAGATGAAAGCACTCATACATTAAGAGAAGCTGCAGAAGAACTTGCAATACTAGAATTATTTTTAACTGCTCATAGACTTAAAACATGGACTGGTAAGTTAACATCTTTAATTAAGTTAACTAAACACCTAGGTCTAGACTTAGCTACATTAGATGAGATAGATAAAACATTTAATGAATTAGGACTTGAATTGTCAGATGAAGAATTTAAAAATCATGAGATACCTATATTAGGTAAGCCAATGATAGATGCAAGATCAATTATAAAGGGTAATAACTTTCTTTCTACATATTATAAGATGTATAAAGAAATAACAACTCAACTACTACCATCAGTATTTTTTCAAAGAACTCCTGATTTTATTAGAATAAAGAATTTAGTGGTTGGAAATATGTCTACTTGGGTAGACACTGCTGATGCGAACAAAAAAGTAAATAAAGATCTTTTATCATTCTTGACATTAAAAGCATACATAAAGTATCTTGAAGATGGTGGTAAAGGATGGGCTTTAGCATCTTTACAAAATGGACTAGTGTATCCATCAAATACTGTAACTGGAGAGCACCTAAGAATAACTGATATAATAAAAGATACCAAGAAGATATTAGATAGGAAGGGTGTACAAAACTACATGCTTGATAGGTTTGTTGCTACAATGTCAGCTGCTAGTGTAAAGAATGACACAGGTATGAATTTATTGTTATCTCAATCATTCACAAGATTAAATGATAATACACTTATTAATATCCAAAACAGTTTTATGGATTTATACAGTGATCCAGATACAAGAGCTGCTGCATTTCATATTGCACATTATGTAATGGTTAAAGATGGAGTACAATATAGAGAGGGTAGTATATTGGAGGCAATACCTGCTGTGATGTTTGATGCATATCTTTCTAATGTTGGGGCTGCTCATGAAATGTTTAAGAAAACTACTGCAACAGGAGGAAGTTTTGGTAAAATATTTGGAGCAAGTTTAGAAGAATTAAGTAATGAATTTATAGAAGGTTATTTAACATCAAATGTTAATAACTATATGCTTGCTAGAGTATTTAAATGGGGTAAAAGTGATATGATGGGTGGATCAACTATATCACCTGTACCAACATACAGAAGTATATCTATTTTTACACCTAGATTAGTATCCGGATTTAGTGAACAAATGTTATCAAAAAATAAAAACGATCTGCATGTTTTTGCTGATGACATACAAAGTGAATCATTAACTTCTGGTAAAGATAGATCAGGTAGTAAAAGAGTTAGAGGAAAGTCTAATGCATATGGTTTAACACTAATGCAAACACCTAGTAAAGTATTAACAGATTCAAACTATGATACTATGGTGGCACAGTTTGAAGCTCAAGCTGAAGAAATTAAAGAACTTTTAGATGAATATAATGATGTAGTATTTCCAAAGAACATATTAGGTAAAGATAAAAAATCACATGATGCAGCTGTTAAAGAATTAAAGAAGCAAAAGAAGACATGGGAGTTTTTGAAAGAAAGAATGTTTTCAGAATTTAACTATAATTTAGAAAAGGGTTATGTAAGTAAGGGTGCTTATATGAGTAAGAAGGCATTAGAACAACCTTTACATGCTCATGAAGCCGATGAAAAATTTGTTGTTGATTTGCTTTTTGGCATTCAAACCTTTGATACTAAAGATGGTAGAAGAATAAAATCAAGAAAAAGATATGGGAATCCTAAAAAGAATAAAGAACAATGGGATGCACAATCTAAACAGTTTGGTAAAAATATTAAGTTTATACGAGATCACGGATTTAATCAAGAAAAATCATATATAAATAGAAATACTGGCGGTAGATATACTGAAATTGGTTTTCCATATGTAATTAAAGTTAAGACAACCATGTCTGATGATTATATGTATTATCAATTAACAGATGTATGGTCATCAAGAGAGTCACTTAGATCAGACAGACCTGACAATTTAATAATATCTGAAGAAGATGTAATTGCATATGGAACAAGAGCTGAATATAAATTAGTGGATACATATGGATCAAATAAACAAACAGGAATTGGATTTGTATTTAATAGAGATGATGTAGTGAGACCTACATGGCATCAGAATGAAGCGTTTATTGAAGAGAAAAATGACCCAATAGCAGGAGCTGTAATGGGTATAGATTTTAACAATATAAATATTAATGACTTAACTGATGCTGCATTTGATAAAGTGAAAAAGAAAGATGAGATAGAAAATAAAATAAAAAATTCAGTTAATACAAAGGCAGATAATAAAGGTAACATTGAAAC
>TARA_R110002020_G_scaffold28146_1_pt1 | contig 20058 bp, 19 predicted proteins | sample TARA_R110002020 | Tara Oceans TARA_R110002020 (sample SAMEA4396489) | marine metagenome | biome: Westerlies Biome; feature: [MES] marine water layer (ENVO:01000295) within the mesopelagic zone...; material: water (ENVO:00002006), including particulate matter (ENVO:01000060) such...
GCCCGTTCGTCGTCTCCTTCGATTGGCTCAAGGACCGCATCGGCGAGCCAGGCATCAAGATCGTTGACGCCTCCTGGTATCTGCCTGCGCAGAACCGCGATGCCCAAGCCGAGTATCGCGCCGCGCGCATTCCGGGGGCGGTGTTCTTCGATCACGACAGGATTGTTGCCCCGGGATCGACCCTGCCGCATACGCTGCCCGATGCGGAAACCTTCGCGCGCGCCGCAGGCGGTCTGGGGCTCTCGGAGACCGACACCATCATAGTCTATGACGGCCCGGGCATGTTCTCGGCGCCGCGGGTCTGGTGGATGCTGCGCGCCTTCGGCGCGGCCAATGCCTTCGTCCTTGATGGCGGGTTCGATGCCTGGAAGCGCGACGGACTGCCGGTCGAAACCGGCGATCCCGCGCCTCCGGTTCCCGTGAGCTTCACGCCGGACTTCGACGACGGAGCAGTTACAAGCTTTGCGGCGATGCGGGCGATCGTCGACGACAAATCCTCGCAGATCGCCGACGCCCGCGGCCCGGGCCGGTTCACCGGCGTCGAGCCGGAGCCGCGCGCGGGCATGCGCTCGGGCCATATGCCCGGCGCCCGCAACGTGCCCTTCACAAGCCTGATCGAGGGCGGAAAGCTCAAATCGCCCGGCGCCTTGCGCGAGGTTCTTCAATCATCGGGCATCGATCTCGACCGGCCGGTGGTCACGAGCTGCGGATCCGGAGTGACGGCGGCGGTCATCACCCTGGCGCTGCAATCGGTTGGGCACCGCGACAACACGCTCTATGACGGATCCTGGTCCGAATGGGGCGGGCGCGACGACACCGCAATCGTCACCGGGGAGGCCTGAGATGGCGAAAGCCCCCAAGCCCAGATCGCTCACCGCGACCGTCACCCATCTCGAGATGAAGCGCTATCCGCGCACGCTCAAGCCCTTGCCGGTCAACCTGCACGCGAGCCTGATCAAGTGCACCGACATCCCGCTGCATTTCTACCGCTATCTGCAATGGCGGGTCGGGCGGGAATGGCACTGGGTCAACCGATTGCGCATGAGCGACGAGGAACTCGCGCAGATCGTCCACGCCAAGACGACCCATATATACGTTCTCAGCCTGGACGGTGCGCCCGCCGGGTTCTTCGAACTCTCCGAGCGCGAGGAAGCGACCGTCGAATTGGTCTATTTCGGCCTGATGGCCCATGCCCGCGCCCGCGGCTTGGGCGAATGGATGCTCGGACAAGCCCTGTCGACCGCCTGGTCGACCACCCCCGCCCGCGTCATCGTGTCGACCAACACGCTCGATCATCCCGCCGCGCTGCCGCTCTACCAGCGCGTCGGCTTCAGTCCCGTCAGCCAGAACGGGGCGATCCTGCGGCCGCTGTCCGACGACGAGATCCTGGTGCTGATGAAGTCCGAGGCCTGAGCAAGAGGCCGCCCCGCCGCCCGGCGGCTGAAATCGGGTGGCGCGAAGCCGTCGCGCCGGCTACCTCGCAGGTCCCACCACCTTTGCGAGGTCGCTATGACATTCACCTTCGTCCCGATGGATCAGGCCACCGCCGCGCATCTGCGCCACGGCGGTCCGGACTCCTATGGCAATCCGCCCGAGAAGAGGATCTCCGACGGCGCCGGCGTCCCCTGCCGCCGCTGCATGAAATTGGTCGGCAAGGGCGAGCCCTATCTGATCGCCGCCTGGCGACCGTTCAGCGCACTGCACGCCTATACGGAAACCGGCCCCGTCTTCCTGCACGCCGAGCCCTGCGACCCTGATCCCGTCGGCTCCGGCGACCTGCCGCCCTTTCTGCTCAGTCCCGATTACATCCTGCGCGGCTATGATCCCGATGAGCGCATCGTCTATGGCACCGGCGGCGTGATCCCGCTCCAGGAGATACCGGCGCGGATTGCAAAGCTGCTCGCCGAGCCCGGCGTCGAGGCGGTGCATATCCGCTCCTCGCGCAACAATTGCTACCATTGCAAGGCCGTGCCCGCGGATTAGACCGGAGCCCGCATCGCAAACAAAAATCCCGCCCGCACGATCAGGTGCGGACGGGACGGGCCGGTGTGGACAGCCCACGGAGCCTGTTCAGGTCTAGCGGACTTATGCCGCCTTCAAAGCCTGGTCGATATCGGCGAGCTCATAGCCCAGCGCCTCGGCGACCGGGCGATTGGTGATGCGGCCCTTGTGGACGTTGAGGCCCGCGCGCAGGTGGCGATCGCCGGCAATGGCGTTGAGGCCGTTGTCGGCCAGCATCAGGCCATACTGCAGGGTGGCGTTGTTGAGCGCATGCGCCGAGGTGATCGGCACCGCGCCGGGCATGTTGGCGACGCAGTAATGAATCACGCCGTCGACCTCATAGGTGGGTTCGGCATGGGTGGTGGCGTGCGAGGTCTCGAAGCAGCCGCCCTGGTCGATGGCGACATCGACGATCACCGAGCCCTTCTTCATGCCCGAGAGCATGTCGCGGGTGACGAGCTTGGGGGCGGCGGCGCCGGGGATCAGCACCGCGCCGATCACGAGGTCCGCCGAGAACACTTCCTCTTCCAAAGCCTCGATGGTCGAGTAGCGGGTGTGAACGCGGCCGTTGAAAATGTCGTCGAGCTGGCGCAGGCGCGGCAGCGAGCGGTCGACGATGGTCACGTCGGCGCCCAGGCCCACGGCCATCCGCGCCGAATGCAGGCCGACCACACCGCCGCCGATGATAGTCACCTTGGCCGGCAGCACGCCGGGAACGCCGCCGAGCAGGATGCCGCGGCCGCCATTGGCCTTCTGCAGCGCGGTGGCGCCGGCCTGGATGGCCAGCCGCCCGGCCACTTCCGACATCGGAGCGAGCAGCGGCAGCCCGCCGCGATCGTCGGTAACGGTCTCATAGGCGATCGCGGTGCAACCCGACCCGAGCAGGCCCTTGGTCTGGTCCGGGTCCGGAGCCAAGTGCAGATAGGTGTAGAGCAGCTGGCCCTCGCGCAGCTGCGCCCACTCGGACGGCTGCGGTTCCTTGACCTTGACCACCATGTCCGAGCGGTCGAAAACTTCCTTGGCGCTGCCCACGATCTTCGCGCCGGCTGCCTGGTAGGCCGCGTCATCGGCGCCAATCCCCATGCCCGCCTTGGTCTCGACGATCACCTCATGGCCGTGCGCCACATATTCGCGCACGGCGCCGGGCGTGAGACCGACACGGTATTCATGGTTCTTGATTTCCTTGGGGCAGCCTACGCGCATTGATGTCTCCTCGGGACGGCGACCGGCGTCTTGCGCGCCGGATCAGGTTTCAATGCGGCTCATCCTACCATCGGGACGGTGAAAGGTCCTTGCAAACTGGGATTGCCGGGATCAAGCCATTCGAATATCCTTGCGCCAAATCCGCCTCTTTCAGGATAATCTGCGAATGAATGAACTCGACACACTCGATATCGCCATTCTCAAGACGCTTCAGGGCGAAGGGCGGATCTCCAATGCAGCACTCGCCGAGCGCGTCGGCCTCTCGGCCTCTGCCTGTTCGCGGCGGCTCGACATCCTGGAGAAATCCGGCGTCATCAAGGGCTATCATGCGCGCCTGTCGCACAAGGCGCTCGACTACCGGATGATCGCCATCGTCAACATTTCGCTGTCTGGCCAGTTCGCCAAGACGCTCGCGGAATTCGAGGCGGCGGTGAAGCTCTGCCCCAATGTGCTAATCTGCTACCTGATGAGCGGCGAATATGACTACACGCTGCGCATCGCCGCGCGCGACCTCGAGGATTACGAGCGCATCCACCGGGATTGGCTCTCAGCCCTGCCCCATGTGGTCAAGATCAACTCAAGCTTCGCCTTGCGGGAAATCATCGATCGTCCGAATGTCGGCCTCGACTGAAAGCCTGACGCACCGCGACCGCCGAAGGGACCGGCGGCCGTTCTTTTTGGTCATGGCTGTCGCCAGGCGTCAGCGCCAGTAGGGCGGCTGGCCGTAATGGGCGTAGAGATGCTCCTGGGCGCTGGGCGTCCAGTCGTAGTCGGAGCCCTTTGAGTAGCTCGGCGCGCCCTCGACCTGTTCCTTGGAGATATCGACGCGATAGCCGCCGAGTTCCTCGTCATACTTCAGCTTTTCCCACGGCAGCGGGTAATGATCGTCGCCGATGCCGAGGAAGCCGCCGAAGCTGAGTACCGCATAGGATACCTTGCCGCCGACCTTTTCGATCATGACTTTCTCGATCGAGCCGATGTGCTTGCCGGAGCGGTCATAGACTTCCGTGCCGGCAACCCTGTCGCTGCCGATTACCGCAGCGCTTTCCTTGGTGAGTGTGGACATGGGACTCTCCTTGTTGATGGCCGATGCCATCGGGGTTTGATTGTCTGACCGGTCTGTCGGCGGTCATCGCCGCCGTCGCCGGTCATGTCTAAACAACGCGTCCATGGTGTCCGCGTTCCCTGTTTCTTTGGGGAGTTTTCAAGGCACCGCCGCGGTGCCGACACAATTGCTCAAGCGAGAGAGCTTACGCGCCGGATGGCCGCGGATGGGCGGGCGTGCAGTTGATCCGGCCTGGCGCGGCGGCGCGGAACCGGAACCCGGAATCGGCGTTTCTCACGGAGGAAACTCCGAGGCGAAAGGACCAAGCCATGCCCGCCAAATCGAAAGCCCAGCAGAAAGCCGCAGGCGCCGCCCTGTCCGCCAAGCGCGGCGAGACCAAGGTCTCAGACCTCAAGGGTGCGTCGCGTGAAATGTATGACAGCATGAGCGAAAAGGAGCTCGACGAACTGGCCTCGACCAGCCGCGACGACCTGCCCGCCCACGCCTCCAAGGACTGATGTCGGTCCATGCTTTAAGAGGCCGCCCTCGAAGCGGGAAAGTGCCTGCCCCGGGACGGCTCCGGCGCGGGGAGAGGACTGGTGCGGCAGCGAAAATATTGTTCGGGGGCCGGGCAGACGGCGTTTGCGGACTGATATAATCTCCTTCGCCGTAAAGCCTTCTTCTCTCATCCGGGGACTCCCATGACGCTAACCAGACTGGCCGTCGCACTTGCTCTTTCCGCCTTCTTCGCCGTTCCCTCGGCCCTTGCCCAGAGCGGGGCCGAATGCGTTTTCACCATCCACAACGACACCAAGGTCAACACCCTGATCGGCTTCTACACGAGCGAGGATGACGGCGAGACCTGGAGCGACAACTGGCTCGGCGGCAAGATGGCGCCCGGCCAGACGGCACGGGCCGAATTCACCGCCGACACCTGCGCCTGCGATCAGGTCTTCCAGGCTGGCTGGCTTGCCGAAGACGACGTATCCGAGGTGCTGGATGACCCGCACACGATCGACATCTGCGAAGCCAGCAACGTCTATCTCGGCGACGACGAAGTCAGCTTCGACTGACCGGCGATCGGAAAACATCTTAGCGCGGCGCGGGATCCAGGGTTCCGCGCCGTCGCCGTTTCAAGATGAGAGAATAATAGGCCCGCGGCTTGGCTCCGGCGCTAGCGGAACAGCGCTGTTCCCTGTTCGTCGATGATCTGCCGCGCCTTGCGCAGGGTCGCTGCCTCGACCTCATCCTTGCTGGTAAAGATGTCGGCCCGAATGAACTTGTGTTCCCTGGCGTCAGCGCCCTCGCCCTTGACGATGCGTCCCGCAAGCCGCCACTGGCCGCCCTCGGCCATCGGTTCGGCATAGATCAGGAAATCCTTGTAGGAATCCGGTTCGTTCGCCGCCTGCGGCGGACTTGATGCCGCCGCGCCGCCGAACAGGTTGCGGATACTGTCAAAAATTCCTGCCATGGCCGTCTCCTCGCTTTCATTCTCGCCCGGTTGGCGCTGTCACCGGCAAGCCGACGCTTGTCCACCGGGCCGGCACGACCCACCGACTATTGGGTTGCACAAGCGACCAGTCAGGCTCACACTTGGCCTGCAGGACTGTCCACCAGGGCCGGTTGTGCCGGCGCGGCTGCGGCTTGCTGCCGATGCGGTTTCCGCTAAACGCGGATCCGGGAGTTTTCTTTTAGGTCAAAGCCAGGGAGAAAGTCCATGAAAGACCAACGCATTCTCGACATGCTGCATCCGATTTCACGGCGCTCCCTGCTCGGCGGGGTCGCCGCCACCGGCGCCCTCGCCCTGGTCCACCCCTTCTCCGCCCGCGCCAGCGCAGGCCAGGCGCATCTGCGCATCATGGAGACGACGGACCTGCATGTGCATGTCTTCGCCTATGACTATTACGGCGACAAGCCCAACGACACGATGGGCCTGGCCCGCACCGCCTCGATCATCGACCAGATCCGCTCGGAGGCGCGAAACTCAATCCTTCTCGACAATGGCGATTTCCTGCAGGGCAATCCGATGGGCGACTACATCGCCTATGAGCGCGGCATGAAGGAGGGTGACCTGCACCCGATCATCGCCGCCATGAACGTGCTGGGCTACGATGGCGGCACGCTCGGCAACCACGAGTTCAACTACGGCCTCGACTTCCTGTTCAAGGTCATCGCCGGCGCCAACTTCCCGATGGTCTGCGCAAACCTGACCAAGGGCGCCCTTGCCGCAAATCCCCTCGAGGACGATCTGTTCCTCAAGCCCTACATGGTCCTTGACCGCACCATCACCGATGGCGCAGGCGCCGAGCACCCGATCCGCATCGGTCTGATCGGATTCGTCCCGCCGCAGATCATGACCTGGGACGCCAGGCACCTGAGCGGCAAGGCCGCCACCCGCGATATCGTCAGGGCGGCCGAGGCCTGGGTGCCGCAGATGCGCGAGGAAGGCTGCGACCTCGTTGTGGCGCTGTCGCATTCCGGTATCGGACCGCAAGCCTGGGCGGAGAACCTCGAGAATGCCGCCATTCCGCTGGCCGCCGTGCCCGGCATCGACGCCATCCTCACCGGCCACAGCCATCTCGATTTTCCCGGCCCGAAATTCGACGGCGTTGCCGGCGTCGACAACGCCAAAGGCACGATCTCGGGAAAGCCCGGCGTCATGGGCGGCTTCTGGGGATCGCATCTGGGCCTCATCGACCTGATGCTCGAGCGCGACGGCAACTCCTGGAAGGTCGTCGGCCATGCGTCGGAAGCCCGCCCGATCTTCGAGCGCGTCGACCGCAAGGTCGTGGCGCTGGTGCCCGACAAGCCCGAGGTGCTTGCCGAGTGCGGGCCGAGCACGAGGCGACGCTCGCCTATGTCCGCACGGCGGTCGGCAAGACCTCGGCGCCGCTGCATTCCTATTTCGCCCTGGTCGCCGACGATCCCTCGATCCAGATCGTGAGCCAGGCGCAGACCTGGTACATCTCCGACATGCTCAAGGACACGCAGTGGAAGGACCTGCCGGTGCTGTCCGCCGCCGCCCCCTTCAAGGCCGGCGGCCGCGGTGGCGCCGACTACTACACCGAGGTTGCCGCGGGCGACATCGCCATCAAGAACGTGGCCGATCTCTACCTCTACCCCAACACCGTCCAGGCGGTGGTCGTCAGCGGGGCCGAGGTGAAGGACTGGCTGGAAATGTCGGCGGGCATCTTCAACCAGATCGAGCCCGGCGCCACCGATGCCGAACTGATCAACACCGATTTCCCGTCCTACAATTTCGACGTCATCGACGGCGTGACCTACCAGGTCGACGTGACCCAGCCCGCCAGGTACGATTCCAAAGGCGAACTGCTCGATGGCCAGGCCAACCGGATTCAGAATCTCAGCTTCAACGGGCAACCAATTGATCCCGAGCAGGAATTCGTGGTTGCGACGAACAATTACCGTGGCGGCGGCGGCGGCAATTTCCCGGGCATCGGACCCGACAAGGTGGTTTTCGAAGCGCCCGACACCAACCGCGACGTGATCGTGCGCTACATCATCGACATGGGCACCATCAATCCCTCCGCCGACGGCAACTGGAGCTTCGCGCCGGCGGGCGGCGCCACGGCGCTGTTTTCGACCGGGCCCCGCGCGAAGGAATTCCTGGACAGCGTCGAGGGCGTCGTCCTTGAACCCGCCGGCGAAGGCGCCGAGGGCTTCGCGCGGTTCCGCATCACGCTGTGAGCCGATCCCGCGAGCGGTCCCGGCGAACAGGCGCGCGCGTTCACCCGGCTTTAACCGCGTGCGCTGTTTGGCGCCGGCATTAGCCTTTTGATTACGGATAGTTGCGAGACTTGGCCTCTTCGAGCCACGGGGAGGCGAACGGACATGAAGAATCACATCGGCCGCGCGCTCAAGCGGGACAAGACGCGACTGCGCGCCAAGATCGACTGCATGGGACAGAAGACCCATGGCGCGATCCTTGATCTGTCGCAGCACGGCATCTGCCTGCAGCTGGCGATCGACATCCCGGTCGGTCGTGGCGACAAGATCACCGTGGAGACCGAGGAGATGGGGCTGCTGATCGGCACGGTCCGCTGGATCCGGCGGCCGCGGGTCGGCGCCGAACTGGTGCTGACCTCCAACAACCGCGCCAAGGTCGAAAGCTACTATCGCTTCTTCAAGGACAACCGCCTGCCCGCCTGACCTCCGCACGGTCCCCCGCGTGCCACCGACGGCATTGCGCGGCAGCCTTCCCTAACCTAAGCTCGCGTCAATTCTTGCCGGCCGACGGCGGGGATCCGGCCGGGAGGACAGGTTCATGGCAAAGCGGACGTCAAGGACACGCAAAGTGCTGTATTTCATCGCGTTTGTGATCATTGCCGGAGGCGCCGCCTATCTCTTCGGGCCGCGCCCGCCGGCCGACACCAGCATCGCCTTCGTGGACTCCGACCTGCCGGAGGATCTCGACGAGTACATCACCCAGTCGGAAGCCAGGTTCGACGATCTGCGGCCTGGCAGTGAACGGCAGATCGTCTGGGCCTATCCCGCCTCGAAGGCGCGCACGCCGATTGCGATCGTCTATGTCCACGGCTTTTCCGCAGGCCCCGCCGAGATCCGCCCCCTGCCCGATCTGGTCGGCCGCCAACTGGGCGCCAACATCTACTTCGCCCGCCTGACCGGGCACGGCCGCAGCGGCGACGCCATGCTCGAAGGCTCGGTCCATGCCTGGGTCAACGACATGGCCGAGGCGCTCGCCATCGGCCGCAGGCTGGGCGAGCGCGTCGTCGTCATGGCGACCTCGACCGGGGCGTCGCTGGCCACCTGGGCCGCCGCCCGGCCGGAGCTGATGCGCGATGTCATCGGCCTGGTGCAGATTTCCCCGAATTACGGCGTTCAGGCTGCGGGCTCGAGCCTGCTGACCATGCCCTGGGCCGAGACCCTGGTGCCGCTGATCGCCGGCCAGCGCCGGTCGTTCGAACCCGTCAACGACCTGCAGGCGCAGTTCTGGACCTATGAGTATCCGAGCCTCGCGCTTCTGCCGATGGCGTCGCTGGTGCAACTGGCCAACGGCGTCGACGCGGCCGGCATCTCGGTCCCGTCGCTGTTCATCTTCTCGCCCGAGGACAAGGTCATCCGGCCCGATCTGGTCGCCGCCATGGCCGCCCGGTGGGGCGGGCCCGCCGAGACCGTCGAGGTGACCGACAGCGGCGACCCCAACCACCACGTGATCGCCGGCGACGCCCTGTCGCCCGGCACCACCGAAAGGCTCGCCAGGACCGCCGCCGACTGGATCGCGGCCCTGTAGCGGCAGCGGCGATCCGGTCAGATGATCAGGTTCGAGATGATCTCGTTTTCGGTGATGTCCTGATAGCTCAGCCCGGCCGCGTCGAAGGCCTCGGTCAGGCGGACGAAATTCTCGGGCGCCTTGGTCTCGATGCCGATCAGGATGGAGCCGAAATTGCGCGCCGATTTCTTGAGGTACTCGAACCGGGCGATGTCGTCCTCGGGCCCGAGCAGGTTCAGGAAATCCTTGAGCGCGCCCGGCCGCTGCGCCAGCCGCAGGACGAAGTATTTCTTCGTCCCCGCATAGCGCATCGCCCGTTCCTTGACGTCGGGAAGCCGCTCGAAATCGAAGTTTCCGCCGGAGACGACGGCGACCACGGTTTTCCCCGCAAGCTTCTCCGGCCCCAGCGCCTCGAGAACCGAGAGCGACAGCGCGCCGGCGGGCTCCAGCACGATGCCTTCGGTGTTGAGGATCGACGTCATGGTCAGGCAGATGGCGTTTTCCGGCACGATCACCACCTGATCGGCGCGAAACCGCTTCAGGATCTCGAAATTGCGCAGGCCGATCTCCGCGACCGCGGCGCCGTCGACGAAATTGTCGATCTTGGCGAGCTTCACCCTGTGCCCGGCGGCAAGGCTCTGCTTCAGGCTCGGCGCGCCCGCGGGTTCGCTCAGCAGGAAGCGGTCATTGTCGATCAGGCCCTCGAAATAGCTCGCCACGCCCGCCGACAGGCCGCCGCCGCCGACCGGCAGCACGATCAGGTCGGGCGTCTCGCCTTCGGGCAGTTGCGCGGCGATCTCGGCTGCCACCGTTGCCTGCCCCTCGATGATGTCGTCATGGTCGAAGGGCGGCGCCATCAGCGCGCCCTCGGTGAGCGCGAAATCCTGTGCTGCCGCATAGCAAGCGTCGAAAAAATCCCCGGTCAGGCGGATCTCGATGAATTCGCCGCCGAACATGCGGGTCTTGTCGATCTTCTGCTGCGGCGTCGTCACCGGCATGAACACCACGCCCTTGCGGCCGAAATGGCGGCAGACATAGGCGAATCCCTGCGCATGGTTGCCGGCAGAGGCGCAGACGAACAGCGACAGATCGGGATCCCGGTCGAGCGCCTTGCGGATGAAATTGAAGGCGCCGCGGATCTTGTAGGAGCGGACCGGCGACAGATCCTCGCGCTTGAGCCATATCTGCGCGCCGTAGCGCGCTGAAAGGTGATCGTTTAGCTGCAACGGCGTGGGCCCGAACAGCGCCCGCATCTCCGCGAGCGCCCGGTCGGCCGAGGTGCGGAATGCATCAGGTGATTGTCTTTCGTCCATCTCCGGTCTATGCCACGGGAAGCAGCCGGTTGCCAACCAGAACCGGCTCTATTCGTTTCTCGAGAGGGGCGCGGTTTGCCCAGCCAGACCATCCGCTACGCAGTCTTCATCGCATCGATGGCGGGATTGTATCTCTCCGCCGCGATGCTGGTGCCAGCGGCAATCGATTTCTACTACGGCAATCCCGACTGGCAGGTCTTCACCGTGTCGGCCTTTTCGGTGGGCGCGGTGTGTCTCGCCTCGGCCACGGCCAACCGCGGCTCGCCCGCGCCGTTTTCCCGGCGCCTGGGGTTTCTGGTGGTCAACATGCTGTGGATCACGCTGTCGGTGACCGGCGCCGTGCCGCTCTACCTCTCCACCCTCGGGCTCGACCTCGCCGACGCATTGTTCGAATCGGTGTCCGCCGTCACCACGACCGGCTCCACGGTGATCGTCGGCCTCGACAGGCTGCCGCCGGGCCTCTTGCTCTGGCGCTCGATGCTGCAATGGTTCGGCGGCATCGGCATCGTCGCCATGGGGCTTCTGGTGCTGCCGTTCCTCAAGGTCGGCGGCTTCACCGTCTTCAAGATGGAATCCTCCGACACCTCGGAAAAGCCGTTCGCGCGGTTCGCCGTCTTCGTGCGCGCCTTCTTCGCCATCTATATCGGGCTGACCCTGGTCTGCGCCATCCTCTACGGCGTGCTGGGAATGAGCGGCTTCGACGCCGTCAACCACGCCATGACCACGCTCGCCACCGGCGGGTTTTCGACCCATGACGCCTCGTTCGGTGCGTTCCAGTCGCCCGCGCTGATCTGGACCGGGACCATCTTCATGGCGATCGCCGGCCTGCCCTTCTCGGTGCTGATCCTGTTTGCCGTGCGCGGCCGGCTCGACGCGCTCCGCGATCCGCAGATCTTCGCCTATGGCGGCGTGATTGTCGTCCTGTCGATCGTCCTCGCGCTGAGCCTCCGCCTGAGCCAGGGCGAGAGCTTCGGCATGGCGCTCACCCATTCGGCCTTCAACATCGTCTCGGTGGTGACCACGACCGGCTACGCCAGCGCCGACTACACGCTGTGGGGTCCGTTTGCGGTGGCGATCTTCTTCATGGCCACGTTCCTGGGCGGCTGCTCCGGCTCCACCGCCGGCGGCATCAAGGCCTACCGGCTCGTGATCATCTTCGGCTCGATCCGCTCCGGCCTGATGCGGCTCATCTACCCCCACAGCGTGCGGCCGGTGCGCTATGGCGCGGTGGCGGTCGAGCCGGAAATGCAACGCACCGTGTTTCTCTTCGTCTGCGCCTATTTCGGCATCTGGGCCTTCGGCTCGATCGCGCTTGCCGCGACCGGGCTCGACATCGAGACGGCGATTTCGGGATCCATCACCGCGCTCGCCAATGTCGGCCCCGGCATCGGCCCGGTGATCGGTCCGGCGGGCAATTTCAGCGCCATTGGCGATCCTGCGAAACTGATCCTGGTGTTCCTGATGCTCTTGGGCCGGCTGGAGATCCTCGCGGTCCTGGTCCTGCTGATCCCGGCCTTCTGGCGGCAATAGGCGCGCTTCGGGCCATATCGCATTTTCCTACATTATACATCGATTAACCAAAATCTGCTCTTCTCCCAGGACACGGAGGATTGTATCGCATGCACGCATTGCAGGTATCTCTTGCCGACGGTGCGGAGGATGTGCCGGATGCCGGAACGGCCGACGCGCGCTCCCCCGCCGCGGACCAGGATCAGGTCCGGCTTGCCCGGGCGATGAATGTCATCGGCTCGCAGATCGGCGAGCTGTCGGTCAACATCGCCGACACCAGCGGCATGATCGGCGACGTGTCGGGATCGATGTCGCGCCAGGCCGACGAGTTCCATGCGCTGACCCGCGACATCTCGATGATCGCCCGCTCCAACCAGACCGTCGCCGAGGCCTCGCACGGCGCGGTCGTCTCCGCCAGGTCCACCCAGACCGGCCTCGACACCACCACGCAGAGCGTCAACGGCATCCTCGTCAATGCCGTATCCGACATCAAGTCGATGGCGCAGAACGCGACCGAGATCACCGGCGTGCTCAACTCCGTCTCGGTCCAGATCAAGGAGATCCATTCCTTCCTCGAGGCGATCCAGGGCATCGCCACCCAGACCCAGCTTCTCGCCGTCAATGCCGGCATCATGGCCGCCCACGCCGGCGAGGCCGGCCGCGGCTTCGCGGTGGTGGCGGACGCGGTGAAGCAACTGGCCGACAAGACCGGCAATGTCTCGCGCGACATGGTGGCGCGGCTTCAGGCGCTGCGCTCGACCGTCGACAGGCTGCAGAAACAGAACGCCGACAACGAGGCCGTCGCCACGCTCGCCTGCCAGCGCTCCACCGAGATCGAGGAGGAACTTCGCAAGTTCACCGGCTTCAGCCAGTCCGTCGCCGGCATGATCACCGAGATCGAGCGCATCAGCGCGCCGGTGGAGGAAACCACGAGGGCCTGCACCACCGTGCTCGCCAAGGTCTCCGACCTCGACACCCAGGTGCATCACAGCGCTGAGATGCTGACCTCGGCCAGCGCCAAGATCGACCGGCTGGTCTCGTTTTCCGAAAACGTCATCGGCGAGGTCGCCCAGAGCGGCATCGAGACCGAGGACACGCCGCTGATCCGGGAGTGCATCGCCAAGGCCAACGAAGTGGGCACCCTGTTCGAGGAGGCCGTCAGATCTGGCGCGCTGTCGATGGCCGACCTGTTTGACGAGAACTACCAGCCGCTGCCGGGCACCGATCCGCAGCAGCACATGACCCCCTTTACCCGCCACACCGACCGCCTGCTGCCGCCGATCCAGGAGGCCATGCTCGGCTTCGACCCGCGCGTCACCTTCTGCGCGGCGGTCGACCGCAACGGCTACCTGCCGACCCACAATCACATTTTCTCGAAGCCGCAGAGCTCGGACCCGGTCTGGAACGCCGGCAATTGCCGCAACCGCCGCATCTTCAACGACCGCACCGGCCTCGCCGCCGGCCGCAACACCAAGCCTTTCCTGCTCCAGACCTACCGCCGCGACATGGGCGGCGGCAAATACAGCCTGATGAAGGACCTCTCCGCCCCGATTACCGTCGGCGGCAGGCATTGGGGCGGCTTGAGGATCGGGTTCAAGATCAGCGTATGAGCGGCGGGGCGTAAGAAACATTGATGCGGACGACGTGCAACATCAGTGAGCCGAACCAAATGATATTGCAGCCATTGTACTAAGGGCAAGTTTTGGGGCACAGTAGCAGCCACGACAGCACTGCCAAGGCAGCCGGCCACGACGGGTGCACCGTTCGCAAGTGATAACATTTCCCCACTTTTAATGCGTTAGAACAAAACCGAGGGAACGGCCAAAGCGCTTACCGTGGGTCCGGTCTCGTGGTTCGCCAGAACGTTCAGATGATTTGCGCATTAGGCCTTACGGCATATCTTTAGGTAGCATCCAATCAGATGATCCGATAACTGAAAGAAAATCCGTAGGTCAGGTTCGCGTTTGACGTTGGCACACCTAAGAGGATCACACGATCATCAGATGTATCCGCATAGATCCGCCCGCTAGCGTCTGCCGCGCTGGAAACAAACGACCCCGCCGCGTCTGTTCTGTCCGCGAAATTCGAGGCTATCGGCAACGACATATCTAGCGCAAATTGGCTTCCGCCCGTTACCGCATCGATTTGCACGGTTCCGAACACAAACACAAGTGGACCCATTCGAATATACTGACATACCTCGGCTGTTGACGAAGCGACGTTTGTAACGTTCGTCAACGTCGGCGTATACTCGCCAGAGAATAGCGCGCCAAGTGCTCCATATGTCGTGGCTGTGTCTGCGTCGGAAAAATCATCGTTCTGCTGATAGGCAGAATTGTTCACCGTGTATTTTGATGTTGGCGAACGCATCACGATATTATTCCGGAGTTTCGTGCGTTTTGCCCATGTTGCCGACGGGAATGTAGTTACGTCTGCGATGCTGCCAATGTTCACCATCCGAAGCGTCTTTCCGGTGTTGCCTGCCGCAGTTCTGTACCACCGATTGTTCTCAATTGTCAGCGCCGGACAGTTCTGTCCCGCTATGATCGCGTAAACACTACTATCATCAGAAGCGTTAACGAAGTCCCCATGCAGCACATTTCCCTGTATGTCTACGCCCGGACTGTAAGCCCCAAGATTGACCATGTACCGCTGCATCCTGCGGTGACTATTGCCCTGATAGACGATGCCCCGCACCGTATCCGTGACTACGGTCTCCGAGAATGCCGTCGTCATCCCACCGTAGCACTCGGAAACCATGTTGTTCTCGATCAATGCATCCACATTAGTGTAACGGCTGTCAGTGCTACCATCGCGGACGCGGAAGGCATAACGGAAGCCGAACACTTTGTTGCCGTGTATGTGAGCGCCTTGCGTGTAACCGTTGTACAAGTCCACGCCGACCGAGTAATCAGTCCCCTGGGTCGCGTCTGCAATCGTCAGGAGTTCGGTGCTGGAGGTGATAAGGTTGTTCGCCACAGTAGGCTCCAGCCCACGCACGACGATGCCAGCACGAACGCACTCAAGGAAACGATTGTTAGCCCATTTCTCCTGAAAGCAGCCAGGATGAGAGGTCACGCCCTCGAAGCAGCCGCGGGTCTCGCAGTCTTCAACAAATGACCTGACATTTACGAGGTATGGTGTCTCCGACCCGCCGTAGGTGAGGTCAAAACTCTGACCGCCGAATTCGTCGTAGCAACGTGTAAAGCCACACTCTTGTGAGCTTATTGTCTTAAATCGGTTCAGCTTCCCGTGGAGGAGGTCGTAATCCCAGTCCAGCGCAGCATCATTGGCATGGTCGACGTCAATTCCTTCGCAGCGATAACACTTGTCCCACTGTACGCTTCCGCCCGGCGAGTCCCCACGGTTGATAATGACCTTTTGGAAGGTGCAGCCCACTGAGTAAAGCCCATAGCAAACTCCCCAGTTCCCGGAATTGATGAACTCGCCACCAAGCCAGTGCGCGTTCGTGATGGGGCTCATCTTCCTGACCTGTGTACGCGTGCGGTCTGTGTCTGTTTCCAGATTGTCGTTTACCCTGTAGTCAGGAAAGATCAGCGGAATCGCTGACCTGAACTCGTCAGCGGCTGGAACTTCCGCCACCAAAAGCCATTCACCGAAATACGCGTAGTTCAGGCTTGCTGTTCCGTTGCCACACCGCCAGTCTCCGGCATCAATGGAAAGCGCGTTGCGCTGCCCGACGATCTGCACAAAGTCCCCCACAACAAAATCATGGATACTGGCCATTTCAATGAGGGTATCGCCGCGCGTTTTGTGCTGGATCGTGTTGCGGAACGAAGCTGCCGAACCGGTGAAACGAATAGCATGAGCGGAAGCGCCGGTCCTATCAAACTTAACCCCCGGCTCGACCACAACGCGAACATCGGACTTCATCTCGATGCCAGCACCTGTAAAACGATAGATGCCAGTGCCTCCAAAGGGAATACGAACGTCGCCGCCACCACTAGCAGAGACGTTATCTATTATGGTTTGGAGTGCCAACCTGATATCGGTTCCACCTCCAACCCCATTACCGTCAGCCTCTTCATCGAATGTGGTCACCACCCCAACAAAGCCCCCTCTGCAGCCAATCGCGTGGCTTCCGCGCCCGCCTAATCGGCTACGGTAGGCCGGTCGGAGGGCAGAAAGAAGTGCTAGCCATAATCTGCACGGCGAAAGCAATCCCTTTGGTAATGTCGCGGTGATGCACGCCTCAGGCTCATCAAGACGCCCATGCTCTCCTGCACATTGCGCTAAAAATTATTCCAGCCGTGAGGTAGCGACAGTTAGCTTACCGGGTTGCCTTTATTCCTGTATCGACCCATCACACGCACTCGTTTCGGCCACCATCAAAACGCACAAAGAGATACTAAAAAGAACACAATTAGGAACATACCTGCCAGCCGGGCGTCAAGATGAATATTCCAGAGCTTGCATTACATAATTAGTATAAAATCTTAAACTATTCAATCATTGAAAATTGGTGCGGACGACGGGAATCGAACCCGTACAGCCTCGCGGCCGAGGGATTTTAAGTCCCTTGCGTCTACCAGTTTCGCCACGTCCGCACGTCAGACAGTCGGTAGCCCACCCTCCGCCGGCAGGCAAGGCCCTGTCTCCTGCCCGGCAAAAACAGTCGAGCCCCGGGGTGGGCGCCCCGGGGCTCGACATCTCATAGTAGTGCTAGGCCGCGAACGCGGCTCAGGCGACCAGCTTGGCGGCGATTTCGGCCACGCGCTTGCCCTGGAATTCGGCGGCTTCGAGTTCGACCGCGGACGGCTGGCGCGAGCCGTCGCCGTCGGCGATGGTGGTGGCGCCGTAGGGCGAGCCGCCCTTGACTTCGTCCACACCCATCTGGCCCTGGAAGCTGTAGGGCAGACCCGCGATCAGCATGCCGTGGTGCAAGAGCACGGTGTGGAAGCTCAGGATGGTCGATTCCTGGCCGCCGTGCTGGGTCGCCGACGAGGCCATCACCGAGCCGACCTTGCCCACCAGCGCGCCCGAGGCCCACAGGCCGCCGGTCTGGTCGAGGAAGTTCTTCATCTGCGAGGCCATCATGCCGTAGCGCGTCGGCACGGCGAAGACGATGCCGTCGTAATCGGCGAGTTCGGCCGGCTCGGCCACGGGCGCGTCCTGGTCCATCTTGTAGTGGAACTGCTCGGCCACCGAGTCGGGAACCAGTTCCGGAACCCGCTTCAGCGTCACTTCGGCGCCGCCGGCGGCGGCACCCTTGGCCGCGGCCTTCGCCATGGTTTCCATGTGGCCCCAGCTCGAATAATACAGCACCAAAATCTTGGCCATGTCGCTCTCCTTCGTGTTGTCTTGCCGCTCGGCGGCGGATGGTGGGCAACACATACGCCACTCGTTGTTCAATGATAGTGAGCTAACGGAGCACGGTTTGTTCACAAATCGGCACAGAATTTAATCCCCGGCGCAGACTTGCGCAGCCCGGCGAAAGCCGTCTATCCATTCTGGCCCGGAAAGAGCCCGAAGGCCTCCGGGCAAGACCCCGGAAAGGACATGACGATGAGCGAGCCCGACACTTCCACCGTGACCGCAGCCGCGCTGGCCATCGGCGACGAACTGCTCTCGGGCCGCACCAAGGACAGGAACATCGGCCATCTCGCCGAAATGCTGACCGCCGCCGGGATCGCGCTCGAGGAAGTCCGCATCGTGCCTGACGACCAGCCGCGGATCGTCGAGGCGCTGGATGCGCTCCGGACCCGCTACGACTACGTCTTCACCTCGGGCGGCATCGGCCCGACCCACGACGACATCACTGCCGACGCGGTGGCCGCCGCCTTCGGCGTCCCCTGCGATCACGACCCGGACGCGCTGGCGCTGCTGGGCGCACATTACGCCGAGCGCGGCCTCGAGTTCACGCCGGCGCGCCAGCGCATGGCCCGCATGCCGCTGGGCAGCCGCCACATCGACAATCCGGTCTCCCGCGCGCCGGGATTCATCATCGGCAATGTGCATGTCATGGCCGGCGTGCCGTCGGTCTTCCAGGCCATGCTCGACAATGTGCTGCCGACACTGAAGACCGGGACCAAACTCCTGTCCGAGAAAGTGAGCTGCCCCTTTGGCGAGGGCGACATCGGCGACCCGCTGAGCCTGATCGCCAAGGCCCATCCCGACGTCAATATCGGCTCCTATCCGCGCTTTTCCGGCGCCGGCTTCTCCACCGAGATCGTCATCCGCGGCCGCGAGCGCGACTTGATCGAGGCGGCAAGACTCGACATCGCGGCGATGCTCGAGAGCGTCGCGCTGAAACTCGGCAAAGCCGCGGTCTGAGACGCCGGGAATGACGCCCGGAGCGACTTGACAAGGATCAATGCGCGGCGGCGGCCCGCGCAGCATGGTGGATGTCCGGGCCTCGTGTCCCGGGCGCGACCAAAGGAGATCCCACCATGGCCTATCATACGATCCTCGCCGTCCTTGCAACCGAAGCCGATGCCGCCCTGGTAACCGATGCCGTTGCCGGTTTTGCCGCGGGCACCGACGTCCATCTGATCGGCTGTCATGGGGAACCTTCGCAGTTCGTGGTCCTTTCCGCGCCGATCGACGTTCCCGACGCCACCACCATCGCGGCCCTCTACGAGCAGGCCGAGACGCGCATGCGCGAGGTCGGCCAAGCCTTCACCAAGGCCTGCGAGAAGGCCGGCTTGTCGCATGAGTGGCGCCCGGTGCGCTCGCCCGGCGGCGACAGCGCGATCTCGGCGCTGGTCAGCGCCCGCGCCGCCGATCTGGTGGTGGTGCGCCAGCCCGACCGCGCGGCCAACGAGGACATGGCCAGCAATGTCGAGGCGCTCCTGTTCGAGGGCGGCCGTCCCGTGCTGTTCCTGCCGCCCACGGGCGCGCTCGCGGCGCCGATCCGGCGCATCCTGATCGCCTGGGACGGGTCGCGCGAGGCGGCGCGGGCCACCCATGACGCCCTGCCCTTGCTCAAGGCGGCCGACGCCGTGGAAATCGTTGTCGTCGACGCCGACAGGCTGCCCGACATCGATGCACCGCTGGCCGGCGCCGATATCGCCGCTTGCCTGTCGCGCCACGGCATCCACGCCAATGTGACGACCACATCGAAGGGAACCGGCTCCACCGCCAAGGCCATCATGGCGCAGGCCACCGCCAGCAACGCCGATCTCGTGGTGATGGGCGCCTATACCCATCAGCGGCTCAGGGAATGGCTGTTCGGCGGCGTCACCCGCGCCTTCCTCGAAAAGGCCCCGGTGGCGGTGCTGATGTCGCGCTAGAAGGTCCCGAGCCGGACAGGCGGTCCGCCTGACGCGGGTTTGCCCTGGGGGGCTCAGTATGAAGGAGGCCGATTCGGGCCGGATCCTCGATCCGGCCCCTGGTCCTTGTCCGTGCTCCTGCCGTCGAGCGGACAGGCGTTGACTTGCGCTTGGCACCGGTTTTCGGCTATCTGCCGCGATCAACCGTTCCAACCGCTGCCGCCGCGCCGCCATCCAAGGACATAAGCCATGTCTCTTCCAGACAAAGCCTTTCCGGTCTCCTGGGACCAGTTCCACCGCGATGCGCGCGCGCTTGCCTGGCGGCTGAGCGGCACCGGCCAGGTCTGGAGCGCGATCGTCTGCATCACCCGTGGCGGCCTGGTTCCCGCCGCCATCATCTCGCGCGAGCTCAACATCCGCCGCATCGACACGGTCTCGGTCGCCTCCTACCACGACTACGTCACCCAGGGCGACATGAAGGTGCTCAAGGAAATCAACGCCGAT
>TARA_R110002020_G_scaffold272392_3_pt1 | contig 20005 bp, 11 predicted proteins | sample TARA_R110002020 | Tara Oceans TARA_R110002020 (sample SAMEA4396489) | marine metagenome | biome: Westerlies Biome; feature: [MES] marine water layer (ENVO:01000295) within the mesopelagic zone...; material: water (ENVO:00002006), including particulate matter (ENVO:01000060) such...
AAAACCAGTTCACCGCAGAATCCTTTTTGGAATGCAGGAACTGGGTGTATTACATAACAAATCTTATAAGAAATCTGCCAGAATTGTCGGGGAGGTACTCGGTAAGTATCACCCACATGGTGACTCTGCTGTTTACGAAACGATGGTTCGTATGGCGCAACCTTGGTCTCTGAGATATCCTATGGTGGATGGTCAAGGAAACTTTGGTTCTGTCGATGGAGATAATCCTGCAGCGATGCGATATACAGAAGCAAGACTGAAGCGTATCGCTGAAGAGCTTTTGGTGGATATCAACAAAGAGACGGTAGACTTTCAATTCAACTTTGATGATTCCCTAAAGGAACCTGTTGTTTTGCCTGCAAAAGTACCTGCACTTCTTTTGAATGGAGCTTCGGGTATTGCGGTAGGTATGGCAACGAACATGGCGCCTCACAATTTGGGTGAAGTCATAGACGGTATTATAGCCTACATTGACAACAATGAGATCACTGTTGAAGGATTGATGGAGCATATCATTGCACCTGATTTCCCTACTGGTGGTATTATTTACGGTTATAATGGAGTTAAATCTGCTTTTGAAACCGGCCGTGGTAGAGTAGTAATGCGTGGAAAAGCCAACGTAGAAACCAAAGATGGTGGAAGCAAGGAGATGATTGTCATCACTGAGATTCCATATATGGTGAATAAGGCGAACATGGTGGAGAAAACTGCCGCTTTGATCAATGAAAAGAAGATCGACGGTATTTCTGCTATTCGTGATGAGTCTGATCGCTCAGGAATGCGAATCGTATACGAATTGAAGCGAGACGCGATTTCCAGTGTTGTTCTTAATAATCTTTATAAGCATACGCAGTTACAGACTTCATTCTCAGTGAATAACGTGGCCTTGGTGAAAGGTAGACCTCATACCTTGAATTTGAAGGATATGATTGTTCACTATGTAAATCACCGCCATGAGGTAGTGATTCGCAGGACTGAATATGAACTGAGAGAAGCTGAAAAAAGAGCTCATATTCTCCAAGGTTATTTGATCGCTCTAGATCACTTGGATGAAGTGATTTCTTTGATTAGAAGCTCTGCAGATCCTGAGACAGCGAGAAACGGCTTGATTGAGAGGTTTGAGTTGAGTGAAATCCAAGCAAGAGCGATTCTCGATATGAGATTGCAGCGATTGACAGGAATGGAGCGAGAGAAGATCATCAATGAGTACAATGAGATCATGGCTTTGATCGAAGAACTCAAAGAAATCCTTGCAAACGAAGATAAGAGAATGGAAATCATCAAAGAGGAGCTTGCAGAAATGAGAACTCGCTATGCTGATGACCGAAGAACTGAAATCGAGCATAATGCGGAAGATTTCAGCTATGAAGATATGATTCCGAATGAGGAAGTGATTATCACTGTATCTCATGAAGGATATGTGAAGCGTACTGCGCTTACAGAATATAGAACTCAGGGTAGAGGAGGAGTAGGATCACGTGGTGTAAGTACCAAGCAGGATGATTTTACAGAATATTTATTCACAGCTTCTACACATAATTACCTATTGATCTTTACAGACAAGGGGAAATTATTCTGGTTGAAAACCTATGCTATTCCTGAAGGATCCAAAACTTCTAAGGGGAGACCAATCCAAAATTTGATCAGTATCCAACAAGATGATAAGATCCGTTCTATTATTCAGGTTGCGGATTTGAATGATCAAGATTACCTGAACAATCACTTCCTAGTGATGGTCACTAAAAAAGGTATCATTAAGAAGACTACGCTAGAGCAGTACAGCAGACCAAGAACAAACGGAATCATTGCATTGAACATCCGTGAAGATGATCAGCTAGTAAATGTGGAGATGACCAATGGAAGTCAACATATCGTAATCGCAGCTAAATCAGGCAGAGCTATTCACTTCAATGAAGAGGCTGTAAGACCAATGGGGCGTACAGCTACAGGTGTAAGAGCGATGAGGTTAAATGATGATAACGATTATGTGATTGGCATGGTATGTGCATCTGAAGAAAATGCAACGCTACTCGTAGTTTCTGAAAAAGGATACGGCAAGCGCTCCAACCTTGACGAATATAGAATCACCAATCGTGGAGGAAAAGGAGTAAAAGCAATGAGTGTGACGGAGAAAACCGGTGCTCTAGTCGCAATCAAAGAAGTAGTCGAAACTGATGATTTGATGATCATCAATAGATCAGGTATCACCATTCGTATTTCTGTAGATGGACTTCGCGTCATGGGAAGAGCTACGCAAGGAGTAAGATTGATTAAAATAGGGGAGAATGACGAAATCTCCTCCGTAGAGAAAATATCAAAAGAAGAAGAGGAAGAATTGGCAGAAGATGCAACAGTAATTACAGATGAAAATGCTGAAAATACTACTGATGAAGCTTCCACTGACGAAGCTGATGAAGCTTCAGATGAGCCAAATGAAATTAACGAATAACCAACCAAACAAGAAAAATAAAAAGAAATGAAGAAGCTAATTCTATCAATGGCCTTGATCGGTGCAACGACCTTGGCTTTTGGACAAAAAAAAGTGGTTCGTTCTGCAGAGAAAAATTTTAAATCTGGAGATCTAACTGAAGCTATGGCTGATATAGAAGCTGCTAGCAAGGATCCAGAAACTGCAAATGACCCAGGAACATACCTAATTAAAGCTCAGATTGAAACCAAAATGTTTGGTTATGATTCCACAAATACAGCTTCTACTGTTCAGACAGGTCAAGCTGCATTTGATACTTATAATAAGGCTTTCGAAATGGGAGGAAGCAATAAGGAAGATGGAGTAGGAAAAGACATTTATGCTGATGATATGCCAGGTGTTCCTGATAATCTTCGACCTTATTCTATCTTCACGCTTAAAAATATGGCATTTGACAAAGCATTGGAAAGATATAATGCTGAAGATCAAGAGTTGGCATATGAGTTTTTCGATTTGGCTGGTCAAGTAGATCTTACAGATACTACGGTACATTATAATGCAGGATTCATTGCGCAGGAGTTGGGAAAATTCGAAGAAGCTAAGAAGCATTACGGATACCTACTTGAAGTAGAAGAATACAATAAATTGACTGTATACTATCTAATGGTTCAGATCTTAAGTGGAGAGGACGAAAATCCAGAAGCTGCTTACGATATGATCATGGCAGGTAGAGAAGATTATCCTGAAGACAAAGTTCTTGCAGAATATGAAATACAATTACTTCTTCAGCTGAATAAAATGGATGAGGCTATGGCTTCTATTCAGGATGCTTTGAAGAATGATCCTAACAATGCTGGAATTCTATTGAGATCTGGATATCTGAAGGAGCAAGCTGGTGATATGGATGGTGCATTGGAAGATTACAAAAAGTCTGTGGTAGCAGATCCTGAGTTTTATGATGGTAACTACTATACTGGAGCACTACTTTTGGAGAAATCTAGAGAAATTGTTGTTGCAATAGGAGCCCTGTCTGATGAAGAGTGGGAAGCCAAATCAAAATCAATGACAGACGAGGCAAATGTTCATTACAAGGAAGCTATACCATATTTCGAAAAAGCTTTGGAAATCAGACCTGATAACACAGATATAATGGCAATTCTTTATCAAGTGCACACGCGTTTGAAAAATGATGCTGAAGCTGAGAAATACAATAAAATGCTAATCGAATTGAAAGGTGCGAACTGGATGGAAAATAACTAATCTTCGGATTTGAAGAATTTTAAAGCCTCTGAATGCGAATTCAGAGGCTTTTTTCGTTTCTGTAAGTACTAACAAATTGTTGTATTTGCAGAAATATAGTTCTTCATTAACCCGCAATTGAGTTACATTTTAAATAGGCTGGCTTTTACAATATTTTTATCTTTGCATCCAGAAATCCAAATTAGCGATGCGATTGCAGATAGTACCAGTTTTAACTTTTATAATTTTTGGAGTAATTTCTTTTAAAGTAGATGCCCAATCGAAAAAATTCATTGAATTTTCCTACGACCAAGGGCCGATAATTGGTAATAATAAGGATTGGGCTGATGAATTAATCGATATAATCGATTACTCGGGAGTCGATGTGAGAATTGGCTGGAGGAGTGGGAAAAATATCTACTACAATTATATCAATAGATATCCGAGTTATGGGCTTGGCTTTACTTCAGCAGTGAATTATTATAAGGAGATAGGACGACCAATGGGCGTTTACGCATTTGGGGAGTTTCCTTTCGGAAAGAATGATTTTGACAGAAAACTGAATTTCAGTTACTACGCTCAAATAGGTTTGGGTTTCAACATGAATCCTTATGATGCAGAGACAAATCCAATAAATGGTTTCGTAGGTACGGCTATAAATGCCCATGTGCATTTTGGGTTGAAGGCTTCTTACCAATTTTCAAGCACTCTAGAAGGTTTCACTTCCATTGGCACTAAGCATTACTCCAATGGATCCATCAAAAAACCGAATTCAGGGATAAATTTTGTGCCCATAGCGCTGGGCCTGAGAGTAAATCTCGATAAAGAAAAATTTAACCCTGGCACTAAGCCTGATTTTCCTCCCTTGGAGAAAAGAGGCATTTGGAATATTGCGGCTTATACAGGCTTGAAAAGTTATGATGTAGGTGAGAAAACCTATTTCCGTGGAGGTTTGGGAGTGAATTACCTTTGGGAGCTTTCTTACAAATACAGGGGAGGTTTAGGTATAGATTGGTTTTATGGGGCTGGCGCCAAAGAGCGGTATCCAGACGAGAACATTGGATTTTTCGATGTAAACTCTTTTGCGATCGTAGGTTCCTGGGAATGGAAACTCACTGAGCGTTTATATATGCCCATAGCACTCGGAGTATATCTAAGCAGAGCGCATTATAACCAGGAGGTAAATGGTTTCTACGAACGGATAGGCGTGCGCTACAGAATGAAAAATAATGTTTTTGCAGGAGTTCAGATCAAGGCTCACAAAGCCAAAGCCGATTTTTTTGAGTTCACTCTAGGCTATACAATTCCTGGGAAAGTCAGGAAAATTGTAAATCCTTAACCAATTCTAGATCCTTTGATCAAATAATATTTTTATTTCAATCTGGCTTATTCTAGCTTGTGCATATAAATTCCGCCCAATTATGACCAACTCTGATTTGATCAAGTGTTTTTCTTTACTTCTTATATCGATTTACAGTTTTACAGGTTTTGCACAGACAGTGCCTTCCTCTGAGATATATCATCAGCTACTGCAACTCCATGAAACCAAGCGAGTATTATATGTGGCGGCTCACCCGGATGATGAAAATACCCAACTAATAGCAGCGCTACGAAATGGCGAACATGCTCAGGTAGCATACTTAAGTTTGACTCGAGGAGATGGAGGTCAGAATTTATTGGGTAAAGAACTCGGAATAGAATTGGGACAAATCCGGACTCAGGAACTGCTTCGAGCACGGGAGACCGATGGCGGTAGACAATTTTTCACCAGAGCAATGGATTTTGGTTATTCTAAGAATCCTGATGAAACGCTACAAAATTGGGATAAACAGAAGGTGCTTTCTGATGTAGTGTGGGTGGTGAGAAAATTCAGGCCTGATATCATCATCACACGATTCAATACAATTCCGGGTGGAAATCACGGACATCATACTACTTCTGCTATTTTAGCTGAAGAAGCTTTTGATTTGGCTGCGGATCCGAAAGCTTTTCCAGAGCAGCTGAAGTATGTAGAAACTTGGCAGCCCCGAAGAATGTTTTGGAACTCTTACAATTTTGGAGGAGAGTTCAAAGCTATCGAAACAGAGAAATATGCAGTCATCCCGGTTGGAGAATTCAATAGCTTACTAGGAGTGACCTACAGCGAAATTGCTGCGAATAGCCGTACAATGCATAAATCCCAAGGATTTGGAGCAACTCCTAGAATTGGAGCTTCAGATGATCATTTGCAATTCATCAAAGGAGACTTTTTTGAAACCTCAGCTTTTGAAGGAGTCGCTGATCGGTGGCTCGAGCTAGAAGGCGGTATGGAGATTGAGGCGATGATTCAAAGTGCAATTGAGAAGTTTTCCTTTGTAGATCCTCTTGTCAATTTAAAAGCTTTAACTGAAATCCGCTCCAAACTTACGCGGCTTTCCAACAAACCTGATTGGGTATCAGAAAAGGCGAAGATGCTGGATCAAGTGATTTTTGAAATACTTGGTTTGAAAATTGAATTTGTGACCAATCAGGAACTAGGGTTTGCAGGGGAGACAATCAAAGCCAGCCTTGTAGTGAATAACCCTTCGCCTGTTTTGCTCACGGACGTTTCTTTACAGCTTTATGACAGCGATTATGCTGCTGATAATAAGGCGGTAGCTAATAACATTCCTGCTGTAGTTCCTGTAGAATTCAAATTGGCAGAGGATACCCCCTTGTCTCAACCGTATTGGCTCTTGAACCCTGTGGTTACTGCAATATACGATGTGAAAGACCAGCTAATGATCGGCAAGCCTTTTAACGACATGAAAGCAGGTGGAGAATTGACTTTTAAAATTGATGGGCAACTATTTAAATCCGCCATCCCTTTGGAATACAAATACAATGATCAGGTAGATGGGGAAGTAAAGCAGCCATTTACCATTGTTCCAGAGATTGATTTGCAAGTATCAGATCTGAACGTGTTTCTGATTCCGGGTATAAATCCAGTAGTAACCGTGACTGTTAATTTCAATGGTAACCTGAAGAAAGGAGATTTGACTTTCAAAAACCTTTCTGATTCTGAATTTGAAATAGTGGGTGTAGAGGATAATGTCACTCAGAAGAAAAGGATCTATCAAGTTTCTTTCAAATTGGATAAAAATGAAAAGCGAGAAGTTGTAGCTCAATTTAAAACGGCTGATGGAAAAACGTTTGACCAGGTAACTCACCGGATTTCCTACAAGCATATTCCTAATTTGACCTATTTCTCTCCGGCTTCGATGAATCTGATTCAGGAAAACTGGCACGTGTCCGGTGCAAAAATCGGATACATCATGGGAGCTGGAGATGATGTGCCAGCAGTACTTTCATCCCTAGGATATCAGGTCAATGAAATTACAGACTTCTCTTTGGAAAACCTTAGCCAATACAAGAGCATTGTAGTTGGGATCAGAGCTTACAATACGAATTCTGAGTTGGCTGCTAATCAGCAAAATCTACTGGCTTACGTAGAAAATGGTGGAACGGTGGTGGCCCAATACAATGTGAGCAGACCGCTTCTCATTGAGAACCTAGGGCCATATCCATTTACTATCAGTAGAGATCGAGTGACGGTAGAAAATTCTCCATTCACAGCAGATTGGGCACACCCTATTTTGTCTGGGCCAAATCAGATTGTAAAGGAAGATTTTGATGGCTGGATCCAAGAAAGAGGATTGTATTTTGAATCTGACATTGCTCCTGAGTACGCTACGCCACTTACTTTCCAAGATCCAGGCGAAAAACCGTTAAATGGATCGTTGATCTATGCAAAGTATGGAAAAGGGACATTCATTTATACTGGGATATCATTCTTTAGAGAGTTGCCCGCAGGTGTACCAGGCGCTACTAAATTATTCATCAATTTGATCGAGCAATAATTTTGGAAGAGAAACAGATTCGCTGGAAAAACCTATATGCAGGTCTAATTGCATGCTTATTGATACTAATGGCTATTTTTTATTGGCTTAAAGTAGCATACGCATGAGCACGTTAGATTGGGTAGTCCTTTTTGGAACTTTGGCACTGATAGCCACCTATGGGGTGTATAAAACCTATGGGCCAAAGAGTTTAGACTCTTACTTGCGTGGAAAAAACTCCATGAATTGGTGGTCGATTGGATTGTCTATAATGGCTACTCAGGCTTCTGCCATTACCTTTTTGAGCACTCCTGGACAAGCTTATGAAGACGGAATGCGATTCATTCAGTTTTACTTTGGGTTGCCGTTAGCAATGATCATTATTTCGGTTGTCTTTATTCCGATTTATTACAAACTGAAAGTTTATACAGCATACGAGTTTCTCGAAAATCGATTTGACCTGAAAACTCGAACACTAGCAGCTTTACTATTTATCGTTCAGAGAGGTTTGGCTGCTGGAATCACTATCTATGCTCCGGCGATTATTCTATCTACATTGCTTGGCTGGAACCTTACTTTTACTAATATCCTCATTGGCTCCGTGGTCATTCTTTACACCGTGTCTGGTGGCACTGAGGCTGTATCTATCACCCAAAAACAGCAAATGGCGGTGATGATGGGAGGGATGATTTTGGCTGGGATTATCGTTATCCAAATGCTCCCAATTTCTTTCCAAGAAGCTATGCACGTAGCTGGAAAAATGGATAAATTGAACATGATCAACTTTGAATTCGATATTTCTGATCGCTACAATGTCTGGTCAGGAATGACTGCGGCAGTTTTTCTATTTCTTTCTTATTTTGGTACTGATCAAAGTCAGGTGCAGCGATATCTCTCGGGTCAGACACTTTCGCAAAGCAGAATGGGATTGATCATGAACGGATTCTTAAAGATTCCCATGCAGTTCATTATCCTATTTATTGGAGTGATGGTATTTGTTTTTTATCAGTTCTTTTTGCCTCCAGTAGTTTTTAACAAAGTACAAACTGACAAGCTTCGCCAAAGTGAGTATGTTGGCGAATTTGAGGGTTTAGAAAGCCAATACGCTGAGAATTTCGAAGAAAGTAAATCCTCTTATCTGGAAATGCTTGATGCGATTGAACAAGAGGACAAGAGCAAGGAGACTGAAATTCGTTCGAAATTAAAAGTATTGAAATCTGAACAGCAAGCTATTCGTGATGAAGTGAAAGAACTGATCGTCATCAACGATCCAGTTGCGGAAACCCGCGATACAGATTACGTATTTATGCGGTTTGTGATGGATAATTTGCCAAAAGGTATTATAGGGTTGCTATTCGCAGTGATCTTCTCAGCGGCGATGTCCTCCACGGCATCTGAACTTAATGCGCTCGGGTCTACAACCACAGTTGATCTTTATAAACGGTCGATTAAAAAGGGTGCGAGTGACAAGCATTATTTAACATCATCCAAATTATTCACGGCATTTTGGGGAATGGGGGCTATACTCTTTGCTACTTATGCTTCTCTATTTGAGAACCTCATTCAGGCAGTTAATCTGTTAGGTTCTCTATTTTATGGGACGATTCTCGGTATATTTTTGGTGGCATTCTTTATGAAGTGGGTGAAAGGTCAGGCTGTATTTATTGCTGCTTTGCTTTCGCAGGCATTGGTTTTATTTGTCCATTTCAGCAACGGCGATGTAATGGATGGTAATCTTTGGGACATTGGATTCCTTTGGTATAATCCTATCGGTTGTCTTTCTGTGATGTTTTTTGCAGCAATGCTTCAGATGATCATTCCTTCAAAAGACACGAGTCTATCATAAATATTAAAAGCCTCCCAACAGGAGGCTTTTGTAATCCAAGCATCTAGCATCGTACATTCAACTACCTCAATGATTTAATCAATCGTTCGTTTAGTCCAACATAGTCTGGATTTCCGGCTTCCTCAGCCAAGTCAATTGCTTCCGTTGCTGTCTCTACCGCTTCTGTTTTCTTTCCCAAAGCAGCTTCTATTTTTGCCTTCAAGTGCATGGTCCAGTATTTCGGATCGGCATCTACAGACTCATTTATCCAGCTGTAAGCTTGATTGATGTCCTTATTATTTGTGTAATAATAGCTTGCAGCAGAATAAAGCAGACTTGGGTCTGAACTATCGCCATCTATTACAAATTCTTTGATTTGAGCCATCACTAGTGGATCTACTTCTGTTTCAATTCTGAAATCAACTCTCGTATTTTCCCATTTCAGAGAAATGTCAGAACCGGTATCAGTCATATTTGCAAAACTGATCTCAAAGGTTTCCGCCTTCTTGCTAAGTTTTTCGGGCTTAGTATTGAATCTGATAAGGTCTTCATTTTGATCGTAACCGATCGCTCCCCAGAGTTTGATGTTCTTAGAGAGAATCATCGTCCACTCAGATTTGCCTGGAATGGCATATAGCGCATATTGACCTGCGGGAATATTCTTACCGTCAATGATTACATCGGTAGAAAAAGAAAGAACTGTTGCGCCATTGGCACCTGTTCTCCAAACCTGTCCATAAGGAACAAGCTCTCCAAAAATCTTACGATCCTTGGTGCTGGGTCTGCTGTAATCTACGGTCACATCCGTCAAGCCAACTTTTTGGGCAATTTTAGCCGATGGGGATGCCTGAGGCATTTGGATTTGCTGGGCAAAAGAAACAGCGCAGCAAAGTAAAAAGGCTAAAGTGAAAGCTATTTTTTGTTTCATTGAAATTGAATTTTTAATTTTAGTAATGAGTTACACAAGCGTAAAAGCTGAGATTATGTTCTGAATATCGCTGCAATTTGATGCTTTTTAAGGCAAAATAACAACGAGCATTGCTCATTTTTCCACATCAAATAGAACGTTTATTGTTGTTTCCAATCTTCAACCTTTTTCACCCGTATAGAACAATATGAGTTTAGCTATTATAAGTCCTGGTAAAAATCCTGAGGTTTGGATCAAAGAGTTTAAAGCACTTGCGCCAGAGTTGCATATTGAAGTTTATCCAGAAATCACCTCCCCTGAAAAGGTAGAGTACGTTTTCCTTTGGCAACATCCTGAAGGAATTCTTTCTGACTTCCCGAATTTGAAGTTGATTAGCTCCATGGGAGCTGGTGTAGATCATATTTTGAGGGATAAGTCAATTCCTGAAAATATTCCCATTGTACGGATTGTCGATGAAAAGTTGACATTTTCGATGACAAACTATGTGGTGATGGCTGTTCTTAATTACCATAGAAGATCACCTCGATTTCAAATGAACCAGACTAGGAAAGTTTGGGATATGAGCTATCCTGAGCTTGATGTGACCGTAGGGGTGATGGGAGTGGGAGCTTTGGGGAAAGATGTGATGGATAAATTGAATTACATGGGATTCTCTGTGGTTGGTTTTGGATTCTCGGAGAAGAGCGATTTTGAATATTCCTATTACACAAAAGATAAATTAGAGGAATTTTTGAAGGAAGTGAACGTATTGGTTTGCTTACTGCCGCTTACTCCAGATACAGAAAACATATTAAACACTTCCCTTTTTGAAAAATGTAATCCGAATACCTACCTAATTAACGTAGCTCGAGGTAGGCATTTGGTAGAAGATGATTTGATAAAAGCGCTGGAAGTGGGGCAGCTTTCAGGAGCCATGCTGGATGTGTATAGAGAGGAGCCGCTCCCAGAAAGTCATCCTTTTTGGGAAAACTGGAAAATAACCATGACGCCACATATAGCGAGCGTAACGAACCCGCAAGCAGCAGCACCTCAGGTGATAGAAAACATCAAACGTATACGGGAGAACAGAGAGCTCGTTAATCTCGTTAACCGGTCCAAAGGTTACTGATTTTTATATGGAAAAGATTTTTAAGATTCTTTGCCCCACAGATTTTTCGGAGTGCTCATTGAATGCAATTGAGTATGCCGCAAAAATGGGTGAAAAATATAAAGCTGACTTGATTCTGTTTCATGTGCTGAATAGGGAGGATTATGAGAAATTATCTCCTTCAGATGTCACTGGAAAAAATCAAATGGACTTTGTGCTAGAAAAACTTCAAAATCTTCAGGAGGCTGTTCTTAAAGAGAGTATTCAAAAGGGCCTGAATACATGCATCTCCGTAGTGAAAGAAGGGAATATTGTCAAGGAAACCCTAGCATATGCGGAGGAAATGAATGCCGATATACTCGTAATGGGCACCGAGGGAGTTAATGATTTCAGAGAAAATATCATAGGGTCCAGAGCTAGTAGAATAGTTGAACAAGTGGACAGGGATATTTTAGTTGTTCCTAGAAAAGTGTATTTCAAGTCGCCAAGAAAACTTGTCTATGCGAGCGATTACTTGGAAGAGGATAAAATTGCGATTCAAAAAGTTGTTGAGTTTGCACGATTTTTTGATTCAGAGATAGATATAGTCCATGTCAGTAGTACGCATAAAGCGTTGGATAAATCACTGCACGAGACAATGGTGGAAGAGATTGAGCCATTTATCAAATATGATAAAGTCAATTTTGTGTTAAAGTCTTTCCGAGATGATATTGCCTTGGGATTGGAGAATTACCTGCAAACTGCCAAAGGTGATATTCTAGTGACGTTAAGTGAAAAGAAGTCCTTCTTTGATCAGATTTTTTCAAAAAGTTTATCAAAAAAAATGGCCTATTTCATCAATAAGCCATTGTGGGTGATTAAGTCTTTTTGAGTGATTTTTTGAACCACCAAGTGCATGAAGAAAGACAGAGAGGTCGCAGAAGCCAAATCCTTATTTAGATAAATCTCCACTTCGTCCCATCTGACATGTTTGGATATTGCATAGATGCTAATCGCTCTTTTTCCCACCAAACAATCCCTTCAAATAGTTACCGAATTCTTTTCGGGTATGTGCATTATTGAAAACAGAGCCTAAGGTGTTCAAAAAATGGTTAAAAGTCATTTCCTTTTTTTGAACTGGTGCAATCGGCTCTTCTTTTGGTATCGAACCAACTTTCGGAAGCTCCGAGTTTTCCTCAGAAGAGGTAGAATTTTGCTTCGAACTCTCGGTTGGTTTGTAGCCTACTAGATCATCGGCTTTTTCAAAGCTCTTTTTTGACTTGGCTTGATATCCCAATTTCTCTTCTACCAATCCTTTGTTGTTGTGAGAAACAGCATCTTCAGGATCTAATTCGATTGCTTTTTCATAATCTGCTATTGCTCCTTCCAGATCTCCAATTCGATCTTTTAGATAGGCGCGACTGCTGTATCGATAGGGGTTTTTAGGATCCAGATTTGCTGCACGATCCAATTCGGATAGTGCCTCTTCATTTCGTTTGAGCAAGTGTAAAACCACAGCTCTGTCGGAGATAAAATCGGTATTGTATGGCTCAAGAGAAGTGATCAGATCAAAATCAACCAAAGCTTCTTCAGTTTTCCCAAGTCTGGAGAGAATTCTTCCCCGGTTCAAATGAAGCTGGGGATGATTAGGAGTCTCCTTGACCAATCCATTGAAAATGGTCAAAGCTTCCTCAAACTTCCCTGATTTATATAATTCTATTCCTTTTTCGAAGCTCATGATTTCTTATTTAACCGTAGTGCGCGGAGGTTTCGCAGAGGGTGCAAATTGTTATTAATGATCAAACTTCCTACGATCAATCAATTTTCCCTTATATCTTATAACTTAAAACTTTAACACCTTTCAAACTTCAAACCTTTCCACTTTCCAACTATCTACACCTTTAAATACAAAGTTAACGCCTGAATAGTTTACCAAAGAATCTTTCTTAGGTTTTTGCACGCAAATGGATAGGCCTGTTATCTTTAAGGCTTGAGATTACTTCTGATTTATGCCCCAACAACCACAAGCTGTACTTAAAGAACTGAAAGCGAAAAAGTTTGCTCCAATTTACTTTTTGGATGGGGAGGAGCCTTTCTTTATTGATGAGATTGTAGACTTCATTGAGAAGAATGCGATTGCTGAACATGAGCGTGGTTTTAACCAAGTGGTGCTATATGGAAAAGATTCAAATGTGGGATTGATCCTTAATAATGCTCGAAAATTCCCAATGATGGCTGATCGCCAAGTTGTGATTATCAAGGAAGCTCAGAGTTTGTCGGATCTTACCAAAGAGGAATCACAAAAACTATTGATTAGCTACGTGCAAAATCCACTTCCAAGTACAATTCTGGTTTTTGCTCACAAGTACAAAAAATTGGATGGTAGATCTGCTCTGTATAAAGAACTCGATAAAAAGGCGGTTTATGTGCGTTCAGATAAGGTCAAGGATTATAAGTTGACAGATTGGATTGAGGGTTTCATCAAAGAAACTGAACACTCGATAGATAAACGCTCAGCTCAACTATTATCTGATTCTATCGGAAATAATCTGGAAGTGCTTTCCAATGAAATAGGGAAGATGCTGATTAATTTCCGAGAGCCGACAAAAATTACTAACGAGCACATTTCCAAGTATATCGGAATAAATAAAGACTATAATAATTTTGAATTTTTGAATGCAATTGGATTTAAGGATGTGGTGAAAGCGAATAAAATCATCCATTATTTTATCCAAAACCCGAAAGCAAATCCAGTGATTCCTATGTTTTCGCTGTTGTTTAACTACTTCACCAGAATTGCTTTGATTCACCAGGCAAAGAGAAATGGCGCAGGTGAGCAGCAATTAGCAAGCCTTTTAGGGCTTCCACCTTTTGTGGTGAAAGAATATTTAGTAGCGTCCAGAAACTACAATTTGGGCAAGGTAATTGATGTGTTCGCATACATCAAAGAGGCTGATCTTCGTTTCAAAGGAGTTGACTCCGGAAGTATGAGCGAAGCTGAAAACCTCCGTGAGCTTGTTTACAAGATTTTGCATTGATTACCTAAGCCACACTATGAAATCGAGTATACGTGAATGTCAGGTAATGACATGATTTTCACTTTTCGAGATTCCATCTGGCCATAATAAATAAAATACAGACAGATGAAATATCACCTTGTGCTCCTTGCGAGCCTTGGACTTAGTTTGGAGGCGTATTCCCAATCTAGCCTCTATCAGACAAGTCCACAACAGAAGCTAGACCACAATCTGGAGCTTTTTGATAAGCAGCTTTTTTCTGCAAGTATTTATGATAATACAAGGCTGCTGGCAAAACCTATAAACTCTGGACAAGCTAAAGCCGCAGAACTAAACCGAGCCATGTCGGCACTTCAGATAGAAAGCCCGGATGGTGCTGGCTTGATGAAGCAATACATTTATGATCACGGAAATGATCCTTCAGTGACCACTGCAGGTTTGTATCTCGGTGATCATTTTTTCTTCAAAAGAAATTTTGCCGAAGCGGTTGACAGCTATCAATTGGTAGATGCTGAAAAATTACCTGTGGAGCAACAGGCTGAAGTACTTTTCAAGCAGGGATATTCTCATTTTCAGTTGAATCAATACACAGAGGCTGCCCCATTTTTTGATAAAGGAAAAGCACTAAATCAACAGGCTAGTTTTGATTCCTACTATTACAGCGGTTTTATCGCTATGGAAAATGGGAATACTGCCAAAGCAATTGCTGACCTTCAAACAGCTTCGCAGTCTCCATATTACGCCAATAAGGTACCCTATCTACTGGCAGCACTATATTATAAGCAAGGCAGCTATGATCAGTTGATCAGCTATGCAGAGCCTAAGTTGACGAATGGTCAGAATTTGGAGAAAAAGGATTTGATCTATTTATATCTTGCTGAAGCGTATTACGCAAAGAAAAACTTTCCAAAGGCTGCTAATAACTATGACGCTTTCATCAATTCTCGTCCGAGTGAGGAGCTAGGAAGAAATGAAATTTATAAGGCTGGGATATCTCAGTTTGAAATCAAAAACTACCAACGTGCTACAGATTACCTGAAAGTGTCCGCATCTTCCACAGATGAGATTGGCCAAGCTTCCAGTTATTACTTGGCTCATTCGTATTTGAAGTTGGAGAATTATCAATTTGCGTCTACTAGTTTTCAGTCAGCTGCCAAATCTGATTTTAATCCTGCGATCAAAGAGGAGTCAATTTTCAACTATGCGAAGGTGAACTTGCAGAAAGGAAGCTTTCAGGATGCAATCACGGCATTAGATGAATATGTAGAGAATTATCCTTCGGGAAAATATAGAGCTGAAGCGGAGAATTTACTATCTGAAGCACTGGTAAATACCAATGACTACTTACGTGCCATCGATCAGATGGACAGAATTACCAATAAGTCGCCGAGAATTCAAGAGGCTTATCAGAAAGTGGCTTTCTATCAAGCTATGGTTTATTACCGTGACCAGAAATGGAATCCAGCTTTAGCTTATCTAGATAAATCATTGAAGTTTCCAGTTGATAAAAATCTGGTTTTAGACTCGCATTTTTGGAAAGGGGAGATCAATTCTGCCGCGAATAATTTACCACAGGCAATCAAATCCTATGAATCCGTACTTGCCAATCGTCCCTCTGGAGCCAATGGCACTGTTGCGAAGACATATTACGGACTTGGCTACGCTTACTTCAACTCTCAGCAATACCCTAAAGCAGAAGATCAGTTCAGGAAATTTACCGAAAACAGACAAATTATTGCAAACAAGCAGCAATACGATGATGCTGTTTTGAGATTGGGGGATTGTTATTATGTGCAGAAGAGATTTGGTGAAGCCGCCTCTACTTTCCAACGGGCCATTAATGAAGGGAATTCAGGAGTGGATTATGCTTACTACAGATTGGCAGTGGTACAGAATTTCCAGTCAAGAAATCAGGAGGCTTTAGGACAATTGGATGTTTTGATCTTAAGATATCCGAATAGCCTGTATTTAGAAGATGCGCTTTATCAACGTGGACAGATCTACATGGAAGAGACGAGCTACCAAGCTGCTTCAGTTTCTTTCTCAGATTTGTTGAGTTCTAAGCCGAATAGCCCATTTGTTCCTTATGCATTAGAGGGTAGAGCTGTTGCAAATTTCTCACTTCAGAATTACGATCAGACGATTAAGGATTACAGTACTATCTTGAATGATCACCCAAATGCTCAGAATGCTGAAACTGCACTGAAAGGTCTTCAAGAGACTCTTGCACTCCAAGGTAGATCAGGAGAGTTTTCTGATTACTTGACAAAATATAAAGGTTCTAATCCTAGCAGTGGAAGTGTCCAATCCTTGGAATTTGAAGCAGCAAAGGGAGCTTTCTTTGATAAGAATTATACTCAAGCTATACGCAGTTTAGAAAATTACCTTAAAAGTTATCCTCAGTCAGCTCAGCGGGCAGATGCTTTATATTTCTTAGGCGATAGCTACTTGCAGGTAGGTGATACGGAAAGAGCCTTGGCTCAATTTAAGACTTTGGAAAGAGAGCCTGCCTCTCCTCAGCGTATCCGCGCAATGCAGAAGATCGGAGTGATCGAGTTGGAGAGAGGGAATTTTGCGCAAGCAATTCCATACCTAGAAACTTCAGTTCAAAATGCACGCAGTAAGCCCGAAGAGGCAGAGGCAGTCCAGGGCTTAATGATTGCGAATTTTGAAACAAGAAAATATCAACAAGCGATTACGCAAGCTGAACGCTTGGCAACACTAGATGGTGTGATTCCGGAGACTTCTCCTAAAGCATTGCTAATCAAAGCAAAATCTCAGATTGGCTTGAATCAAAAACCACAAGCAGAACTGACCTTAACCGCGCTGGTTGCAGATTACAAAACAGAGCAAGGTGCCGAGGGACTTTATCTTTTGGCTTTAGCCTCTCAGGAAAAAGGTGAAATCCAACAATCGAATGAACTGATTTTTGATCAGTCAGGGCCTTTTGTCAATTACGATTATTGGTACGGGAGGATCTTCCTTCTTTTGGCAGACAACTATTTGAAAAGCGGAGAGGAGTTCCAAGCAAAAGCGACCTTGGAATCTATCGTAGAGAATTCTACCAATCCAGAAATTAAAGAAATGGCTCAATCCAAACTTCAAACCCTTAAGTAAACCATGAAAAAGCTAGCGAAAACTATCCTTTTGACAGGATTTATCGGTTTGACATCCGGATGGGCAATGTCACAAACGCAGCAAAAAGGAGCTGTGACTGATCAGGAATTTGTCATCAGAAAAGACAGAGTGCTTACTGTTCCTGTACAGCCAAGAATGTATGAGAAACTTCCCGTGCTTCCTAAGCCTACAGGATTGAATGAGTATAACTATTTGGTGACGAGCTATCCTTTAAATTTAAAACCTTTGGAGTTAAAGCCTGAGCCATCTCAGAAAGTGTATTCTCCCGAACGAATGGATCTCTATCGAGGTTATATCCGAGCTGGGTATGGTAATTTTGCTTCCCCACTTTTGGAAGCACGATACATGGGTACGGACATCGCGGATTTTAATTATTCCTTGCAGTTGAATCATCAGAGTTTTGGAAAAGGACCTGTACTGGCTGAAGAATCTAAGGAGGCCCATACAAATCTTGGATTTGATGGAAGTTACTTCACAGATCAAGTCGAAGTCTTTGGAGGCTTAAGTTGGAATCAGGATAGCTATCAGTTCTATGGAGTTGATCCTAGATATGTATCAGATACAGAAGTTGAGGGAGGCTTTGAGGGAAATGTCCTACAAGCAATTGAGGCAAAAGCGGGGATTCGTGAGATCGAGAAAGTAGGTCCTTTTTCCTATGAAGGACAACTGAGTTTCAGAAACTTCACTGACAGCTACATGGTGAAGGAGAATCAATTCGGAGTGGAAGCCAGCGGAACATTTCGACCTACCGAAGATTGGGCAGGCAAGGTTGGTTTATCCTATTTTTCTACTAGTCCAGAGGATCTAAATTATTCGTTAAAACGAACATACTTTGCTGTTAGACCAACGGTGTCTTATCAGTATGAAGCATTTAATTTCACAGCAGGTTTGAATCTTGTGTCTGAAAATGACTCCTTAGAAAACAAATCAAGTGATTTTCATGTGTTTCCAGTGCTTAAAGCAAGCTATCAATTTGCGGAAGAGTTTGGGTTTTTTGGTGAGTTTTCAGGCGATGTGAAGCGTAATACCTATTACAGCTTTGTGATGGAGAATCCTTATTTAGGTCCAAGTGAGCAATTGCTCAATACCGTTCAAAACTATAAGATCGAAGGTGGGATAGAAGGTCAGTTTCAAGGAGCATTCAGCTATCGTGGTGCGATCAACATGAGTCGATACAATCAGATGTATTTCTTTGTGAATAACTACACTTCAAATACACTTGATTCTGAAACCGAGAAATTCCAGTTGGTATATGATGAAAAGACGACCGTCTTCAATATCAATGCTGAACTAGGGTATAAATTCTCTGATTTGTATTCGCTCAACAGTAGATTGGATTTGTACCAATACGATTTAAGTACACAGGCTGAAGCTTGGAGTAGGCCTGTTTGGGAATTGAGAATCAATAATCAAGTGACTCCGATTGAGCGTTTGATTGTGCAGGCTAATCTGAATCTAATGGGTGGAATCAAAGCCAGAGGTGAAGATTTAAGTGATGTTGTGGGAATTACGGGACCTTTTGAAGTAGTAAAATTGAAAACTATTGCTGATTTACAGTTGAAGGCAGATTACGGTATTACGGATAGGATCTCAGTTTTTGCCGAAGGCAACAATCTACTTAATGGAAAAAATATGCGGTGGTTAAACTATCCTACAAGAGGAATTCAGTTTATTGGCGGAGCTTCTTTTAAATTCTAAGATTTGTTTGATGCTTTGGGTTGGGGTTTAGGCTCATTTCGTTTAGTTTCGTAACATTCCCCGATAGAGATGACTGAAAAAACTACAGGTAATAAGCATTGGACAGATCCAAAAGACTATGGGCTTCCTTATGTAGAAGTTGTGCCTCTGACTCAAACTGAGGCAGCTAAAAAAGAGGAAGAAGTTATAGCTCCAGTTGATGTAAGTGAAGTTAAAAAGAGAACAATACAAGCTGTAAAACCTTCTTTTGTCGAAGCAGAAAAAGTCTCTAAACCTGAGCAAAAAGCACAAAAAGTGGAGCAAAAGAAATCCAATAATTCCTGGGTTTGGATCGCAGCTCTTTTAGCTTTGGCAGTAGTTGTAGTTATTATCTGGCAAATGAATAAATCTGTAGTGCAAGTTCCAGAATCTACAGAGTTAGTTGCTCAATCAAAAGAAGATGCAGCAATCGAAGAAAATGATGAAGTAGCTATCAATTCTACCACAAGTGAAGAAACGCAATTAACTGATAATCAAGGAAATATTTCAGATTCTATAACTTCTGTTTCACCTGTCGCAGAATCAGCTCAAACTGGTACAACTATTGCGTCAGAGGTATCAGGAACTTTGGTTCGAGTTGAAGAAAAAGCTGATCGACCTCAATTCTATATTATCGTAGGAAGCCTCCCAAATGAGGCTTTGGCTTTGGAAGAAGCAGAGCAATATAAGAATAGAGCAGAGACAGTTTATCTGATTTTGCCATACGAAGATGTAACAAACTATCGTTTGGCAATAGGAACTTCAAGAGGATGGACAGCCATCAATGAAGA
>TARA_R110002020_G_scaffold97701_16_pt1 | contig 19999 bp, 17 predicted proteins | sample TARA_R110002020 | Tara Oceans TARA_R110002020 (sample SAMEA4396489) | marine metagenome | biome: Westerlies Biome; feature: [MES] marine water layer (ENVO:01000295) within the mesopelagic zone...; material: water (ENVO:00002006), including particulate matter (ENVO:01000060) such...
ATACGATGAAAATGGCACAGGAACCTTGATTGATCCAGGATGTTTTGATCTGGCTGAAAGAAAAGAGTTACTTGATTTTGTGACGGAGAAAAAGATTCGAATCACCCAGTTACTCAATACACATTGCCATGTTGATCATGTGTTGGGAAACGCTTGGGCTAAAAAAACGTTTGGAGTGCAACTACTTATTCATAAGGAAGAGGCAGCGGTATTGAAAGCTGTAGAAGTCTATGCTCCTAACTATGGATTCGTGGGCTATGAAAGCAGTGAAGCTGATGGATTTCTGGTTGAAGGAGAAAAAATTGAAGTTGGTAAAGAAGTCCTCAAAATCATCTTCGTACCTGGACATGCTCCTGGACATGTAGTTTTCCATCATGAAGCATCTCATCAATGCATAGCAGGTGACACTTTATTTAGAGGAAGTATTGGCAGAACGGATTTACCTGGCGGAAATCATGAGCTGCTCCTGAGTAAAATCAAGTCGGAGCTTTTCACACTTCCTGAGGAGACGGTCATTTATCCTGGCCATGGACCTGAAACGACCATCGCTTTCGAAAAAATTCACAATCCATTCGTGGGCAAAAACGCAAGATCTTGAAAATCAAATCACATATTCCAAATACAATCACGCTCTTAAATTTACTTTCCGGAGTCATCGGAATTATTTGGGTGATTAATGGAAACATCGTCTCTGGAGCTTATTTCATTATTTTGGCTGCAGTTTTTGATTTTTTTGATGGATTTGCGGCAAGACTGCTGAACGTCCAAGGAGAACTTGGAAAGCAACTTGATTCTTTGGCTGATCTAGTTTCTTTCGGCGTTCTTCCTGGAGTGATTCTGTTCCAAATGGCAAGAGTCGAAAGCGAAATAGAATGGCTGCCTTACCTTACACTGATTGTCCCATTATTCTCGGCTGTTCGGCTGGCCAAGTTCAATTTGGACACCAGACAAAGCGATCGGTTCATCGGTCTGCCCACTCCAGCAAATGCCTTATTTATTAGCACATTACCGTATTTCGCAATTAAATGGCCATGGGTTGATACATGGCTCACGTCACCGGTTTTCTTAGTTGCCCTAGCGTGGATATTCGCGATTCTTTTGCTGGTTGAGTTACCACTGATCGCATTGAAATTTAAAAACTACTCTTTAGCCGCCAATAAATTCAGATACGCGCTAATTGCGATCGGGTTAGCCCTTATTTTGACTTTTGGTTTTGCAGGAATTCCGGTACTGATCTTAGTCTATTTAGGCTTGTCTGTGGTGGAAAATGTAATTAGTACAGAATGATATTCCGTTGCCAAAAGCTTGTATTACTACTACTTATCAACTTACTGTTGATGGAAGGAGCTTCTGGACAAAATTCATTTTTCAAATTCAAAATCTCCGATGATGGAATATATAAATTAAGTATTGCTCAAGCTAGAGAGTTAGGAGCGAGTTCCCTGAGTGAAATCGCTTTATTTGGATATCCAGGAATGCTCCCTCAGCTTCTGCAACCCGAAAACCTAGAACTTCAGGAAATCCCAGGACTGGAAAAAGACGAGCATCTCTACTTCTATCTCTCTGGTCCGAATAGCTATGAGTTTACAAACGAAGGAATTTCATACCGAGTGAATCAATTCTCTGATTCCATTAGTTATTTGATTGGTTTTTCGCAAAATCCCAAAAGAATCGCAACAGTATACGGCCAATCAAGTACAGCTACACCAACCCAACTTTATTCATGGAGTTGGCTAAATGAGCAAGAAAATAACATGCTAAACTCTGGCCGCGCTTGGTATTCCAAATCAGTAGCACCTGGAATAACTCGCGGCTATTCTTTCCCTTTGGCAACGACTTCCAATGCAAATTGGAAAATTGCTGCTAAAATAATGGCGAGGTCGAATTCGGCCTCAATTATCAAATTAGCAACTGACGATTTGAGTGTTTCCGAGAGTTCATTCGACGGTGTTCCCAATGGCACTTATTCCATTAAAGGTCAAGAAGTACGTGTATTTGAAAGTTTTGCGCCAGCTGAAAAAAAAGTAGAGCGATTACGGATTTCTTTCGAAGCCTCTAATCCAAATGATGCTGGGTACTTTGAATATATAGGAATAGGAGTTCCGCATTCAAGTGAGCAATTGGGAGAGGGTATTTACGCTTTAGAACAAAAAACTTCGATTTCAATTGATCCTTTGGAGGATTTAACTGTTTGGGAAGTAAGTGATTTTGAAGCTCCACTTGCAGTTAATTTAAGTTCTGGATCGATGATATCAGGGCAGAAATTCATTGTTTTCAATAGCTCAACAGCAAAAGACATTGAACAAATTGAACCTGCAGACCTTTCGCTAAGAAGTCAATCCAGCTGGCCGGATTTGCTAATTATCACTCCCAAAATCCTTCGCAATTCAGCTGAGAAGCTCAGCCTACACAAATTAGGAATGGGAATCTATGCCCAGGTTGCTTATCTCGAAGATATCTATGACGCATTTGGCTATGGTAATTCAGATTTGACTGCTATCCGCAATTATTTAGCATGGCAGTATTACGCAGGAGGCAAACTTCAGAATGTATTGATTTTGGGAAAAGGGACTTTTGACTACAAAGAAATTTTGGGAGGAAGACCAAATCTGGTACCCATCTACACAAGTCGAAATAGTTTGAATCCTTTGACCACCTTCAGTTCAGATGATTACTTTTCCCTACTTGAATTTGGACAAGGAGAATGGGAAGAGACGCGCGAAGGAGATGAATTAATGCAAATTGGCGTAGGCAGATTGCCAGTGATCAGCGCTACAGAAGCTCGACTCGTGGTAGACAAAATAATAGCTTACGAGAGCAATCCTAAACCTGGCGATTGGAAAAAAACAGTTACTTTTTTTGCGGACGATGGAGATAATAATATCCACTTGCGTGATTCTGAGTCTCATGCTAGTTTTTTGAATGAAAAGCATCAAGATTTCAAACAAGTTAAATTGTACTTAGACAGATTTAAACAGGAAAATACTGGAGAGCGACAATCCTCTGCAGAAGCAAAAAATGCACTAGAGGAAACGTTGGAAAAAGGGACATTGCTCTTAAACTATATCGGCCATGGAAATGAAACCACGTTGACAGCAGAAGAGGTTTTCATGACTTCAGATATAGCAAACTGGGCAAATCAAGATCAATTGGCACTTTGGATGACGGCCACTTGCGAATTTGGAAGGCACGATAGCCCTTTCCTGAGATCTGCAGCAGAGGAGCTTTTGATCGCTCCAAATAAGGGCGCTATTGGGTTATTGACAACAGGAAGACCTGTATTCAGCAGTGTGAATTTCTCTTTAAATGAGGCATTCCTAGAAGAGGTTTTTAAAGTGGAAAATGGACAAACTCAAGATCTGGGACGCATTTTCCGAAACACTAAAAACAAAAGTCAAAATGGAGCCCTGAATCGAAATTTTAGCCTGCTTGCAGATCCAAGTCTGAGACTTGCTGCTCCAGAATTCCAAATTGAAATAACGGAGTTTAAAGACCCGTCAGCTCAACTTCTTTTAGACACACTTTCTGCTTTTCAAGAAGTGTACTTTGAAGCAAAAGTAATAAACCCAAGCTCTGAAGGAATCGCTACCAATTTCAACGGATCATATACTATTGAGCTTTATGATAAACCCGCCACGAGCAAAACCTTGGGAGACGAAAGCAGTGCGTCCGAATTTCAAGAGGAAAAAATACTTCTTTTCAAAGGAACTGGGAAAATAGAATCCGGACTCATGAAAGGTAAATTGATCGTTCCCAAAAATATTGCTTTGGAGTTTGGAAAAGGTTCAGTTAGAATAAATGGAGAAAGTCAGGATCCTGATTGGGAAGCTTATGGAGATAGCTTTCCAGTTATTGGGGGAATAGCCTCCATAAGCCCAGATGATAAAGTTGGCCCTGAAATATCTGCCGTTTTTGGAGGAAAAGATATACCTCCATTCAAGTTCCCTTCCACTTCGGTGGATATGGTGGCTACTTTTTTTGATTCAAGTGGCATTAATACTTCAAGTCTCCTGACCTCTGAAATTCTTACCATTCAACTAAATGATAATGAGCCGATCGAATTGAGTAATTATTTTGTCGCAGAAAACGGCACTTTTACATCTGGAAAAGTGAATTTCAGACTAAAAGAACTAAAAGAAGGAAAGAATTTGGTAACTATCAGAGCTTGGGATAACTTAGGAAACGCAAGTATATTTAATCAGGAAATAATTGTAGAAGGAAGTGGTACAATTCAAATCTTAAATCACAAAACTTATCCAAACCCAGCGCAAATTGAAAGTCATTTTGAATTAGAACACAATCAGCCTGGGGAAAACCTTAATTTAACCCTTGCTGTTTACCAAACGGACGGCAAGATACTATTTACAGAAAGTGAACGTTTAGTGAAAGCTGACGCTCAGATAGCTGATTTGTCTTGGTTTTTTTTACAAAAGCAAACCAAATATCCAGCAAAAGGAACTTATATTTACAAATTAACGCTTCAGTCAGAACTTGATAATTCTACAGATTCAGTGAGCGGACTAATCGTGATTCAATGAAAAAAATAGCCACATTAAATAGGAAAAACTTACTCGTTGCGGTTTTTGCCCTGGCTACTTTATCTGCATATGCGCAGAACAGCACAATTATCTCTGGTCAGGATCCTGACCGAAGAGTAATAACTACCGCTGTCCCGTTTTTGAATTTTGCACCAGACTCGAGACATTCAGGAATGGGGGATGTCGGTGTAGCTTTGTCTCCAGATGGAAGTTCAGCACATTGGAATGCTGGTGGTTTAGCCTTTATCGAAGATGACATGGGTTTTTCTCTATCTTATTCTCCATGGCTTGGCAAGCTTGTCAATGACATGTCCTTGAGTTATTTAACAGGTTATTTCAAAATTGATGAGGTTTCCGCATTTGGATTTGATCTACGTTATTTCAATATGGGTGATATCCAATTGACAGATGGAAGAGGAAATCCGTTGGGTGAATTTAATCCTCGCGATATAGCAATTGGAGGCACCTATTCAAGGAAACTGTCTTCCTATTTAGGCTTGGGTATCTCTGCAAGATTCATCTATTCTAATCTTTCCGGAAACATTTCTTCTGCAGGTGGAAGCGAAGCAAAACCAGGAATAAGCGTAGGAACAGATGTAGGTTTGTATTACTCTAAACCAATTTTCGCAGGGGCAAAAGATGCTAACATCTCCTGGGGAGCAAGTATCACTAATATAGGACCAAAGATTACGTATAATTCTGCAGACGATTTGGATTACATTCCTACCAATCTTAAAGTTGGAGTTGCTTATTCTATCGATCTAGACCAAGTAAATACACTTACTTTTGCCCTAGATCTCAACAAACTTCTTGTACCTACCCCACCTATCTACGCTACAAACGAAGATGGAACTTTGGAGACTGATGAAAATGGGAATCTTATAATAAAACCAGGTGACGGAAAAGATCCGAATCGCCCATTACTATCTGGCATGTTTGGCTCATTCGCTGATGCTCCGGGAGGATTCTCAGAGGAACTTCAAGAGGTCATGATTTCATTCGGAGTTGAGTATAGCTACGATGACAAGTTTGCACTTCGCACAGGTTACTTTTATGAGAATCCAAATAAAGGCGGCAGAAAATACTTTACAATGGGAGTTGGTTTTGATCTGAAAAGACTAGGATTTGACTTCTCCTACTTAGTACCTCAAAAGCAAAATCACCCACTCGCTGAGACTTTGAGGTTCACCTTGATGTACAATATTTCCAATTAAAAATGATTTTAGACAGGTCAAAGGCTCCGGAATTTAATGTTCCAGAGGATTTTGAACTATTGCCCCCAATGGAGTTTAACCTTTCCAATGGAGCAAAGTTCTTTTTTATTCCTACACCTGGAATAGACGCCGTCAAAATAGACGTGATTTGCAAAGGTCACAGGGCTTCACTTCCACTCAACCAGACACTTGTTTCTTCCTTCACGTTACAAATGCTTCAGGAAGGCACTACCGCTAAAAGTGCTGGGGAAATAGCTGAACTCTTCGATTTTTATGCTTCAGAAGTTCATCCAATTGTCAGTTACTCTCACGAAGGTCTTGGACTTTTAACTACCAAAAAGCACCTTTCGGCCGTTTTAGAAGTTTATATTTCCCTGTTCACGGAAGCCACTTTTCCGCAGGATATGTTGGATAAGAGAAAATCGCAACGGAAGCTTAGCATTCAATTGGAAAGAGAAAAAACAGCTTCTAGAGCGAGTCAACTTCATAGAAAATGTCTCTTTGGAGCCAACCATCCCTATGGTGTGGAAGTGGAAGAAACGCACGTGGATCTCATCAAGCGAGAGCAACTTATCTCCTATTATGAGAACTTGCTATGGCAAGAATGTGAACTATTCGTAACGGGAAATTTTGATGCTGAAGAACTAGAGAGCCTTCGCGGTAAACTTGGCCAAATTCCAATTCGTGAAGCATCTGAATCAGTATTGTTGCCTGGTATAAATACGCTTTTGGCAGTAACTGAACCTAAAGTAAAATCCGTCCAAAGCAGTATCCGAATTGGCAGCTGGTCTATTCCACAAACACATCCAGACTTCATTGGACTAACCGTTTTCAATACGATTCTTGGAGGTTATTTTGGTTCTAGACTGATCAAAAATATCAGAGAAGACAAGGGCCACACCTATGGAATCTTCTCTTCGCTTGCGGAAATTGGAGTTTCAAACTATTGGGTGATAGCCGCAGATGTGCAAAAAGAATTTTATCCGGAGGTGGTCAAGGAAATCTATCATGAAATCAAGCTTTTGACAGAAGTAGAAATTGATGCAGATGAACTGGAAGTGGTTCGAAATTACCTCATTGGTCAAATGCTCAAGCAATTTGGTACTTCCTTTGACTTGATAGAACGATTTAAAGCTGTTCATCAATCAGGAATGACCTTTGATTATTACGCCCGGAAATTGGCTTATTTGAAAGAATTCACTGCAAAGGACATGATTTCAATCGGTCAAAAATACTTTTCTAACCCGCCATTTATAGAAGTAATCGTGGGCTAATTAGGTCAATTTGACATAAAGCCAAGAGATATCCAGCTTTAATCGAAGCCAAAGCTTATAGAGGTCAAACTCTAAATTTTGAATAGCAAGTTGATTTGCTAAGTCAACGAAACCTGCTGCAATGGTGAAGTTTGCCGACCAAAGTGCGTGTTTTAACTCGTAAAGAACTCGCTCTTGTAGGGCTAAATCTTCACTAATTTCCCGATTCATATTCCTGATTTTTTCGCAAACTCGTAACGTGCTCGGTAGCATTTCTGATTGGTATCTACGGTATTGATTGGCAGATAGTGAGTCCGAATGCTTTCTTTTGAAAACTCCTACGTGATCAGAAAATACAACTGGATAGTTATTCGTCAGGCGGAGTTGGACATCAAAGTCCTCATAAGAAAGTGAAGCGTCGTATCCCCCTTCCTGCTTTAGAATTTCACTTCTAAAAACTACCGTAGGGGAAGAAATAAAACTTCTTCGGATTAACGTTTCATAAAACTCTCTTTCCAAAATTTTTCCTTTCAAATCTGCAATTTCTTGGGTTTGGTAGTAGTTTTTTTTTGCCCCATTCTCTTCCTGAATATGCGCATTTGAAAAAACGAAGGCAGCCTGAGGGCACTCCTTCAAGCACCCGATAGAAACAGAAAGATGCTCCGGATACAAGAAGTCATCACCTGAAAGATCAACAACGTAGGCTCCTTTTGCCTGCTCTAGCATTTCATTAAAAAGTGAACAGTATCCGACTGATTCTGATTTATAGATCGCTTTAATCTGCAATTCTTTCGAATGCTTTTCCACCCAATCACGAATGTGACCAGGCGTTTGATCAGAGCTGCCATTGTCCGCAATAATCAATTCTATCGAGGGGAAAGACTGGCAAAGGACACTATCCAACGCCTTCTTTATCCACTTTTCATGATTGAAGGAAATACAAATTATTGAAACACGATCCACCTGCTCCATATCAGATCTTTTTCATCCAAGTAACCTTATTGCAAATATCATTTGAGAAGCGTGATTTAAAGAACATTAAGCTATGATTAGCTCCATCAAGTAAATTGGAGGAACCCAAGTCTATAAAATCCACTTTTTGCTCTGCAGCAAGCTTAAACAGCTCTCTAAGGATAAGTTCCCCTCCATTCTTAACTGTAACTTTTGGGTTAATAGCGGAGAGAAAATAGTAAAGCGAGTCGGTAGTGAGCTTCACTGCCAGAGAATAACCTATCGCTTCCCCATTTTTGATCAACGTGATTAAAAAATAACGACTTGGGTACTCCGACACTTGCCTTACAATCCTATTCTCATCAATTGTCACTTCATACCCCTTTTCCTTGTTCCACATTCGGATTTCTTTCAAAAAGTTGAAATTCGAAATAGATGAGTGACTAGTTTTCAAATCTGACGAACTACTTTTCTTAGAAGACTTAACTGCTTCTTTTTGAAGGAATTTCTTAATTTTCTTTTTACCGACAAAAAAATGATGGCTCTGCACTTTTGCCTGCTCAAAACCCAAAGTAAACAACAAGTAATTGATTAAATCAACTTGTGGTTCGTATGGTTTGGGAGACTGAGTAAGTGAAATCATGGTGGTTCCAAGCCTTTTCATTTCCTCGATTACTGCCAAAATAAAACATTCCAAAGAAGCTGAACTTAGATTTTCATGAACCCAAAAGCCGCCAAAGGGAACATGAGGAAGTGAATGCGCCTCCCCTAATCTAGTAATTGCAAAAGTGATGGTTGCTTTAGTTTTATGACCTTTCTCCCAAATAAAATCAAGTTGATCTCTATAACCTTCGGATGGAAAATTGCTCAAAAAGTAATCTTTAGCCTCCTTCGAGGCTGAAATCACCCGAAGTTGATGGGATTCACTTATATCTTTCCTGAAGCTTTCCAAAGTAGTCTAAGTCTCTGATGTAATCATCTTCTGAATATGCCCGATCGGACATTCCAAGTAAAACAGAATTAGGAGTAAATCTTGCTATCAACCAGTTCAACGGAGGAATGAAAACTGCCTGCCCAGGTGAATTCAGCTCGAAATTAAAAACTTCTCCATCAGCGCAGTGAAGTTCCAACTCGATTTTTCCAGCCATCGCAACGATTACCTGAGACTCTTTCCAATGTGCGTGATTTCCACGGGTCTCCCCTTCCTGCACATTTGAGATCCAAAAACAACGCTGAATCCCATTTGGGAAAAGCTCAAGATTTTCCCAAAAGTGAATACTCCCAGTATCATTCGATATTCCCGGCAGGGTGAAAGTATAAGGTGTCTGTGCAGTAAGTGATTCGGGCATTTCTACTTATTTCCTCTCGTTAAAATTAAGATATTTAGAATGGATAAACTGTTACCCATTTGTTAATTTTCTAAATTCGCTCCTCATCAATCCATTCAAATCCATGTCAGACCTCGGTGACGAGTCAGCATTCGAAGATACATTTTTAACTGTTTCTACAACCTCTGAAGGCCTCTACAAAGACAGAAGCAGCAAGTTTTTTTACTTTTCATTTCCTGTGAAAAATGAGGAGGAAATAAAAGGGCACTTGGCAGAACTAAGAAAGAAATATTACGATGCAAGACACCATTGTTTCGCATGGGCTTTGGGAAAGGAAGCAGACATATTCCGAGCTAATGACGATGGGGAGCCAAATCATTCTGCGGGAGACCCAATTCTAGGACAGATTAGATCTAATAATCTTACCAATATTCTGATCGTAGTAGTTCGCTATTTTGGAGGCACGAAACTCGGAATGGGAGGGCTAATCCAAGCTTACAAAACCTCGGCAGCCTTGGCGATTGAAGAGAATGAAATCATAGAAGAACAGGTGAAAACTGTAGTTATCATACAATTCCCATATCAAGTGATGAATGAAGTCATGAAGCTAGTCAAAGCTCATGACCTACAAATTGTATCTCAAGAAATGACTCTGGATTGTCAGATGACCTTAGAGTTCAGGAAAGGACTTGAAGAGTTAATCGTAAATTCATTAGGCGAAATCGAGAAATTAGAACTGAATCTCATTTGAACAATTCATCCAAATAGCCTTCCGCTTTCAATTTTTTGAAAATCTCCAAACAGCCCCAGGCATCAGTAGCAGCATAGCGCTGCTGCTTAATCGTCAGCTTTTCTGCTTCCCAATTTGAAACTTGCTCAGACTTGGAAATGCGCATACCAAGCACCATTGCACAAAGATTCCGAACACCAATATTGATAAAACCAACTCTCTTGAGCTCATCATTGAGGTCAAAAAACGAATTAGCATAAAAGGAATCCGTAAGTTTTGCGAGTCCTTTGATATCATCATGCACTGCTGCGCCTACTTTCACAATAGTTTCTTTTTCTAGGATATTGCGGATGGATTCCGGAAAACCTATCTCATTTAACCGAAAAAGAAATGCCTGCGTAGAGGTGGAAAGCTGCAACAAGGAAACCTGATTGGTTACGCCTTTGGTAAAGGCAGGCTTGGTCTCCGTGTCAAAGCCGATCACGCGCTGCTGCACGAGAAATTCTGCAACCTCCTCAACATCTTCTATTTTATCTATTAAAAATATGTCTCCTTCAAACTGTCCAAGTGGAAGGGCATTTACTTCTTCTTTTGTAATCTTAAATGGAATCATGCCAACTTTTCTTCTTCTACTTCATCGTAATATGTGATCCCAATTTTGAAATACCCATATAGAATAGTCATAAAAGGGCTAATAATATTAAAAAAGCAATAGGGTGCATAGGTCAAAGTAGCCACACCTAATACTGAGGCCTGAGTAGCTCCACAAGTATTCCAAGGCACCAACACTGATGTCACCGTTCCCGAATCTTCCAATGTTCTGCTTAGATTTTCAGGAGCCAAACCTCTCTTTTTATACACATCTGCATACATTCTACCAGGAACTAGAATAGCTAAATATTGATCCGAAGTCGTGATATTAAAGAACACACAAGTAGCCACCGTGGAAGCGATCAGTGAACCGATACTGTGAACCTTTTGAATCACAGCTTCAGCAAGAACTCTCAACATCCCACTTTCTTCCATAATCCCACCAAATACCATTGCGGCAATGATCAGCCAAATTGTATTCATCATCCCCCCCATTCCACTTGTTACGAGCAATTCATTAACTACGTCGTTGGTGGTGGAAATACTGATCTCACCGTAAAGCGACATCATTACCGCTTTGAAACTCTGATAGGCATAAGATGCACTTTCATCAGCTATTGTACGGATAATTTCCGGTTGAAATATGATTGCAAAAAGACCTCCCAAAAGCGCACCAGTAAGCAAAGCGGGTATTGCCGGTACTTTCCTAACAATCATCACAATCACCAAGATTGGTACAATGAAGAGCCATCCAGTGACATTGAATTTATCCAAAATCACATCTGAAATCACCTGCACATCATTCACTGTTCCATTGGCTTCATAGTTCAAGCCAATAATAATAAAAATAACCAGGGTGATCGAAATCGAGGGAATTGTCGTCTTCGCCATGTAGCGAATATGAGTAAATAAGTCTGTCCCCGCCATGGCCGGAGCAAGATTAGTAGTATCAGAAAGAGGGGACATTTTGTCGCCAAAATACGCTCCGGAAATAATGGCTCCAGCAATTATTCCTTCTTCAAAACCCAGCGCTTTACCAATCCCCAATAACGCCACCCCCACGGTCGCCACTGTAGTCCAACTACTACCTGTAGCCACAGAAACAATAGCACTTACTGCACAAGCTGCCACCAAAAAAATGGCTGGGCTAAGAATCTGGAGTCCATAATAGATCATTGCGGGAACGATCCCACTAAGGAGCCAAGTACCTGCCAGTGCTCCGATTAGGAAAAGTATCAGAATACTTGACATAGCAGCACTGATACTTTTAATCACACCATCCTGTAAGGTCTCCCAATTGAAACCTAAGCGATAGATTGCTACCAAAGCAGCAACCATGGATGAAAGTATGAGTACTATTTGGTTTGAACCGGAAAGTCCATCTGTACCGAAAACTTGAATATTCAATACCAAAAGGACGATCAAAAAAACCAATGGAATCAGGGCGTCAAAAACTTTTGGAGTACGGGTAAAACCTTGCATTAATCGGGGTTGGGTGAGTTTAGAATCTGAATCTAATCAAAAAAAATTAATTACATCTTGGACAAAAGTACTGAAAGCTCCTCACCTACTTGCCAACCGATGGCAACCCCCATTCCGCCAAGACGTACAGCGGCTACAGTTTTAGGGCCTACCTGCTGAATAAGTGGTAATTTTATTTTGCCAAATGCCATAATCCCAGTCCATTCTACATCCCAATCAATCTTTTTCCCTGGGAAAATAACGCCTGTAGCCAGCTTTTCTAAATGGGATTTTATTTTTGGATTTACTTCGAAATCCGTGCTTTTCTCTCCTTCAAAATCTCTATTTCTCGCTCCACCTAGCAGCAAGCGACCGTCAACTTGACGAAAATATACATAGCCTTTATCCATATGAAATGTCCCTTTCCAAGGAATTTCAAAGTCCACTGGCTTGGACAAAAGAATCAGCCCTCTTCCCGGTTGAATATCCGAATCCGGCCAAAGTTTTTTAGTAAAAGCATTGGTGCAAATGGCAACTTTAGTTGCGATGAATTCCAAAGAGACCTTCCCTACTTTATCTTCAGCTAGCACAATCCCCGCATCTTTCTGTACTTCGCACACCGAAACTCCAGTCAATATCCGTATCCCTTTCTCCTGAGCGAGCTTCCAGAGTGAATTCATATACATCCCCGGGTCCAACTCACCTTCAAATTTATTTTTGACAACTGCTTTTACCTGATCCGAAAAACCCAATTTCTCAGGTTTTTTTACAATTGAAAATACATCCTCTTTGAATACCGGATGAAGAAGTTTGTTTACGCCTTTCAATTCATCCAACGCACTCAATTGACTTTCTTCCAAAAGCTCATATCCGTTCACGTGAGAATAGCTCAGTTTTTTATCCCCAAACTGCCTTCTAATGGACTGTAATCCTCGGTATCGTCGCGCGACTAATGCTACCACTTCATCCTGTGTCATGTGCCAAAAATCATCCAAAATTTCTGTTAAGCTCCCAAAGCAGGCAAAGCCAGCATTCTTGGTACTTGCCCCCGTCGGAAAAACCCCTCTCTCCAGCACTAACACACGTGCTTTTGGATGTTTTTCTTTATAATGAATCGCTGTAGATAGTCCCACAAACCCAGATCCTACGACAATTAGGTCGTAATGAAAAAAGTGTTTTTTCTCCCAATAACTGAACATTTCGCTTTTTAGAAAAAGGAATTAAAATAGATTTAGTATTTTAATTAAATCTAAGCGTTATAATCCCAAAAAACCATGAGAAAAATAGATGCTTTATTCCAAGAGTATGGGCATAGTCATCAAAACATGACAAATAAGCTCATTCACTGGTTTTGTGTACCAGCTATTTTTTTCAGCATAGTTGGATTAATTTTCAGTATTCCGGCAGGGCCATTGCCAGAACTCATGCCATTTCTTGGCAATTTCGCTAATTGGGCGACTATTGTACTCGCGTTAGTCCTGATTTACTACTTAATGCTATCCACTCCCCTTACGTTGGGAATGTTTCTTTTTTCAGCACTTTGCCTATGCGTCGCAAATTTTATAGATCTAAACTTTCCAGGTAAACTTTGGATGATCAGCATTGCTATTTTTGTGCTCTCATGGATCCTTCAATTTTATGGGCATAAGATTGAAGGCAAAAAACCCACTTTCCTTAAAGACCTACAGTTTCTACTAATTGGGCCTGCCTGGCTAATGCATTTTATCTATAAAAAGTGGGGATTTGCTTATTGAATGCTATCAACTACAGCAGGCTGACTACTATCAAACAACTCTTCTAGTCTTCTCAGAGAGCTTTGATTTTTAAGGGTATAGACACTTTCCAAAATGGATTTTTTCTCCCTGGCCGTCAACCTCCAATTTAAAGACGCCCGCTGCATAGTCTCTTGGCTATCTGTCAATTCCTCCGCCTGTACCTTCTCAGGAGCATATTCAAACTCTATTTTTTCAAGATCAAAAGGCATGGATTCAGCCATGTAATTAAAAAGCACCTCATTCTGAATCGTCTGAATATTATCCCAGTTGCCATAAATATTTTTCAGGGGAGTAAATACCTTTTCGAAAATTCTCGGAGGAAAACTCGGTGCAATCTCTGTCACTTTTTCAGAATCTCTGATTGTCACTAAAACCACCCCATCAGTATGCTCATTTATCCAGGATTGAAATACATACATAAATCGCAACGCGTCTTGTATTCCAAAATTATCAGATAGCCCAGTATCCATGGTTTCCATGACTGGGTTTGATGGAAGCTCTATATTTGGAGTAATAAATGGAAAAGTAGCACTCATTCGCAATGCGGTGAGAAATCTCAAGTTTCCAGAATCCTGATTTTCAAAAAACCTAAGAAAATCTATCGTTTGCTTCTTCTCATCACTCCCCATTTTGCCAAGCAAAGAAGTCCCAAAGAACGACATAGAATGTGGAGAAATTACCAGCTTTCTACCATCGTTAGTAATTAAGGTAGACACAGGTAACAAGGGGATACTTCCAGAAAACTCAGGCTCCTTGTAAGCAGCAATAGGTTTATCTAGAATTCCTTCTGTATTTTGATTCAATTGATCTTCAAAAGCAAACCCCCTATCCTTAAGATACTTATGGCCATTGTAATGGAAGTTTTGATTTCGAATCAGTAGATCATTTACCAGCAAAGTGAAAATTATTGGATTGAGATTATCCGCAGAAATTTGATCAAGATATCTTTCATCAAGCGGATTTACAGAAGAGTCAGTCAACGATCTAAGGTACACTTCTCTAAAAAAGGCTTCGCCCAACACACCACCTGATGCGCCGGTGAGCAACTCCGTATGTTTTAATACTTCACCTTTTTCAATCTCATAGATGCTTTGCAAAATCTTCACAGTCCAAAGCGCAGCACGCTGTCCTCCCCCACTTGCGGCCACCATGACTAACTTAGGCTTGCTTTCCGCTGGGAATTTAGCACGCCAATTATCAAGAATAGCAAGGACGTTATCTCGATCTTTTTTCACTAAATCCGGTGCCAACAGTGAGTCCATATGAGCTAGACTGTAAGTGGCGGAAGGCACTGAGTAATCCAAACCGTAGGCCTCGTGCGGTCTATTTAGAAAATTGAAATTGCTGAAATAATTGGCAAGAATCAGGAATGTAAAGACAGCAAATGTCGACCACCTCCTAAGCCAGAAACTCACTGCTCCTACGAGCATAATCAGAATAGCAAACAATAAAGTAGAACTCATTGCCGCTGGTAATTGGAGATAAGGGTTCTCTTTAAAAAATCCCAAAAACAGGACAAAAAGAATCAATCCTACCTGAATAATAAATAGATTAAGATGATTCTGATCAAAAACCCTGAGCAACATTGGGGCTTCAAATCTGGAAATATCAGGTCTAACCTTCTGTGGCCTAAGGTTAATATTTAAGTAGTATAGAACCTTGTAATTTTGAGTTTTCTGGTCTTTATATTGACCTAAAACATTTGCCCGAGTAAGACGGACTTTACGAAGTCTTTTATCTACAGTTCCTGCAAAGAGTATAAAAAAATCCTTATTAGTAAAAGCAAAGTACGCGAAGATCACCGAGTAGGTAATGATTCCTCCTCCTAGAAAACCTAGAAAATAATACAAAACTTCCCAGTCATTTGAGAGATCATTCCCGAGCTGGAAACTAATAAATCGCGTAATATAGACTATGTAAAAAACCAAGGGGATTATGCCGTTGTTCACACAATAATGAATGAAAGGCTTATTCAGGATTGCCAAAAATGGAAAATGCCTACCATCCATAATGTAGGTAGACATGTGAAATGCCATCGTCAATACTGCAAATCCTACCCCCATCAATAAGAAACTAACCCAAGACACTTGATGTAAATATTCAGGATCTAGAAAAAGAAATGGAATTCCAAGCACCACTCCGAAATATTCCAAAATCACACCTAGCAGCATTACCCATATTAGCGTAAGGCCTAGATTTTTTCTTAGCTGAAGAAATAATAATTGTATAGGGAAGCTATACCAGATTTTATCCCACATGTATCCCGTTTTGCGATAATTTACTTCTTTTCTCCTAATGCCCCACAATTCAGGAAGCTTTCAAAGAGCCAATTTCCAACCTTATTTTACCCAAAAATAAATCAACTTGACAGTCAGCGACTTACTAACAACACTACCTGATTACTCATTTCTTTGGTCAGAAATTCTCTTGTCCTTCTAAGTATAAATTTTACCTTCGAAATTCAATATAGAAAGTTATGAGAACCTGGTTTTTGTGCAAAGTCAAGTACGCGAAAGAAAATGAACAAGGGTTGCTGAAGAATATTTCTGAGCAATACCTTGTGGATGCAGTATCCTTTACCGAGGCTGAGGCTATCCTATATGACAGGCTAGCTTCTCAGATTCGAGGGGATTTTCAAGTGACAGGGATTAGTAAGAGTAATATCGTAGATGTCTTTTTCTATGAAGATGCAGATATCTGGCATAAGTGTAAAATCTCCTACATGGTCGCCGATGGCGAAAGTGGCAAGGAGAAAAAAGTAACACAATACATGATTGTCACAGCAAACGACGTCAAAGAAGCTTACGATAGAATTCAGGAAAGTCTGGGTAATATGTTGGTAAGTTTTAGAGTACCTGATATTGTAGAAAGCGCGATTATTGAAGTATTCCCTTTTGAAAGAGACGAGGTAGCTGATCAATTGCCTGAAGGTAATTTCAGACCAGTTTCTGAAGTGAAGCAGGAATCAGAGGTCCCTCAGGACGAGGAATAGTTCTTTAAGTTTAACAACAAAAAAGGCCGCGAATGCGGCCTTTTTTGTTGTTAAGGACAAATCCTATTTGGCATCATCTTCCTCTACTTGGACGATCTCATAAGCATCTTTGCCATCGACCTGAACTGGCTGATAATACGTATCGCCATATTTCACGTATGTCTGATCTCCTACTTTAACTTCCTCTGCACCATCTGGCAGTTGATCGACTATTGCTCCTGCAGGAGGAGCTACCACCGTATACTCGCCATTGTCCTTCTCATAATACGTACCACCGTAATAGTAATTATTTACGGTAGGACTCACTTCTACAGTCTGAGCATCACTTGGTATTACTTTCACCGTAGCACCTTGAGGAGCTTCGACTACCACGTATCCACCATCTGACTCTTCATAGAATACACCTTGATCATAATGATATTGCTGACTTTCTACCGAAACTATGATAGCAGTAGTAGCTAAAGTAGCAATAAAGAATCCCCACGGATGCCACATTGGCCCCCAATAGAACGGTCTGAACGGGTGATAGTAATAAGGTCTAAACGCATAAAAACCAAAACCACCATACCTGTACGGAGGACGAACATAAGGTCTGTAAGGTGGTCTATAGCCTACATTTCGATTATTTCTGACATTGATATTATTTCGATTATTGACATTGACGTTGACATTTTTGCTGTTGTCTATGTTCACCCTGTTGCCAACATTTGTATTGTTGCCAATTTTGTTTCCTGAATTATTTCCAACCTTGTTATCCTTGATATTTGCAACCCTACTATTGTTGGTTGTCTTATTTGTGACACGATTTGCCCCACCATTCAATGTTGCTCTTGAACTGCTATTTGAGGCGCGGCTTTGAGTAGCTGTTCGGGTAGATGTAGTTGGACGTGATTGAGTTCGTGCGGGGGCTGATCTACTTGGTGCAGGACGCGATACTGCTGGGCGTGCAGCTCCACCACCACGAGCTCCTCCTCCTCGCATACGCTGAGCCTCTACCATATCAGGCATTAGCATCATCGCTACCATGCCTATAAATAAAAATGACAATCTTATATTCTTAGCTTTCATAGTCTATAAATTAATGCGTGTTAATCTTTTTTCAACCAGGTGATTTGCTTTGCTCCAGGAGGTGGCAAAAACTCAAAAATTGGTGCTGGATATTCTTGATTCAATTCCCAGTTTGCAAAATCCGTCTCGAATTGATGGGCGTATTGACCTTCCAAGTAGGTGATTAAAGTCTTTTTTGGTAAATAATAGGCATCGTCAGAAATCCAAAGCTGAACCGTCATAGTAGAATTCGCTCCACCAATATGGTAAACGCGCTCTCCATCGATATGCGTAACTCCTAAAAACTCAATATAGTCCATATGTTCTGCCAAATCAGCAGCAAAAGATGGATACATCACGTCTGCGGATGTAAGCTCAATATTAAAATCAGTATAGAGCCAATCAATCGTTTCAATCAAATTATCAGGTGCATCAGCTACAGTATATATGTTGTTTTTGAAAGAATAATAAACGACCTCACTTCCGTTGTATGCATACAAGTCATCCTTACTTTCTCCCAAAACATGGATTGAAAATTTATTCGGACCAGTAATTCTCACCTTGCTTGAGGTAAACTCTTTAATGTAAAAATCGTCTGCATAGGCCACATCCTTAGCTATTTTCGATGTAAAACCTACAGATTTCAGTTCACCGAAAACACTGCTCATTTTATCCAAAATCATCAAGGCAGTGCTATCCATTTTTGCCTCTTGGGCTTGGGCTATCACCACTGATAAAAATAGCCCCATTGATAAACAACATTTTTTAAACATAAAACTATAGTTTGATTAAAAATAATTACTAAATGTAATAAAAAGAATAAACAATTGGGCTTATCAAATAATTTTAAACCCATGATTTCGAATAATGAAGATGATCAGGAAATTTAAATTAAACTTTTTGAATATAAATTTATGTATTTTAACATGTTTATAATGCATTATAAAAAAGTATGACCTAAATTTGGACCATGAACAATTACGATGCTATTCAGGCACTAAGTCACTTAGCAGTAGTTTCTGACTACTTTCTTCAAGTCACTTTGGACAAAACTGGTAGAGTCATCACATCTGACTCGGGCATCGGACCCATACCCTCATTTTTCGATAATAAGGAGAAGCCTATCTATTTTGCTGACTGCTTTGTAGCCTCCAACTGGGGCAAATATGAAAACCAGAGGATAAAAGCGTGGAAAAACTCCCATCAATCTTTTACTGTAGATCTGCAAAAAATAGTGCATCCACAAGGAGATATCGTAGACACTAAGTGGGAATTCTTCTTTGTGACAGAAGATTTTGGAACTTGCCTAGGTATTGGCCATCCAGTTAGTCAAGCAATGCCCTATAATATAGGATTAGGTGATTTCTTTGATAGTGCAACTAGTGAAGGAAAGGAAATTATCGACAGTATTCTAGAGGATAAATTGATTGGGTTTTGGGAATTTGACATTACAAAAAAGGGAGATAATATCAGTCAAGGACTTGGCCAAATGCTTGGATACACCCAAGACGAACTTTCCAGAACAACCCCTATTTCCTGGCAAAAGCACATACACCAAGAAGATTTCCCTGAACTATTGCGTGATTTAGGTAATCATTTTAGAACCACTGGGAATATTCCTTTTAAGAAAGAGTTCAGAATAAATCAAAAAACCAATCAGACAGTGTGGGCGCTAGGTTTTGGAAAAACGATTGAATGGTCAACAACAGGTCATCCCACAAAAATTCTAGGATGTATTCTGGATATTTCTGACAGGAAAAAGCAAGAAATCTGGCTTAAAGAACATCATTATTTCCTAAAAGAACTTGCCTTTGAGCAATCCCATACACTACGCGCACGAGTAGCAAATATCCTGGGAATTCTAGAAATTCTTGACAGCGAACCACAAAACAATGAATCAAAGCGACTGGTCCAGCTAATCAAAAAAGAAACCAAAATGCTGGATCAATCCCTGAAGAAAAGCATCAAAGAATCTGTCCAAAAAAACAAATCTATTGAAAATGATTTCTCAACCGACACGACAGAGTCGTGACAGTTGAATTCAAAGATTTCTAATCTTCCACTTAGCTTTCAGATGAGGCTGTCTCATATTGATTTTCATAATTTAAAATAGCCTTTT
>TARA_R110002020_G_scaffold144145_1_pt1 | contig 19954 bp, 14 predicted proteins | sample TARA_R110002020 | Tara Oceans TARA_R110002020 (sample SAMEA4396489) | marine metagenome | biome: Westerlies Biome; feature: [MES] marine water layer (ENVO:01000295) within the mesopelagic zone...; material: water (ENVO:00002006), including particulate matter (ENVO:01000060) such...
TTTTGGTTTCTCAATGGATCCAGCAGCACTAGTTGAGTGTGCATTATTCCAAGATTGCTTGTATTTGCGCGAATGGATCTATGAAACTGGGCTAATTACCACACCAAATATCAACTATCCTAATGAACCGAGCATTGAAGGCCATTTAAGAGAGCTTGGTATTGATGGTGATGTTACAATTTATGCTGATTGTGCAGAAGCTAAGAGTATTGCAGACTTACAGTTATCTGGATTTAATGTTATTCCATGTAATAAGAGCAGTGCCGGAACTAAAGAAGGCTCTATCTTGCACGGGATCGACTTAATGAAGCAACGTAAGATATTCTTGTATCAAGGCAGTCAAAACCTCCAGCTTGAGTTTGAGCATTACCGCTGGAAGAAGGGCGTTGCAGGTGGCTTTACACGTAAACCAGTTGATAAAGATAATCATTTATGTGATGCTGCTCGTTATTGGTGTTTAGCTGAACTCCAGCAGCAGAAATGGTCACAAGCCACTGGGGGCAAGAAGGTTAAATCTAATACAATGAGGAGTAAAAGGGGGCGCCGATGATACTTGAGCTTTTAGAATCCAAAGAAGTCCGCGAAAATTACCTTAATTACATCGAAGAGGAGTATGGTTTATATAATGTGCTTGATTTTGACATGGATATTGATGATCTCAAAGAATACATAATTAACCAGTCTTGGATGTTTACTTTCCGCAACGATGCAGATGACAAGGATTATGCATTGTTGATACTCGAATGGACAGGTGATCGTGTTGCGTCTCTTCACATTACCCTATTTAATCGAGGTAATATATATAAAGGTTGGAATATGTTCTTGGCGGAATACTCCCAATATTTTGATGAATTAGAAGTAGTTATTCCCCCTGATCGTTCTGATGTTGCGAGATTGGCTAAGGGCTTAGGTTTTAGTCTCAGTAATGATGGGGGTTATCTCTATGGTAAAAGGTTCTTCGTATAATTAGTTGATTTCACTAACAAACCAAACGAGGCTTATTATGGGCGGTTCTAAACCCAAACCACCACCACCACCACCACCACCAGTTGCACCTGTAACGCAGGAAGATGAAAATGTCAAATCTGCTGGAGAGAAGGAGCGCAAGAGAATCTATGGTCAAAAAGGTCGACAAGGCTCTCAGCTTTTGAGCACTAATGAAGCTTCAGGCAGTCAAAGCAAAACATTACTGGGTTAATTATGGCTAAGAAATCAAAGAACTACACCATTGAAGAACTTCAGCAAATGAAAAGTACACTTGAGAGTGATAGAAATCTCTTAATGACTACTTATGATGATTGTTTATTTTATTATCTTCCTGAATTTCAAAATGAGTCCGAGTACAAAAAAGGCACCAAGGTAAACGAGGAGAGCCAGCCGCTTGAATCTCATGGTCAAACGGCAGCTTCTACTCTTTCATCGGGTATCTTTAGTAATACAGTCTCAATGTCTTCGGAGTTCTTTGGTTTCAGAACCAATAGTGAAGAGTTGAACCAATCGGACACGGTTAGGCGGTGGTTTGCTGAAGCTGCTAAGATCTGTTTAAGGCAGATGCAGAACTCTAACTTCGCGATGTCCTGTAATGAAGCTATTGTATGGTACACTTCACTTAATACTGGCGTTTTATATTGCGAGTATTCCGGTGATTCTATGATGTATCAAAGTTACCCGATTACTCAATGTTCTATTTCAGAGGATAAGAATGGTATAGTCAATACTTTGTTCAGGTCTTTTAATATGACGGCTCAGCAAGCTATGGAGCGGTGGGGTAATTCCAATTCAAAGCAAATAAAAGAAGCTTACAACGATCCTTCAGCTAGGTTTCAGAAGTTCCCATTCTATCATGCAGTAATGCCGCGCGATAACTTCGATAGAGAGAAGATGACTAAAGATGAAATGCCTTTTTACTCTTACTACTGTGATGAGCAGAATGGTATTATTGTTGAGGATGGAGGGTATAAAACTTTTCCTTATGCGGTGCCAAGATATGAACGCACTTCAATCAGTCCTTATGGCCGTGGCCCTTCATTTACTTGTTTGCCTTTATGTCGTGAGATTGATAGATTGTCGTTTACCGTTGGTGATGGTATTGAATTAAAAGCCAATCCACCTTCATTCTTTCCCGCTGGCACGGTGCAAGAAGATGTTGATTTGTTACCGGGCGCTGTCAATTTCTATAATCCTGCCCAAGGTAATATCGTCTTTTACCAGCAAGATATTGATCTTCAAGGTGCTGAGGCTCGAATATTCCGATTGAATGAGCAAATTAGAGGGGTTTTCCACTCCGATTTATTTAGATTGCCGGAAGATACCTCAAATATGACCGCTACTGAAGTCAATGCACGTAGAGCTGAGAAGGTTCAGGCCATTACTCCAGTAGTTAACCGTCTTTATGATGAGCTATTCTCTGTTATTATCACTAGGACTCTATTTTTACTCGTTGATAATGGTGTTATTGAGCCATACCCAGCTGAGTTACAAGGTAAAGACTTCAATGTCGAGTACACAACTAAGCTTGATTCAATGATGAAAGCCGTTGAAGTAGAGTCAGTTATGCGGTCGATTCAACAAGCCGCTGGAATCTATGAAACTGCTATGAATATTCCAAAGTTAAATAGTGTCATTAACATTGACCAGGCTGTCAAGAATATCTTCATTGCTAATAATGTTTCCAATGATGTGGTTTATTCAGATCAAGAGACTGAAGATATCCAGAAACAAGAGGCCGAAGCACAAGCACAAGCTCAACAACAACAACAGATGATGGAAAAAATGGGGACAGTTGACCCTATGAAAGCACCAGAAGAAGGTTCAATAGCTCAACAAATGGAGGGTATGGAGCTTTGAGGAATCTAAAAGCACAAGCGGAAGAGAACCGCGATAAACGGGCAGAGGAATCAAGAGTAAAGAAGGCAGAGTTAAAAGCTCTATTTTCTTCTGTTTTTGAGTCTGAGTCCGGGCAGAAAGCATTCAAAGAATTGTACAGTTTCGCTAAGTGTGGAACTGATATGTTTTATGAGTGCAAGGATGAGCGCGAGTTTGCGTATATTAGTGGAAGACAGTCAATGTTATTACACATCAAAAAAATCTTGGAGGTTTAATGATGGAAGACGCAGCACCAGTACAAGAACCAGCACCCGCCCCTGTAACAGAATCGGCACCACCAGTAGAGAGCTCACCCGCCCCTGCTCCCACTCCGGGAACTCTACTCGGTGGTGCTTCTGAGTCAGTCAGTAATACAGCACCTATTGAGGATGATGTGGCTGCACCAGCTAACCAAACACCAATTGAGCAAAGTGTATCTACTGAACCTTGGCATAGTAAGCTAGATGGTAGATTCAAAGACAATCCAAACATCAACAAGTATAATTCTCTTGAGGATGCGCTTGACGGTCAATTAAGTCTAGTCAAAATGATCGGCTCTAAAGGTCTTGTCATGCCTGATGAGAATGCAACTACTGAAGATTGGAATGCGTTCTACGCTAAAACTGGTCGCCCTGAGTCAGTTGATGATTATTCAGACTATAAGCCCAATATAACTGTTGATGATGCTGGCAATGAAGTCGGGCATTTTGAGTTTGATCCTGATGGCTTGAAAATGGCTAAGAAGCAATTCTTTGAGAATGGCATGTCTGATAAGCAAGTTCAGGGAGCTATGAAAGTCTATGCTGATATAACAACTCAAGCACAAGAGGAGTTTATACAACAGCAATCACAGGAAGCTCAACACACTGAAGCTACTTTAAGAAAAGCTTACGGCCCTGAGTTTGATGCAAAGATGAAGACTTTTCAAGCTGTCTCCAAGAGTTTAGGCATTCAAGAGGATCTTGTTTCTATGGGACTAGGTAATAATCTCAATGTGATAAGGATGCTTGACACAATTACGGAAAAAATTGGAGAATCTAAGATCACTGGCGACGTTTCTCCCTCTGCTGGTGGATATGATGCCCAAATGGCCGCAATAAAGAGGTCTCCGGGATATCGTGATAAGGGCCACCACAACTATCAGAACCTACAAGATCAACGAAACGCCTTGAATAAAGCTAAATATGGCTGATATATAAACCTCCTTATTTCCTTCTGGCCCGCTTGTAGATTCAAGCGGGCTTTTTTATGTTCGTATAATACCACAAGTAGACACCCCGGCAACGGCCCTACCGCAATTTCAAGCCCCTCTATTAAGAGACACGGTTTAAACAAGACTCATTTAAATAAATTTAATTTTAATTCAAGAGGTAGCCACCATGGCCGCACAAGATCTACACTGGAAAGTAACATATAGCGAAGTCATCCGCGAACTAGCGGGTTTTCAAGGCAAATCAATACTGAAAGAATTCATGCAAAAAGACAGTAAGCGCGGTGAGCTTGCACTTTTTGACACAATCGAACCTGATGACGAAGCTGCATTTAACTTAATGTCAGCAGACACCAATTTTAGACAAGACTTTGAGGCAATTGGTTCTCCTGTTCTTGCTGATTGGTTGGCTCTACAAACTCCTCACATGGATGTAAGCCTTAATAAGGTTCTACTTTCTCCTTATGAGAATATCTGGGCTCACTGGTTCCGTAATGTCGATGAGATTGCAGAGAACGCAAATACTGAGTCAATTAAGTTAAAACAAGGTATGAAGAGAATTTTTAAGCGCCAAGACCAATGGTTGCTTGATGCACTCTCTCGTGCTACTGAGCAGCGTGGTAAAGATGCCGCTGGCGCTTCAGCTGTTGCATTCCCTGCGGCACAGCAGATTAATGAGGCTGATGGCGTATTTGACCTTGAGACTATTAGTTCAATTCGCGAAAGGTTTGAAGAGAATTATCTTGGTGATGAAAAGATATTCTGTGTCATTTCTCCAGCTGCCAAGAAGTCTTTAATTGACTCAAGTAACAGTACTTTAAATAGTACCGACTTTGTTGACTCTACTTCTTACTTTATGGATGGTAAACTGCCGGATATTTATGGCGTTCATATAATTGTCCACCCTCTTGTAACTGATTTCGCAGGTTCTTATGATGATGCCTTCTTCGCATGGTGTCCTCAAGCGATTATTTACAATCAGTTTGACGGTTTAGAGACACAGATGGACGTTGTGGCTTCTCAGAAGTTCAACACAGTTCTTCAAATCCGTGAGTACATCGGCGCTTGTCGTGTTGATGACTTGGCTGTAGTTCAAGGAACTCTCGGCACTCCATAACCTTTGACTTAGCCCTCCAAGGTGATGGCCTCTAGTTTAAAAGCTAGGGGCCATTTTTGTTTCCGTATAATATTACAAATATCCAAAATAAGGAAATCCCATGCCATTAGCAAGCACCTTAACAGATGTTGCCAATTTATCACTCGCTTCTATTGGCGAGGTATTAATTGAGAATATTGACGATCAAACAGGAGTATCACGAGCAATAAACCGCGTACTTTATGAATCAATAAGACAGACACAGCTGGAAATATTTTGGGAGGATCTAATTGCAGTGTTTGAGCCGGCTCAATTGACTGATCCTTACCCTGGTTCAGATGAATTGTATCAATATAATATGCCTACGACTTTCCTGGATATAGTAAATCTCAAATCTGGAGCACATTGGTTCTTATCTGGCGGCAAATTAATTACTGATGATCCTGCCCCAGTTGTTACATATAAAAGATATTCAGACGAGCCAAGTGAGTGGTCTGGCTATCTGGTCGAGCTTGTTTATCGCAGGGTTGCCGCCAATGTAGCAATGACATTAACTCAAAATACACAGATAACACAAATGGCATCCCAAGCGTATCAAGACACTATGACAAGGAATTTAACTAGATCATCAAATAGAGGCCGCAAGAACTCATTCAGAGATCGAGGGTTTGGCAATATGAGGTCTAGAGTATCTAGAATATTTGGACATGGTAGATCTTTATGAAAATTCCAAGAGTTAGTTTTAACGCTGGCGAGATTTCACCCTCTTTATATTGGCGGTCGGATCTTGCGAAGTATCCGAATAGCTGTAAACTCCTTGAGAATTATATAAACTTACCTCAAGGCGGTGTTCGTCGTCGGTTTGGTACTGAGGTTGCTGCAAGAATTGGTGATGTAAATAACAATGTGAGGATTATACCTTGGGAAGTTGACCGATCTGAATATTATCAGCTTATTTTTATTGGTACAGAAGTGCAAATTTATGATGCTAACGCCGCTAAGGTATTCACTCTTCCCGCTATCCCTTGGGCTGATATAGACTTCGAGCAGCTTTATTTTAAGCAGGTCTTCGACGTGATGTATATAGCCCACCCCAGCTACCCATTACAGGCAATAAGCCGGACTGCTACTAGTGTATGGGAGATTGCACCGCATGAGTTTTTAGGCGGCCCTTATGGTGACGAGAATATAGATACGACAATTACGGTTGATATGGCACCGACAGCTGGCATAGCACTAACCCCTGGCTTAGATGTTGCTGAATACGCATGGACTACATCAAATAGCTTACCACCTGATTTTAGCTTGTTAACACCTTCTTTTACAAAAACTCACCACAAATTTAATCTAAGTTACACATCATCAACAAATAAATTTGCAACTGAGTTTGTTGGGAAGATCAATATCACCACCGCTGGATCATATGATTTTAGACAAAAAAGCGATGATAAGAGTCGTTTACTTGTTGATGCTATTGAAGTTATAGCAGAACATAGTGGGACAGTGACCGGAAGTGCTGTAATGGTTGCAGGAGATACCGATATAAGAGTAGAATATAATCAATGGACGAGTACTAAGCTACTTAAAATGGAGTATAAAGGCGCGGATACAGGGAATGTATGGATTAATATCCCTGCTGATGTATTATTTCGAGAGTATTCTTCTGATGTTACTCTAACCTCTTCTGAAGATTTATTTGCAATAGAAGACATAGGCCGATTATTTAAGCTAAGATCAAACGAGGCTTTAGCGGATTCAGGTAATTTTGGAACGGGAGACCAGGGCGCAACAAGCACCGAGATTGATGGTTTAGGTATTGTTGTACTTAGAACTGAAGGCGGTATATGGGAAGGCACGCTGGCACTAGAAGAGAGTATAGATGGCGGAACAACTTGGCTTGAAATAGGGTCGATCATCTCTAAAGATGGTAAGCATAATGGCGAGATAGAGCGGGAGATCACTAATTTCGGCTCAAAGATTCGTTCCCATATGAAGACTAGAAGTGCAGCACCTTCTGATTCTGGATGTATTTGGACATTGGAAGTCCAAGACACCCAATATCATTATATTGACATCCAAGGCTATATTTCACCCACTGAAGTGACTGGCGTTTTACAGGCTGGTACTGCAACAGGTATAGCTAACTATGAAACTAGTTCTTGGGCTTTTGGTGCATTTGGCGAAGTTCCCGGCTATCCTACTTGTGTTGAAGTGTACGAAGAACGCCTAATGCTTGCGGGTGTGTTGTCTAAACCAGCTACAGTTTACGGATCAACAATTAACGAGTGGAATAACTACAGAGGTGGAACTTTCGCCACCTCTCCTATTCAATTCACTTTATCGGCAGATGTTAGAAACAGAATTAGGTGGATGGTTCCTGAGCAGGAGTTAATTATAGGCTCCGATTATGGTGAATGGACAATAGGGACAAGAGATAGTTCTACAGCTTTATCAGGTGAGAATGTATCAGCTAAGAGGCAGACGCAATTCGGAACCGAACCAATACAGCCAGTTATATCCAGTGATTTAACCTTATATGTTGAGGCCGGAGGGAAAAGAATGCGCTCCGTTCAGTACTCCTATGAAAAAGATGGCTATGTTGCGGCGGATATGACGATCTTAGCGCAGCACTTAACAGAAGGCACATCCATAAAGAGGATGGCTTTTAGTCGTTCGCCCGATCAAATTGTATGGGGGATACGTGCAGATGGGGAGTTATTGGCATTTACTTATGAGAGAGAACACGGTGTTAGTGCTTGGAGTCGGCACCCAATGTCAGACGGCGGCACGGTTCAAGATATTAACTCTATCTTAACCAATAGCGGCGATGTTGTGAGTCTTTTAATCAATAGAGAAGATGGCTTATATTTTGAAGTCATTCGTCAAGATAGTTTATGTTTTGATTGGCAAAGACATTATACTGACGTGGTTGCTACTGATGTAATAACTTTAAAAGGTAATGAAGCTTTCCAGTTTTATAACGAAGAATTAAATAACGAAGCTATACATTTTGAATCACGTGAAACTGGTATTTATATCCATCTTACTTCAGTTGTTACTTCATTGGTTATTATATATGATGGTGATCAATTAGATATTAATGAAGATTTTATATCTATGGGTTCAGGTTTATATTGGTTCCCTACTGGTATAAATAAAAGTCTTGTCGTAATTCAAGACGGGGCCGCGTTACTGGTCGAGGGTGTTGATTATGACCTGGATCTACATAGCGATATTATTGTAGTTGATCTTCTATCAGGATTGTATAATCCTAATGACCTAGTGATTTTAGACGATGGTGTTCCACTTGTAGAAAATACAGATTATTGGACTATGGAAGGCGCTAAACAAATGCTTATCATTAGTAATCCCACAGGATTGATAACTGTTGAATTTAATTCGGTGCCGTTAACTGATGCTGATTTTATCTTAGTTACTCCAACAGCACAGGTCGCTTCTATAATTGATGATAGTTTCTATGTAGCCATTCCAATGATTTCACTTGTGCAGACTACTGATTTGCTGGGTAATATGGAGGCTGGCGGCGGCGGTAATCGCGGCAAGATACATGAGGTTGATTGCTTTGTTGTTAATTCTGTCGGTGGTGAGGTATCTGCGAACAATGGGAAAACATGGGAAGAGCTCAAGCAAACCAGTAAAACTGTAGTAGCTGGTCAGCGTATACCTGAAGTAACAGGCAAGATTGAGGCAAAGCTGCAACAGGGCTACAATCACAAGGATGATTTAACGCTTTCATTTAGAAATCAATCGCCATACAATCAGATAGTTGCGGCTTTCGGAATTAAATTACAAGGAATATCAAAATGATCTATTTAACTTTGGAGTTGGCCTAAGTTCATCTCGGCAGCGTTAGCGGTAGGTATAGTCTCTGCAATTGGCACAGCATACCAAACTTACACTCAATATGAGGCTCAAAAAAGCCAAGCAGAGGCTGAAGAGAAGAATGCTCAATACGCGTCAGAGGCTGCGGCTAACAAAGATGAGCAGGAAAGATTAAATAGGCAATCAGAGAGGAAAGAACAGCGACATGAGCAGCGTAAAAAACGCGCTATAATGGAAGCTGCCTATGCTAAATCTGGTGTATTACTCGATGGCACCCCATCTAATTATTTGACAGCTCAGTCTGAAACAGATCAATTAAATGTTTCTAGGGCCGATCAAGTCAGTCAAGTTGAAAGAAGTCATATTCTTTATCAAGGACAACTCCAAGCGAATGAGCATATGAATAAATCTAGAGCTTATAAAAGTGCGGCAACATCTTCATTAATTGGTGGCGCGGTCAAAGTGGCTGGCGGCGCTTTTTCAACTTGGGCATCAGCTCCCACTACTAGCGGCCCATCGGGGGGGTATTAAATATGGCTAGAATACCTTTTAATGATTCGGTAATTACGCCGAGACTTCAATCTTCTCCACAGCGACAAATAACAGGTGCGGCCACAGCTATAACAAACCGTGCTAGTGCTCAACTTGGGCAAGTAGTTGAATCTACAGCAAAGTCAGTATTTGAATCTTATGGTAATCGGCTAAAGGCTCAAGATGAATCTGACATGGTTGCGGCACGTGCTGCCTTCTTGCGTATGCAGAAAGAAGAAGATATTGCAATGCAGCAGACCTCAAACCCGGAAGAAATAAAAAAGATAAATGGGGACTATAAAAAGAAATATGATTCTCTAGCTGCTGGCAATGACCCACAATTTAATCGACCCTATTTTAGAAATGAATCCGGGAGCAATCAATTCAAAGAGCTATTTTCAGATAATTTTCACTTAAGAAGGGACTTATCAGCCAAAGATCAAGCTTTTAAACTTGATCGAAGAAACACTCATGCGGGGTTCATTAATGGCATCCAAGCTGTGCGTGAGTCAAATTATTATGATAGGCCAATTGCAGCAGCTGAGACGGCTGAGTATATTGATAAGCTACAGCAACACGGATTTTTGACAGAGAGTGAAGCGGCGCAAAAGAAGCAAGATTCACTTCATGATTTAGATCTTGAGCGCGCAGGTAGGAAACTATCTGAGATTAGCGCTGAACCTGTTGCTGATTTTAATGGGACTGGTGTAATGAATCCAGTAAATATGCAAGTCACTCAATATAAAGAATATGTAAATAGCTTAGGCAATATTAGCGATGAGCAAAAGAAAAACTTCACCAAAAAAGCAGACCAGATCTACAGTAACGCCCAAAAAGCCACGAAAGCCGCAGAAAAAGAGCGCGGGATACAGATAGAGAAAGATCGAAATGAGTATCAAACTCAGGCTATGATTGATATTGCTGAGGGAAAAAGGACTCTTTCCTCTTTGTTTAGTGATCCCAATATTTCTTCAAAGTATAAAGAGAAGCACCTACCACGATATATTAAAAAGAATGATGAATACAAGAAGGCTATAGCGGATGATGGCAAGTCTCTTGCTGCTAGTAAAAAGGCATTTGAGACAAAATTATGGAATGATATTATAGGTTCTAAGCTTGCTAATAAAGCTAACTCCTATGATCAGACTCGCCATGATGATGCATCAGGGTCTGTAGCTACTGCCTTGAGTGCTGAAATTTATGCGGCACCTGGAATGCCAAGCCAGACGAAAACAATGTTGGTTGGTTTGATTAAAAACTCTTCTAAGGTTCCGCCGCACATTAAGGATAGGAAAGATAATCACATTAAGGATATGGAAAGGATCTTTGGCTTAACTAAAGAATCGTTTGATGTGTTTAAAGAAGCTAAAGGCGAGGTTAGAATTAAGCATGAGGTATCAATAACTAATTGGGGTGCAGATTATTTTAATAAAGCCTTTATTGATCCTAAAACAGGTGAGCGTGTAGTCGATGGCCTCAATGAATACAAAAGAAGGGATGCGCTAAATCGAGGCATATTGCAATACACTTCTTTAATGAATCAAGGTAAAGAGAAAGAAGCTGAAGAGTATATAATCAAATATAAGTCTGATTATGAATTGAGCGAGAATGACACAAAACTATATGATGGTTATTTCAAAAAGGTTAAAAAGTAGACATGGCTGACACTGATATAGTAGACATCAATGAAGATATTCCGACAAATATAGATTTTACAAAACCTGTTGAGCTTCGAGAGCGGGAAGAAACTTTTGAATTTGATACTCCTAAAATTCGTGAAGATATTATAGCTGGATCTGACATAAATGAAGATGATAAGCGACGTTTGATTATGTTGCATATTGCCTCAAAGACAAATCAAGATCCGAATGAGATGGACTACAATGCTGCTGTCGGCTCTTATATCGGTAAGTTTGCACAAGATGCGCCAATATCTCAAACCTTCGAGAGAATCCAAGGTAAAATATCACCTGAGATTGATGATAACTATAAGTCTCTCCAAGAGTTCACTGGCATGTCAGAAGAGGAGCAGTTAAAAAAGAGTGTTCAAATAACTCGGACACCTTCTGATTCTGGTATGGTCGTTGGTTCTATGTTTGGTTATTATGATCCAAGCCGCGCTAAAACTCAGACTGTTGAAGAAGAGCAAGCCGCGACAATAGCAAAGATGACTCCTGAGCAGAAGCAGGCATCTATTGCCAAGTATCAAAAAGATCTTTTCGATAAAAGCCCTAGAGCGATTATTGAGAATGGCGAAAAAAACATAAGTGACAAAGCTCGACTAATGGCTGATAAGATGTCATTTGGTCATAATCCCGGCTTAGCTGCTTATAATGATTTAAGTCAGACTGATAAATCTTATATGCTTCAATATGTACGTGCAATTAACCCCGCGGTCGATAGTAGCTCATGGGATTATTTAACTACTCGTATTGAGCAGACAGGTGATGATATAGTTGAGAGTTTGGCTAAAACTGGCCAAAGAATATCAAGTAGTCCAGATGATCCAACAAGGGTTTATGAGAAGTTTGCGACCAATATGGATAAGTCAGCGGTAGATTATTTTGCTGATAACGGCAAATGGGAGACTCAAGAGGATGAGCAACAGGCTCGCAGATTAGCTACTGGCATAATGGAGAGCACACCAGCTTATAGAATGTATAAGCAGATGGAGCGAAATCTTGGTGCAACTGGCCGTGGTTTAAGCTTCTCAGAGCGTTTTGATCAAAGAGAGGCAATGATCCAATCTACTATGGATAAATTGCAAACCAAACTCTCTAAAGGCCGCGAGCACGTCAACCAAAGAAAGTTTGATAAGGCCGTAAAAGGTGCTACTCGAAAACTATTTAAAGCCGGTATAGCTGAGAAGGTTATAGTTGAAGGCACTGTAGTCATGGCTGACATGGGTGTTGCTCTTGCTGTTGGCATTCCCACTGCTGGAGCTGGTACGGTTGGTTATTCTTATGGCCGTGTATTCGGTGACTTTGTAGAAACCTTAATTGATGATCATAATGTTGATCCTGATGAAGCTAAAGTTATCGGTGGTGTTGGCGCTGCTGTTTATGCGGGTATTGAAAAGGCTCAGACTCTTGCTGCTTTCGGGCCATTTAAAAAGAATGCGTCAGCGATTCAGAAAAAGTTCATGGGGAGTTTATCTAAAAAGTTACCTGAATTTGTAAAAAAGATCTCTAAGACTGAAAATAAAGTTATGATTGGCCTTTTGGAGACAGCCAGAACCATGACTGTTGAGACTGCTGAGGAATCTGCTCAGGCATTTAGTGAACAGTTAATGAAGGCTTATGCTAAAGAGTATGCAGATGCCGAGGGAATTGAGTATTCTGATTTGGTTGGCGATTGGTGGAATCAAACAAAAGAAGCCGTTACTGGAATGGCCTTAATATCTATGGGTCGTGGCACTATTCGAGGTGTTAAGGGGCAATCTTTCAGCGGTGGATTCGATAACCTTACAGGCAAAGAGAATATCAATGCTAATCCTGGTGGTTTAGAACTCGATATAGCTGCAAAGTCCTTTGACCAATTATCACCAGCTATTCAAGAAGACCTGCAAGAGGCCGTAAGCGTTGGTGATATTACTGAGATCTTAGAAGAAAACAATATTAATATGACAGCTCAAGATTATTTGAGAGTTCAAGATATTGGTGCGGCTGTTGATGTAGATGTTGAAGTTCAGCGTGAAGAATTAGAGCAGGGCCTTAAAACTAAATCAGAAGCTATTGATGTTGATTATATAGATGTTAACCGAGATATTGAGAGAGCTTCACAAAAGGCAGATGTTAAGCAATTTATTGCTCCAATGTCAGAGCATGTTGATTTGACTGAGACTGCACCAGGTAAGTTTAATATAAAATCTAAGACTAACGATAATTATATTGATGTTGAATTTGCGCCAATGAAGTCTGGAGAGGCAGGAAAGTACCAAAATGGCACTGTGATACTCCCTGAGAACGCCAAAGACTTCACATTTAGCCATGAAATGTTTCACCGCATGTTTGACCTTGGGGTTATTACTGAGGCAGAGCAAAAGACTTTAGTTGAATCAGCAGTAAGACGAATTGATACTGATTCGATTGATGCGAGATATAAAGAAAAATACGCTTCATTAGGATCACCAGAAGGCTTTACTGAAGCTATCCGAGATGAAGAGTTTATGGCTCATTTGGTTGAGACTGCTGCTAAAGATCCGAACTTCACCAAAGACTTCACACCGGAAGAAAGAACAATTTGGCAGAAAGTTATCGAGTTTATTCAATCGCTTTACTCTGCTAAGATCAGAGGTGAGAGAAAGGCTAGAAAGGGTGAGGAGGCGAAAGCTATTGAAAGTAGTAAAGAAGAGGCAGAGGCTAATGCTATATTAAATAGTATTCTTACTGGTGAGGTGTTAACCCGTGATGTTGCAGATCCTTCTGTTGATACTACAAGATTTTCAATCTCTCAAGATCCCGACTCTAATCTAGCTGCAATCGCTTTAGCCGGGTATCAATTCGAGAAAGGCAAGGCATTAAATGAGGCTCAAATCAATAAGGCCTTAGATGCTTATGGCGTTACTGATGAGACTGCAAGAATCGAGACTGTGCAAAGAGCTGATATGATTTTAAATGAGATGACTGAGTCTACTACTGACTTAAAGGATCATAAAGGTATCACTCAGGCTTTAATTGCTGCCAATCTTAATGTCGAATACAAAGAAGGGCTTGATAGAATTGAGCAGGAAAGCTTCAAGGGTGGCAAGACTTATCAAAAGGCTATTGACCGCTTAAAGAAAAGTGAGAAGGCTGCAAGGTTATCTGATACTCAAGACCTCGATGAAAGTACACTCGCTTTCCTTACAGAGAAGTTTCACGAGAATATCATCAGGGAAGAATCTGATTTAGATGTGGCGCGATTACTTCCGAGTATTGAGCAAGCTATTAAAGATAAAATGGTTAAGAGTAAGCTAATAACTAAGCGGAACAAGAAGGGCTATAAGTCAATGCCTGAATATAGGGCAACTTTAGCCAAAACTTTAGAATCTATTTCAATGAATCTTGTCCGTCAAATCACACCAGGCAGAAGAAAGACAGCTCTATATGCTGATGCTAGAAAACTTAAGAATCTGACCACTGCAAGATCAATCGAGAATAACTTTAATAAACTCATTGCCAGAATACATGAGTCGAGAATCACTGACGATAAGGCAACTCTATTAAAGCGATTCAATAAGATATTTAAATCAGCAGCGGTTAGAGCTAAGAGTAAATCAAACCAAGAGTTAATTCATAGCAAAGTTAAGAAGGATGAAGACGGCAATATTACAGCTATGTCTGTCCATCCTATGGTGAAAAATGAATTGAATCTAATTAAGCAGGTAGCAGAGGTCTCACAGGTTGAATCTGATAAGATCCGCGATGATATGTTTAAGTTCTATAATGATCCTTCTGATTTAGAGGGGACTGACGCCGATGCTTTATTTAAGGATTTAGAAGAAAGATTCGAAGCATTCAAAAAGTATAAGCACCTTGAACCTGTTGATCGTGCTGCGATAATGGCTAAGACTGCTGCTCAGTATGGCGGCATTAAAGAGAAAACTGCTACTGAGCTAAGTGATTCAATTGATTCTATTACTGATATGATCGAAGACTCTAAGAAGGTTATCGAGAATGTTATCAATGAAAAGAATGCTATTGCACAGCCAAGACGTGATGCAGTTGCTAATTTGAAAGGTAAAAGGCGCGGTGAGTTAGGTCAAAAGTTTGATAGATTTCTTGCAAGCTCTTTCGGTATGCGCTCTTTCTTTCAGGATATTTTAAGACAGGCCCCAAGCGATAAAGGGAAAGCAGCTAAAAAGCACCTTGACGAGATGTTGGAAAATTGGAATAAGTCCATACATGCGCGTGATGCAGCTAAGATGGAAGATCATGATAAGTTTGGTTTGGCTATTCAAGATATATATAATTCTACTGATGCTTGGGCTGTTGAGAAGGATCTCAATACCAAGAAAGCTGAATACGAGCATTTATCTAAGCATGGCGACAAGATAAGCAAATTCCAAGTCATGCAGCTTTTTGCTTCTGCCGTTCAGCAAGATTACCTAGAGAATGCCAAGAATCATAACAGGCAAAGTGCTGAGTATGCAAAAGTCTTAACGCCTCAAGATATGAAAATGATACAGTGGTTCAGAGATTACTACTCAAAAGAACGTAATGAGCTATCTGAGCAGATGGAAAAAATGACGGGCATACCTATTGAAATGCTAGATCCTTTTTATGTCCCTGTGAAAGTTGAGAGCAATCAAGCTGGTCTTGGTACTGAGATAAATGCTACTGCTATTATTCCACCGGGCATGATAAAGCGTGTAAATCATAACTTAGACTTTGATGAAAGTGTTGGCATGTTTGAGATATGGGCGCGGAAAGTCGAAGAGAATAACCATTTCAAATACACGGCTGATGCGGCTGTTGAAATGCGCTCAGTATTTAGCACTAAGCCAGTCCATGAAGCTCTAGAGTATAATTATGGGCGGGCCTATAAGAATGCTTTCCTGACAATGATTAAAGATAATATCAATGATGGTGGCCCGTCAACTTATGATCTAAAGGCAATTGATAAAATCCGTGGTGCTTGGACTGCTTCTAAGTTTACCCTGAATGCTCGAATAGGTATTAAGCAGGTTACATCTATTCCGGCTTTCGGTTTAGAGATTGGCCTTGTTGATACTGCTAAGCATGTAAAAAGCTTCTGGAGTCCTGAAGGTTGGGAAGCGGTTAGAGAAATATGGAACTCTGATTTAAGAAAAGAGCGTTGGGGTGCTGGTAATACTGAGGCCATTAATAATGCTATAGGTGGGATGGGTGCTCATACGACTTTAAGTAAATGGGTTAAGCGTTCAATGATCTTCAATAATCTTGGTGATATGGCTCCTACTCTAATGGTTGGCCAAGGTATTTATCGAAGCTATACAGAGACTTACTACTCACAGGGCGCGAGTATGGAAGAAGCCAAACAACGCGCATTATCTAAGACTTTCCAGATCGTTGAATCTACTCAGCAATCAAGTAAGCTTAAAGACATGGCAGAGTGGCAAAGAAGGGGCGGCTCACTTGGTAAAATGGCTGCTCAATTTACAAATACTACACGCCAATTTTTAGAAAGAGATTTTACTGATATTCGTGCTTATTTAGCTGATCGTGGCGACCTTGATAAAAGAAATAGAGCAGCCAGTACAATCTTCATTAATCACGTTCTTTTACCTGGAGCTTATAATGGCATGAATATGATTATTAATAAGCTAATGGGTGATGATATTGATGAAGATGATTGGTGGTTAATGTTCTCTTCAATGATTTCTGGCCCCATGTCCGGCTTTATTGTCTTTGGTTCTATGATTACTGGAGCGATTGAAACAGGTGTTACTGGCCGTACTCCTTGGGGTAATAAGTCGCTAACTCCATTCGCTGGCATCAAAGACGATGTGAATAATGTTGTCTTGGCTACTGAGGGTATATTGACAGCCGATTGGGATCAATTTGATAAATCCTTCACAAAACTAATGAAATCTCTGTTCGCACCGTATAGAGAAGTAAGCAAAATAGGTAAAAATTATAAATAGGAGAATATGATGGGAATTAACTATATACAACCATCCGAATCGTTTGATCCGGTTGCAATTGATGAAGGCTATAATCTTGGTGCTCTTTCTACGAGAGTGAATATTAAAGATGTTCGCGCTGATGCTGCTGGCGTTGTTAATACTGTTGATTGTCGTGGTGTTGCTGTGACCTTTAACGCGCTCCAAGGTGAGACTTTAAATATCAGGGGTAAATGTCAGATAGTTGCCGATAATACTGTGGCCCTTCAGGTTTACCTATAATGCCACGGTTTGGCTTCGGCTTTGGCTTTAATATCGCCGGAGCCAACATAGGTTCTTCATTACCATTGGTGCCTAAATTCGTCAGTACTTGGGATACAGAATTAACGGACGCTACAGCCTCAGCCACAAAAACTATTGTTTTGCCTATGACCGCTGGCCCGGAAGTTGATTGGGGCGATGGAACTATCAATAACCTTAATAGTCATGTATATTCAGTCGGTGGTCAATATGATATAACCATCGACGATACGAATAGTGACTTCAGGTTCAATAACTTAGGCGACAAGACAAAAATAATAGATGTTAGCCAGTGCAACGGACTTAACATAACTAATAACTCTGTGTTTAGGGGATGTGGTAATCTAGAATGGTCGGCAACTGATGCCCCTGATATAACGGCCACTAACTTAGATAGTTTGTTCTTGCACTGCGTAGTAATGGATGGGGACTTAGGAGCTTGGGACGTTAGCAGCGTCACTCGTATGGTGAATATGTTCTTCAATTGTCCTGATTTCCAAGGAAGTGGATTAGAGGATTGGGATGTTGGGAACTGTGATAATTTTACTCAGATGTTTTATGCAGCGCATAACCTCGCCGCTCCAATCGGCGTTTGGGACATGTCGAGCGCGACTAATATTGCTGGAATGTTTAGAGCTTCTAACGGATTCAACGAAGAATTAGATGACTGGGATGTTAGCAGCGTACAAACAATGAATCATGTATTTGCGGGGACTAGTTCATTTGATCGGTATATTGGGAGTTGGGATGTAGGCTCAGTACAAACGACTCATGCTATGTTTAGTAGTATTAATTATAATGAAGATATTACAGGGTGGGTATTTGGGTCAAGCATAAGAGACCTGTCTTGGATGTTCGCGGGTAATGGCACATTCGATCAAGATATTAGCGGATGGAATGTAGCAGCTGCGACTTCCTTCAATTACATGCTTGGCAATGCATCAAGCTTCAACCAAGACTTGACCGGGTTGGATTTCGGAAGCGCTACGAACTTGACAACTATGCTAGATAACTGCGGCATGAGCACTGCTAACTATGACCTCTTCATAATTAACCTAGATGGACAAACTATTAATTCGGGGCTAACTCTTGGGGCGCAATCTATGACTTACACATTAGGGGGTGCTGGTGAAACTGCACGCACTAGCCTTATTACTAACGACTTGACGTCATTCGTTGGAGATAGCGGGGTATGATAACAGATATAATCGTAAATAACAAATATGTTCTAATCTACGATGGTATAGAGCTTAAATCAGGAACTTTAACTACAGGTCAAGTTAGCAGTCCTTTCGATGTGGAGATATTCGACACAGCACAAGAGGTTATAGATAGAGGTATAATTCTTAACCTTACGTGTAACACAGAATATCTTATTTCGTCGATGGAGCATGGGGCTACTCTCCCTGCTGACATACTAGCATACTTGCTGGGCTATGTTTGGGGAACTGACATAGGCTATCAAGAGAGAATGATAGAGCTAGGGTATATAAAGCCAGAATAATTAATTAATTACAAGGATAATAAAAATGTCTTTACCAGATGATTATCAAATTGAAAAAGTTTCATCGGCTTCATCTTCAATTAAAATTTACATTGCTTGGGATTTTGACGGCGTTGATGAACTTTATGTTTGGCTTCAAAATTCTGTTACAGGGGAAGTTTATTATCAAGAGTTAGGAGACTTTACTGTTACTGAGGATTCAGATGGTGGAGGTGTTTTTATATTGGTTGAAAATAATCAAGGTGTGTCTGTGGATGTGTCTGTTGCCCGAATAACTCCAAAAACTCAAACTTATGATCTGAGCAATGGTGAATCTTTAAATCCTGAAGCGTTGATAGCTACTTTAGATAAGACTGTAAAGATGATTCAGGATGAGGCTAAAGGCTATGACAATCAAAATATAACCTCTGTTAATCCTTATGTGGTTCCAGATAAAGTTTCTAGGGCTGGTAAGATTTCTATATTTGATTCTGATGGAGATCCTGACTTTGATACGCCAGATAATATTCTTTCGTCTCAAATTGGGTACGCTCAAGAATGGGCGACACAAATAGAAGATACTTTAGTATCTGTTGCAGCTGGTGGTAATGGTACTACAGATTATTCGGCGTTACACCATGCGTCGAAGGCTTCTGAGAGTGCTGATGCTGCTGCCGTTTCTGAAACTGGCGCTGAAGTAGCTCAAGCAGCAGCGGAAGTAGCTCAGACAGCAGCTGAAGACGCTTTGGCGGATCTTCGCGGAGTGTATAGAAATAAATACATTCCTGCTAGTGAGATGATTGCTAGGGTTACGGATGGCGCTACTTTTGGAACTAAGGAAACTACAAGTAATAATATCACCTATGAGTATTTTGAATTTGATAGCGGTGTGGATAGATTCATACATTTTCAATTCCCTTTCCCTGATGAATGGAATAGATACTCAGGTATTAAACTTAGGTTTCATTATACTACTGGTGATATCGTTGGGTCGGGGGATGTTAACTGGGCAGTAAGTGTTACTTCTATAGCGGACGGTGA
>TARA_R110002020_G_scaffold67179_4_pt1 | contig 19942 bp, 17 predicted proteins | sample TARA_R110002020 | Tara Oceans TARA_R110002020 (sample SAMEA4396489) | marine metagenome | biome: Westerlies Biome; feature: [MES] marine water layer (ENVO:01000295) within the mesopelagic zone...; material: water (ENVO:00002006), including particulate matter (ENVO:01000060) such...
CCTATTTTCAACCTCCAGACCGATTGATAAAGGCGCCGCCAGATGCTGAATTTCACCATCAGACGACTTATCCTCTCGATCCCGACGCTTTTATTCATCAGCCTTGTGATCTTCCTGCTGCTCCAACTCGCCCCGGGCGACCCGATGGCCCAGGTTCCCCTGACCGTCCCGCCCGAGGTCAAACAAAAAATGCGCGAGGCGCTGGGTCTCGGCGCGCCGATCCATGTGCAATACTTCAAGTGGCTCTACCAGTTCTTCGTGGTCGAACCTTCGGTATTCATCGACCACCTGACCGCCAACAGCTGGCTGCTGGGCTGGCTACCCGACACCCAGCTGAGCATGACAACAGATGCCGTCACAGGCGAGCTGGTGCAGCAACAGCGCGTGATCAGCTGGCAGACCCGCTCTCCGGTAATGGACATCGTGATCCAGCGCATGCCGCAGACCCTTTGGGTTGTGGGCCTCTCCTATGTCGTGGGTATCCTCATCGCCATTCCCATCGGTATCTATTCCGCCTACCGGCACTACTCGGTCTTTGATCAGGCGGGCACATTCGTCACCATGGTCGGTTTTTCGATCCCGCCGTTTTTCACCGGCCCGCTGCTGATCGTGATCTTCTCCGTCTCGTTGGGATGGCTGCCCTCGATTTATGACACTACACTGGTCGTGAACAGCTGGGACACATTCAAGATCCAGCTGATGCAGATGATCATGCCCGTGATGGTGCTTGCCCTGCAAACCACCGCCCAGATCAGCCGCTACATGCGCTCTGCGATGCTCGACAACCTCAATCAGGACTATGTGCGCACAGCGCGCGCCAAGGGTCTGAAAGAAAGCGTGGTCATCATGGTCCACGTGCTGCGCAACTCGATGATCCCTGTGGTCACCGTGATCGCGCTCGGCATGCCCGCCATCTTCGGTGGCGCGATCATTACCGAGAACGTGTTCAAAGTGAATGGCATCGGCCAGCTACTGCTGACCGCGCTCTTTGCCAACGATCTGCCGATGGTGATGACCCTCACGTTCATCTTCGCCATCCTCATCGTCCTGTTTAACCTCATTGCCGATATCCTCTACGGCGTGCTTGACCCAAGGATCCGCTATGACTGAGCAAGCAATCCCCGCCAGCCCTCTCGAGGCTGATCTGGAAATCTATGGCGCACTGAAGGACAAGGAACCCTCAAAGCCGCCGCGCAGCCAGTGGCGTGATGTCTGGGACCAGTTCCGCAAACATAAAGGCGCGATGTTCGGCGGTGGCTTCTTGCTGTTCATCACGCTGGGCGTGCTCTTCGGTCCGCTTCTCTGGACACTGGAGCCAACCACGCTCGACATCCGCAACAAGGACTGGCGCCCGGTCTACACCCTGCTGTGGAACAGCGACGCCAAGGCAGGTTGGGCCCACCCCTTTGGCACCGACCAGCTGGGCCGCGACATCCTCGCGCAGATGATCTACGGCGGTCGCGTCTCGATGGCTGTGGGCTGGTCCGCGATGGTGCTAGCCCTGCTGATCGGCACTGCGGTCGGCGTGGCCGCAGGCTATTTCAAAAAGGCTGACTTCGTCCTGATGCGCTTCACCGATCTGGTGCTGTCCCTGCCGATCCTGCCGCTGGTGCTGCTGGCCGTGACCCTGTTCCGACAGCCGCTCACCAAATTCTTCGGCAGCCCCGAAGGCGGCATGTTCGTCCTCATCGTCAGCGTCATCGCCCTGACCTCGTGGATGCAGACGGCCCGCATCGTGCGCGGCGACATCCTCGCGCTGAAAGAACGCGAGTTCATCCTCGCCGCGCGCTCCATCGGCTCCACTTCGGGCAAGATCATCCGGCGCCACCTGCTGCCCAACGTGATCTCGCCCATCATGGTGTCGGCCACACTCGGCCTCGCCACAGCGATCATCACCGAAAGCGCTCTGTCCTTCCTCGGGGTGGGCTTCCCCTCCGACTTCCCCACATGGGGCAAGCTGCTGTCAGACGCCGTAGACCGCATGCAGGAATACCCCGAGCGCGTGCTGCTCCCCGGTATCCTGATCTCGATGACAGTACTCAGCGTGAACTACCTCGGCGACGGGTTGCGCGACGCCCTCGATCCCCGCATCCGCGGCCGCTAAATCACACCAGCCAAAAGGGCCGCCCTCTGATCCAACAGCGCGCGGCCCTTCTTCATTGTGCCAATAAACTCAATCCCGTCCGCCCCGCAGGCGCCAACAGCCGCAGTGAGGCTCAGCCGATCCGCTTGCGCACCCGCCGCACTGCTGCCCAGACCAGCAGCACCACAGGCAGCGTCACCACCGCCGTGACCGCCCCTTTCGAATAGCCCGTCATCTCGCTCACCGGATAGAGGAGATAACTCGCCAGCGAGACCGCATAATAACTGATCGCCACCACCGACAACCCCTCGACCGTATGCTGCAACCGCAATTGCAGATCGGCGCGCTTGTCCATACTCTCGAGAATTGACTGGTTCTGCGCCGAGCGTTCGACATCCACCCGCGTGCGCAACAGGTCGGACGCGCGCGAGGCGCGCGCCGACATCCGCTCCAGCCGCCGCTCCATCGAAATCACGGTCCGCATCGCAGGCTCGTAGCGGCGCATCATGAATTCGCCAAACGCCTGCCGCCCTTCAAACCGCACCTCACGCAGCGCCGCAATCCGCTCGTCCACAATGGCCTTGTAGGCGGCAGTGCCTGCGAAGCGGAACGAGGTCTGGGCGACGACATTTTCCAGTTCCACCGAGACATCCAACAGCGCGTTCAGCGTCGTCTCCGCCCGCATTTCCTGCGCGCTCATCTTGGCCATCAGATCGCTGATCTGCGCATCCATCTTGCCCACCTGCCCGCCAATCTCGCGCGTCAGCGCGAAGCCCAGCATCGACATGGATTTATAGGTCTCGATCTCCAGCAACCGCTGGATGATGCGCCCCACACGGCGGCTGCCGGTCTGCTCCGGCACAAACACCGCAAAACGTGTGTGCCCCGCCGGATCAATGCGGAAATCGCTCGCCACCACTGCTGCCTGCTCCAGCACCTGCCCCACCGCAAGGCTCTCGGGCACAAACCACTCGCCCAGATGCTCCAGCAATTCTTGCTTGTCCGCAGGTTCCGGCATCAGCCGCAACAGCGAGGAGGTCAGCCGCTGCCCCGGCGCGCGCTCCAGCCAGTGTGCGGGAAACACATCGAACTCCGCTGGATCAAACGGCCTGCTGCTCAGATCGTCGGAGAAGGCAGTGAAGGTTACAAATTCGGTATGCTGTTCCCACTTCAGCTCGAACTTTCCCATAGCGCCATAGTAGTGCGTGGCATCCGGGTCAGGCAGCGGCGCGCCGTAGTGCTTCAGCAAAGCCACCAGATGCGCCATATCCGCGCTGCGGTCGCGGTTGCGCGCGGCACCGTCGCCCGCCTGTTTGATCGCCAGGAATGCAACCACCTGCGGCGCAGTGATGTTGGGGAACGGCCGCGCGTGCAGCTCTCCGGTCAGTGCGTATCGCAAGGGGTGGTCGGAGATAGGAGCCATAGTGTCATTCCTGTTGTCCAGCGTCTGCACCCTATGTGCCCCGACCGCCCTGCCCGCTACAACAACCAAGAGAGGGCTGCGCGGGCTACTTAAGCGCACTGTTGCATACATTTCCACCTATCGGAAACCTGCAACTGCTCAGATGCGCGCCCGCCAGACTCGCAAGGCGCGTCCTGCAAAACTGCCACCGCTAGCCGCCAGCAGGGCCACGAACACTGCCGTGAAGACCGGGCTGCCGTATGCTCCGGGAGCCACAGCCCGCAAGACACCTCCGGCAAAGCTCGCCCAGAAGATCAACATCACCGCCGTTAGCGTCAATGCCTCGCCTGCCAGCTGCACGCGCCCGCCGTCATTGCCCAAGATCCATGTGCGTTGCAGGACGTAGCCGCCGTAGGCCCCTGCGACGTATGCCAGGGCAAAGAGCCCCCAGATCCACCCGCCCGCAGGCAGCGACAGAACCGTCCGCAGGCCCAGCACCCCCAGCAGGGGCAGCGCATAGACCATCCCCACAGGCACCCACCTGTTGCGCCGCGCCCGTGCCCCCCCCATCACCAGCACCACCAGCAGTGGCCAGACCCATAGCGGCGCACCGGTCATCACTTGTACCATCTCCGTTCTCCTCTACCAAAATCGGGGTGGATACCGGAAAACACCACCACAGCAGCCGCAACCAGTACGGATACGCGAAACGCAACCTGCCTGCGCCAATGACACACCTCGCCACCCGCGCAGCGTGAATGACACCGCCACAAACGCAAAACGCTCCACCGTTGCCGGTGGAGCGCTTCGTTGATGCAGGCATCGGAATTTTCAAAAATTCCGACCGTTTTCTTCGAAGAAAACGGCTAGTCGATCATCGGCAGCAATTTATCCAAGGACGCTTTCGCATCGCCATAGAACATCCGCGTGTTCTCCTTGAAGAACAGCGGGTTCTCGATACCGGAGTATCCGGTGCCCTGACCGCGCTTGGAGACAAACACCTGTTTGGCCTTCCAGCACTCTAGAACCGGCATGCCTGCGATGGGGCTGTTGGGATCGTCCTGGGCCGCAGGGTTCACGATGTCGTTGGAGCCGATGACGATCGCCACATCCGTGGACGGGAAATCCTCGTTGATCTCGTCCATTTCCATCACGATGTCATAAGGCACCTTCGCTTCGGCCAGCAGCACGTTCATGTGTCCGGGGAGACGGCCCGCCACAGGGTGAATCGCAAAGCGTACGTTCTTGCCCTTCGCGCGCAGCTTCTTGACCAGTTCGCTCACCGCGCCCTGGGCCTGTGCCACCGCCATGCCGTATCCTGGGATGATGATAACACTGTCCGCCTCGTTCAGCGCCGCAGCCACACCATCTGCCTCGATTGCGACTTGCTCGCCCTCGACAGCCATCTGCTCGCCTGCGGGGCCACCGAAGCCGCCCAGAATTACGCTGACGAACGACCGGTTCATCGCCTTACACATGATGTAGGACAGGATCGCGCCGGAGGAGCCCACCAGCGCACCCACGACGATCAGCAGATCGTTGCCAAGGCTGAAGCCGATCGCCGCCGCCGCCCAGCCGGAATAGCTGTTGAGCATGGAGACAACCACGGGCATATCCGCGCCGCCGATGCCCATGATCAGGTGATAGCCGATGAACAGCGCACAAAGCGTCATGATGAACAGCGGCAGAAACCCACCGGTGTTAAAGTACCAGATCAGCGACAGCAGCGAGATACCCGCCGCGGACGCGTTCAGGATATGCCCACCCGGCAGCTTCTCGGCCGAGGACGAAACGCGGCCCGCCAGCTTGCCATAGGCGATCACGGAACCGGTGAAGGTCACCGCCCCGATGAACACACCCAAGAACAGCTCGACCCGCAGTATGTTGATCTCTACGGCTGTTTTCTTGGCAATCAGTGCCGCGAAAGTCCCCAGCGCATAGGGATCACCGCCACTGGCCATATACTCCGCCACGCGGCCAATCTCAAAATGCGCGATCAGACCGACGAAAACCGCCGCCAGACCCACAAGGCTGTGCATCGCGGCAACCAGTTCCGGCATCTGCGTCATCTGCACCCGTGTCGCAAGTTGATAACCGATGGCACCGCCACCTGCGATCAGGATCAGCGACAGCAGCCAGAACCCCGAACCGGGACCGATCAGCGTGGCCGCAACAGCCAGCGCCATACCGACAATCCCGTACCATACCGCGCGTTTGGCGCTTTCTTGGCCGGACAGACCGCCCAACGCCAAGATGAAAAGTATCGCGGCAACTACATAGGCCGCTGTTGTGAAACCAAATTCCATGATCCCCGCTCCTTTAAGATTTCTGGAACATGGCGAGCATGCGCCGTGTCACGAGGAAGCCGCCAAAAATGTTGATGCCACACATGAACACCGACAAGGCCGCAAGGATAACCACCAAGGCCGAGCCGGAGCCGATCTGCATCAGCGCCCCCAGAATGATGATTGAGGAAATCGCATTGGTGATCGCCATCAGTGGCGTGTGCAGGCTGTGCGCCACCCCCCAAATGACTTGGAAGCCAATAAAGACCGACAACACAAACACGATAAAGTGCTGCATAAAGCTCGCCGGTGCGACCAGACCGACAGCCAGCAGCAGTGCGCCGCCAACTCCCAGCAGGATCACCTGATTTTTCGTCTGTGCCTTGAACGCGGCAACCTCTTTGGCACGCTTTTCTTCCGGCGTCAGCTCTTTCGCGGCCGCCTTCTTGGGGGCTGCCGCAATCGCTGCCACTTTGGGCGGCGGCGGCGGGAAGGTCACTTCGGAGGCATGGGCAATCGTCGCACCACGGATCACGTCATCTTCCATGTTGTGGTTGATTACACCGTCTTTTTCCGGCGTCAGATCGGTCAGAAGGTGGCGAATGTTGGTGGAATAAAGCGTGGAGGCCTGCGTGCCCATCCGGCTGGGGAAGTCGGTGTAGCCGATGATGGTTACGCCGTTTTCGGTCACGATCTTCTCGTCCATGACGGTCTGCTTGCAGTTACCGCCTTTCTCTGCTGCCAGATCCACAATCACGGATCCCGGCTTCATCGCCGCAACCATATCCTCGGTCCACAGCTCGGGCGCCTCGCGGTTCGGGATCAGCGCCGTACAGATGACGATGTCCACATCCGGCGCCAGCTCGCGGAACTTGGCCAGCTGCGCTTCGCGGAACTCAGGGGACGACACAGAGGCATAGCCGCCAGAGGCCGAACCGTCCTGCTGCTCTTCCTCGAAATCGAGGTAGACGAACTCAGCGCCCATGCTCTCGACCTGCTCGGCCACTTCGGGGCGCACGTCAAAGGACAGCGTGATCGCGCCCAGTGACGTGGACGTACCAATCGCGGCCAGACCGGCAACACCCGCACCAATCACCAGCACCTTAGCTGGAGGCACCTTGCCCGCCGCCGTGATCTGGCCGGTAAAGAAGCGTCCAAAGTTGTTGCCCGCCTCGATCACCGCGCGGTAGCCCGCGATATTCGCCATCGACGACAACGCATCCATCTTCTGGGCGCGGCTGATCCGCGGGATCATCTCCATCGCGACCACAGTGGCGCCCTTCTTGGCCGCCGCCTGCATCTTGGCCTCATCTGCCACAGGGCTGAAGAACGAGATCAGCGTCTGCCCTTCGCTCAGGCGCTTCATTTCCGTGTCGTCGGGCGCGCGCACCTTGGCCACAACATCCGCCGCTTTCCACAGCGCCGCCGCAGTCTTGACCACCTCAACCCCCGCGTCCTTATAGGCCGCATCGTCAAAGCCCGAGGCCAGCCCCGCACCGGTTTCAATCAGGCACTCGTGGCCCAGCTTTTGTAGTTGTAGCGCACTGTCGGGCGTCATCGCCACGCGGCGCTCGCCCTCGAATACCTCTTTAGGTGTCCCGATCTTCACTCAAAATCTCCCAAAATTGCGTTTGGTGCCGAAACTGGCGTGTCGCAGATGATCTTCTGACCTACCGCGCAGGGTGCCGACAAACAAGCGCCGCACCTGCATAATATGCAATGCCGCAGCGCTTTTTTCGCTATGTCGCGGCATTTCAGGCAGTTCATCGCGGTTTTCGTCGCTGAAACAATGTTTCAAACCCTCAAACCGGGGCGCAATAATCTGGCTTAGGCGGCGTGATAGAATCGCTTATTCCGCCACGTTAGATTCGCGGCCCCTAGTCGAAACCTCCAACGCCCCCTAACCTCTCACCACCAAAGGGAGAAAGACTTATGACACTTAACGGAAAACACGCACTCATCACCGGCGGCGGCACAGGCATCGGCCTTGCCATCGCACAGATGCTGGTCGCGCGCGGCGCGCATGTCACTATTACGGGGCGCCGCCAAGATGTTCTGGAAGACGTTGCGACCGAGGGCATGACACCCATGGCCATGGACGTGCGCAACGAAGACGATGTGGTCAGTAAAATCGCCGCCGCCGTCGCCGCCCACGGACCCATTCAGATCTGCGTGCCAAATGCGGGCCTTGCCACAGGCAAAGCCGCCCATAAAACCGATATGGCCTTCTGGCGTGACATGATGGCAACCAATCTTGACGGCGCGTTCCTGACCATACGGGAAAGCCTCAAAGGCATGCGCGAAACGGATTGGGGCCGCGTGATCGCCGTCTCTTCTATGGCGGGGCTGCGCGGCCTGCCGGGTGCGGCCTGTTACTCCGCCTCCAAACACGGGATGATCGGTCTGATCCGTTCACTCAGCGAGGAGTACATGGGCAAGCCATATACCTTCAACTCCCTCTGCCCCGGCTATGTCGATACACCGATCGTCACGCGCAACACCCAATCCATCTCAGAGCGCGCAGGCATTTCCACCGAAGATGCGCATAAGATGATGGTCAACGCCAACCGCCACAAACGCCTGATCACAGTGGACGAGGTTGCTACCGCCGCCGCATGGCTGGTCGGGCCGGACTCTGGCAGCATCAACGGCCAGAGCATCGAAATCGCAGGCGGTATGATGTAGAGTTCGCCTAAACGGCCCGCGCCACCGCCGCAGGCCGCACACCGGCCGCCCAATCCCGGGCGGCCGCCCCGAACGCCTCGAACAGCGGCCGCGACACCGGATCTTTTGCCGCCTCGTATTCAGGGTGCCACTGAACCGCCATGGTAAAGCCGGGCGCGCCGTCAACATAGATCGCCTCGGCTGTCCCGTCCTCGGCATAGCCGTCTATCACAATGCGCGGCCCTGCCGCCTTGATCCCCTGCCCGTGTAGCGTGTTGGTCCGCACCACCTCTGCGCCCATGACTCTGTGAAACACGCCACCGGGGGTAAACCGGACATCATGACGCAGCTCGAATTTCTCTTCCAGCGTGCCGTCGGGGGGCATGCGATGGTTCATCCGGCCGGGCAAATCACGGATCTCGGGATAAAGTGATCCGCCCATCGCCACATTCACTTCCTGAAAGCCGCGGCAAATTCCGAATACCGGCTGGCCTGACGCCACACAAGCGCGCGTCAGCTCCAGCACCAGTGCGTCGCGCCGCCTGTCAAAGGCGCCATGTGCGGGTGTTTCTTCCTCGCCGTATTCCTCGGGATGGATATTGGGCCGACCGCCTGTCAGCAGGAAGCCGTCAAAGCAGTCCATCAACTCTCCGACAGAAACAAGTGAAGGATCCGCAGGCAGCAAGACCGGCATACAGCAGGATACCTCTGCAACCGCCTTGCAGTTCATCACCCCGCCTGCATGAACCTCATATTGATCATTGATGAGATGGCTGTTGCCGATAATTCCGATGACAGGCCGACCCATGGCGATACACTCCCTGAAAAACAGATATAGCGTGTAGCGTAACGGGGTTAGGTTAAAGCCTCAACACCGCAATCGCATACAGGCCGATGTCACCGGCCCGCATGCATTTTATTGCAGCACTTTATATCTCGCCGGTCAGCTTTGCCGCCTCGATACCCGCCAGCGCCGCGATGGCGTCATTGTCCGACGTATCGCCTGTCACACCGACAGCCCCGATCACGGCACCCTTGGCAGAGCGGACCAGAACGCCGCCCGGCACCGGAATCACCTGCCCGCCGAACACGCCGTTCACCGACGCCATGAAATAGCCCTGCGCCTCTGCCCGTGCCATCTGCGCGGTACCGGCCATGCCCAACATCACCGCACCATAAGCCTTGCCGTGGGCAATCGCAAAACGCCCCGGTGCAGCCCCATCCTGCCGCTCGAACGCCAGAACATGCCCGCCCGCGTCCAGAACCACAACCGACAGCGGCTTCAATTCCAACTCCGCGCCTTTCTCGAACGCCTTGCGGATGATCGTGCGCGCCTTGCTCAGTGTAACCGTCATTTGTCTCTCCTTCGGCCCGTCTATCGGCCATAAATATCAGGGAAAAACCGAGGGGATGCCCCCTCGGTCCCATCCTCTCGGACCGCGCCTCAGCTTGCGGCCTTCAACTCCAGCCGCCGCGCATGCAACACAGGCTCTGTATAGCCCGAGGGCTGACTGCCCCCCTCCAGCACCAGATCACGCGCCGCCTTGAAAGCAACCCCGTCAAACCCGGGCGCCATGGCGCGGTACAGCGGATCGCCCGCATTCTGCCGGTCCACGACCTCTGCCATCTTGTGCAGCCCCGCCATCACCTGCTCGCGGCTGATGACCCCATGGTGCAGCCAGTTCGCCAATGCCTGCGCTGAAATCCGGCAGGTCGCGCGGTCTTCCATCAGGCCCACATCATTGATGTCCGGCACCTTGGAGCACCCGACCCCCTGATCGACCCAGCGCACGACATAGCCGAGTATACCTTGCGCATTGTTCTCGATCTCGCGGGTGATCTCGGCATCGCTCAGGTTGCGGCCATCCATCACGGGGATGGTCAGCAGATCTTGCAGCGTTCCGCGCGCACCACCTGCGGCAATCTCGTCCTGCCGCGCCATTACATCGACCATGTGGTAATGCATCGCATGCAGCGTCGCGGCAGTGGGCGATGGCACCCAAGCGCAGGTAGCCCCCGCCTGCGGATGTCCAATCTTGGCCTCCAGCATCTCCGCCATTCGGTCGGGCATGGCCCACATCCCCTTGCCGATCTGCGCACGGCCCTTAAGCCCACAAGCAAGGCCAATGTCCACGTTCCGGTCCTCATAGGCGGCAATCCACGGCGCGGATTTCATCTCGCCCTTCGGCACCATCGGTCCCGCCTCCATGGAGGTGTGAATCTCGTCGCCGGTGCGGTCCAGAAAGCCGGTGTTGATAAAGGCCACTCGCGATTTCGCCGCGCGGATACACTCGCCAAGGTTCACAGACGTCCGCCGCTCCTCGTCCATGATGCCGAGCTTGACCGTATTGGCAGGCAGGCCCAGCGCGTTTTCCACATGGCTGAAAATCTCATCGGCAAAGGCCACTTCCTCCGGCCCGTGCATCTTGGGCTTCACCACATAGACAGATCCGGTCAAGGAGTTGCCCCCCTCGCGCGCGAAATCATGCATCGCGATCAGCGTGGTGATCATCGCGTCCATCAACCCTTCGCCCACTTCGCGCCCGTCGCGGTCCAGAATGGCGGGGTTGGTCATCAGATGCCCCACATTGCGGATCAGCATCAACGAGCGCCCCTTGAGCGTCAACGTGCCACCATCCGGTGCCGTATAGTCGCGGTCGGGGTTCATGACGCGGGTGACCGTCTTGCCCCCCTTCTCGAAGCTTTCCGCCAGATCGCCGCGCATCAGGCCCAGCCAATTGCCATAAGCCACCACTTTGTCCTCGGCATCCACCGCCGCGACGCTGTCCTCACAATCCATAATGGTGCTGAGCGCAGATTCCATGACCACGTCAGCCACATGCGCAGGATCGCTTTTTCCGATGGTATGATCTGCATCGATCATGATTTCGATGTGCAACCCGTTGTTGCGCAACAAGATCGCGCTCGGTGCATCCGCCTTACCGCGATAGCCGACAAACTGCCCCGGAACAGCCAGCCCGATTCCATGATGAACCGGCGGCGTGCCGCCTGAGGACGGCGCATCACTCTGCGTCATCGCCGCGCCGCGCCAGTCCGCGTCGTTCAGGATCACCCCCTCAAGTGCCCCGTCCACTATACGGTAGCCTACCAGCTGCGCGTGGCTACCCGATATCAGCGGTGCCGCCTCATCCAGAAACGCCTTGGCCTTCGCCACCACACGCGCCCCACGCGCAGCATCATATCCACCACCGGCAGGCAGATCACCCAGCGCATCGGTGCCGTAGAACGCATCATATAGCGATCCCCACCGTGCATTCGCCGCATTCAGCGCAAAACGCGCATTGGTGATAGGCACCACCAGTTGCGGTCCGGGCGTGCTGGCAATCTCTGCATCAACATTCGCCGTATCAATCTCGAACGGTAGGCCCTCAGGCACGATATAGCCGATCTCTTTCAGAAAAGCGGTATAGCTTTCGGCATCATGCGGCTGGCCCTTGCGGGCGCGGTGCCACTCATCAATCTGGCCCTGAATTTCGCTCCGCTTTTCCAGCAGCGCCCGATTCCTCGGACCCATGTCATGCACGAGCGCAGAGAACCCGCTCCAGAACGCATCTGCGCTGACATCCAGCCCGTCCAACGCACGTTTCTCGATGAAATCAGCCAACAGGCTATCCACCTGCAACCCGTTGCGATCTACTCTTTGCATGATATGTCTCCCCGTGCTGCGCACAAAAGTTTCCGATAGGAAATCTAGTTTCCTTGACCATTAACTGCAACCGGCAAAACGCGCAAGGGTTTGGTAAAATAACTTTACCAATTCCGCAAAACGCATCAACCGGTCTTTTTCGGCTTGCTCCGCTTGCACCTTTCCGAGCAGTAGCGCACCTCGTCCCAGACCGCTGCCCACTTCTTGCGCCAAGTGAACGGCTTGCCACAGGTCGCACAGATTTTGTGCGGCAGATCGGATTTTTTAATATGTTTTGCCATGCTGCGCTAGGTAATCCCAGCGGTCGCAAAAGAAAGGGCGCCCCTAGGGACGCCCTCAATCGTTAACAAATCACTCGCAAACTTACTCGGTAGCCGTTGGCGTGCTGCTTGAATTGGTGCCGGGCTCGTATGTGTCGGTCGGCACAACCGTTACGCCGTTACTAACACCGTCTGTGTTCATCACTTCGTCAGGGTTGCCCGCGTTGATCATGCTGAAACCGATAACACCCAAAAGCATCAAAACGCCAAATATCATCGCGCCTCTAATCCCCCATAGAGAAGGGCGGTGGCGTTTCTCTTGCTTATCCACATTTGTGTCAGGTGCAGACATGATCTGTTCTCCTTATTCCATGTTCCCAGCTTGCGGCTCGGGTTCTGCAGACATAACGTGCGCGGCAACATTAGGTTCCCGAACGCGCGGAATCTCATCACCCCTTTTTCAGGAGCATCCCATGCGCGACGCCGCCCCACAGACGATATATCTCAAGGATTACACGCCTTTCGGCTGGCAGGTGGAGAGTGTCACCCTGCATTTTACGCTGACCCCGAATGCCACCCGTGTGCGCAGCCGGATCGCCTTCGCGCCAAGCCCCGACGCCCCCGCACAGGACTTCTTCCTGCATGGCGAGATGCTCAAACTGATATCCGCTCGCATCGACGGGCAGGATGTCTCGCCCGCGCTCACGCCGCAGGGCCTGACCTGCGATGTACCCGACCAGCCCTTCATCTGGGAATGCGAAGTCGAGATCGACCCCAAAGGCAACACCGCCCTCGAAGGGCTCTATATGTCGAACGGGATGTACTGCACGCAGTGCGAGGCCGAGGGTTTTCGCAAGATCACCTATTACCCCGACCGCCCCGACGTGATGGCTGTGTTCACCGTCATCATCGACGGCCCGCACCCTGTACTTTTGTCCAATGGCAACCCTGTGATCACCTCCGAACACCACGCCGAATGGCATGATCCGTGGCCCAAGCCCGCATACCTCTTTGCGCTGGTGGCCGGCGATCTGGTTGCGCATACAGGCCAGTTCACCACCAAATCCGGGCGCGATGTGACACTCAACCTCTATGTGCGTCCCGGCGATGAGGGCAAATGCGCCTTCGGCATGCAGGCGCTCAAGGACTCCATGAAATGGGATGAGGATGTCTACGGCCGCGAATACGATCTGGACCTGTTCAACATCGTCGCTGTGGATGATTTCAACATGGGCGCTATGGAGAACAAGGGACTGAACATCTTCAACTCCTCCGCCGTGCTCGCCTCGCAGGCCACGTCGACAGATACCAACTTCGAGCGGATCGAGGCCATCATCGCGCATGAGTATTTCCACAACTGGACGGGCAACCGCATCACCTGCCGCGACTGGTTCCAGCTGTGCCTCAAGGAAGGGCTGACCGTCTTCCGCGACAGCCAGTTTACATCCGACATGCGCAGCGCAGACGTCAAACGCATCGACGATGTGATCGACCTGCGCGGCCGCCAGTTCGCCGAAGACCAAGGCCCGCTCGCCCACCCCGTCCGGCCCGAGAGCTTTCAGGAAATTAACAATTTCTATACCGCCACGGTCTATGAAAAAGGCGCGGAAGTGATCCGCATGCTCAAAACGCTCGTCGGGGACGAGGCATATGCGGAGGCGGTAACCCTGTATTTCAACCGCCACGACGGACAGGCCTGCACAATCGAGGATTGGTTGCAGGTGTTCGAGGACACGACAGGCCGCGATCTGGCGCAGTTCAAACGCTGGTACGCGCAGGCAGGCACCCCACGCCTTGCAGTTCAGGAAACCTTTGAGGACGGCACCTTAACGCTGACCTTTACCCAGACCACACCGCCCAGCGCGGCCACGCCCGCACCAAAGCCCTACGTGATCCCCATTGCTGTGGGCCTGATCGGGGCGGACGGCGCGGAGATGCTGCCCACAACCGTTCTGGAAATGACCCAAGCGGAGCAGAGTTTTACCTTCGACGGTCTTGCCGCCCGTCCCACAGCCTCCATCCTGCGCGGCTTTTCCGCCCCTGTGGTGCTGGAACATGACGCCGACCACGCGCATCTGTTGGCCCATGACACCGACAGCTTCAACCGCTGGGAGGCCGGGCGTACCTTGGCCCGCAGATCACTGATGGGCATGATCGCAGAAGGGGCGCGGCCCGACCGCGCCTATCTCGACGGTATTCTGACTGTGGTGCAGGATAGCACACTCGATCCCGCCTACCGCGCGCTGATGCTTGGTCTGCCGTCGCAATCGGAACTCGCCAATGCCCTGCACGCCGCAGGCCACACGCCCGAGCCGGACATCATCTATGCCGCCACCGAAGCCATGCGCGAGGCCCTGGCCACCAAGCTGGAGAGTGCCCTTCCCGCCCTCTACGACGCCAATCAGGTCACCGCGCCCTACCAGCCCGACGCGGCGCAGTCGGGCCAACGCGCGCTGGCAAATGCGGCCCTGTCCCTGATCACCCGCCGCGATGGTGGCACGCGCGCGCAGGCGCAATATGACGCCGCCGATAACATGACCCAGCAACTCGCAGCCCTCGCCAACCTGATCCGCGCCGGCCGCGGAGAGGCGGCACTCAAAGCATTCGAGGCACAGTGGAAAAACGACCGGCTGGTGATGGACAAATGGTTCGGCCTGCAAGTGATCGAGGCCGATCCAGAGGACGCGCATGAAGTCGCCGCAGGCCTGACCGGCCACCCCGATTTCAACTGGAAAAACCCAAACCGCTTCCGTGCGGTATTTGGTAGTCTCGCCATGCATCACGCAGGCTTCCACCACGCCTCGGGCGCAGGCTACGCGCTGCTGGCCGACTGGCTGATCAAGCTTGATCCAGTCAACCCGCAAACCACTGCGCGCATGTGCAGCGCCTTCCAGACGTGGAAACGGTATGACACAGACCGTCAGGCACTAATCCGCGCGCAGGTGCAGCGCATCCTCGATGTGCCGGACCTCAGCCGCGATACCACCGAAATGCTCAGCCGGATTATCGCCGCATGACCCGCCCGCTGTGCCTGATCACCGGCGCATCTACCGGCATCGGCGCCGCCTGTGCGACCCTTGCCGCCGCACAGGGCTATAACCTGATCCTGACCTACAACAGCGATGCTGCGGGTGTGGCGCGCGTCGCGGCCGACTGCGAAGCCGCAGGTGCGCGCGCGCAGACCGTTCAAGCCGATGTCGCTGACCCCACAGCGATCGACCGCATCTTTGCCATGGTCGATGCCACCGGCCCGCTGGCTGCGCTGGTCAATAACGCAGGCATCGTCGCCGACGCCACCCGCGTGGCGGACCTGACCCACGCGCGCCTGCGCCAGATTTTTGACGTCAACGTCATAGGTGCCATCTTGGTCGCTGCCGCCGCAGTCCGCCGGATGGAGCCGCAGGGCAAAGGCGTGATCATCAACATCACCTCCGCCGCAGCACGTCTGGGCTCTGCCAACCAATACGTCGATTACGCCGCCTCCAAAGCCGCGATGGAGACTTTCACCAAAGGTCTCTCGGACGAGGTGGCCCCCAGCGGCCTGCGCGTCATGGCCGTGGCTCCCGGCCTGATCGAAACCCCGATCCACGCCAAAGGGGGCGATCCCGACCGCGCCGCGCGCCTTGCCCCTAATGTGCCCTTGCGCCGCACCGGCACCGCCGAGGAAGTAGCCCAAGCTGTGCTCTGGCTGATGTCCGGTCAGGCCGCTTACGTCACCGGATCCACCCTTGACGTCACAGGCGGCAGGTAAGTAGACGCCCTGCCATGCTGTATCTGATCCTCTTTGCCCTTGCCCTCGGTGCCGCCTATTTCGGCTGGCGCAGGCTACAACGCGGCGGCACTCGTTTCTCCGCGCCCATGGATACCCCCAAACATGTGCGCGCAGCGGCGGGGCGTCTGGGTTTTGCAGCCCGGCACGACGCCCATTGCGTCGCCAGCGTCAACTCCCCCCAGCTCTGTGTCGCCGCCATGGGCTGCGCCTTTGCCCAGATGGACGACACCACGCCGCCTTCCGATGCCGTGCTGATGACCTCCATCCAGAAGCACCTCGCCCTTGACGCCGCCACTGCGCGCGACATGCTCACCACCAGCGCCTGGCTGGTAACCGAGTGCGGCGGCCCCACCCCTGCGTTCGAGCGTCTGACAAAACGCCTTAAGCAACTCGATCACGGTCCCTTCTTCGGGAAGATGATGAATGTGATCGGCGATGTAAAAGCATCCGGCACCAAGGGCATGGCAAGTCCCCGGCAGGCCGATGCCATGGGAATGCTGGCGCGGATCTTCCGCACCGCATGACGCTGCCCTATGCCTATACCAGTCAAGGCCGCCGTCCGGCCACCGCCCTGACCGTGCTGTTGGTCTGGGCCGCGCTCGGTGCGGGCTACGTCATACTGGATGCACACCCCGCGCTCCTCGCCCTGCTTGGCGCTTTCACGCTGCCCGCCCTCTATGATCTGGTGGCCAACCCGCGCAGTGGCCTGACGCTGGACCAGGACCACCTGCGGTGGTACAGCGGGCGGCAGCAGGCCGAGATCGCCCTGTCCGAAATCGACCACCTGCGCTTTGACACCCGCCTTGATCTGTCCGTGCGCCTGAGTGTTGTGCGCCCGTCCGGCGTGAAAATCCGCGTGCCCTATCCTGCCACACCCCCGCATGCCACGCTCGAAGCCGTGGCCAAAGAAGCAGGAATCCCCACCCGCAGACACCATTTTTCACTGATGGGCTGACGCTCAGGGCCGCGCGCGTGGACGGGTGGCGTTGCGCGGCTTGCAGTAGGTCTGCTGCTTGAGCCAGCGCGCCATGTCCGCGCGTTTTGCAGGGTTGCGCATCGGCCCCCAATCCGCCGCGACACCGCGCCACCGGCTGTCACGCCCGTGGATCACCCCGTCGCGCGCCACCGTATGCGCCATGATCCGCAGACCGCAACTCAGGTTTGCCGCCCCATTCTTTAGCGCCTCGCCCGTGCCTACGTTGCACTTGTAGCCACGCGCGGTCGCCGGCAGGATCTGCAACAGCCCGTACCAGCGGCCACCGCCGCCCACTGCATTTGCCTTGTAGGTGCTCTCGTGTTTGGCCAGCGCCGACATGTAGCCGACCCAGAAGGCACGGCGCTGCACCTCGTCATTCTCGGGGTAGGCCGGACACCATTCCGCAATGTCGCGGGGCACAATTCTGACCAACGGCTGGCCATGATCCTTCAGCGCGGACATCGCCGCACGCGTCCAGAGCGCATGACCCTGCATGTGTTGCCAGCGGGTGCGCGGCAAAAACAACGGGCGGGCGACGGGCCTGACCACGCGCAATGCACGCTCCGGTGCCGCCGAAATACGTAGTGAAAGCGGCAAAGACGCCTGTGCAACCTGCACAGACCGCACCGGCGGCCGCACGCCAGCAGGGTCCTGTGCCGCCGCAGGCCCCTCTAGCAGCATTCCCGCCAGCATCACTGCCAGTCCGATGTCGCGTCTCCATTTCATGAGCGCCACTATGATCCGCTGTTTTAGCCTATGGCAAGGGGGATCGGCGCGCATGCTGCCGCGCAGGCAGCACGCATCTACAACAGTTCACCATATCTCAGAAATACCCGCGTGGAATACGCAACAATCCGCCGCAATAGCGGGATCGCTCTGCGCCTTTGCCCACGCAATATCGTCACAACACCGCCCCCGCGCCATCATCGCGCCCCATTCTGACGCCATTACTGTTCCAACTGTTCACACTGACCCACATGGAATGAAGAATGACGCATTTTGCATCGCTGCTTCGCAGACTTCCCGGCTTTGGCACCGTCGCAAAGAACAACTCGGCCTCTCCGTGCCAGCGAGGGACGGCAGGCTGTGCGCAGACGCCAATGACGCAGGAAAAATCGCATGCAAAATCAATGTCTCAAACCGACAACCACCAACGGCTAGGCGCGGGCACATCCCGCGCGCCCTGCCCATCCGCGTCTTTGACCGATGGCCACGCACAAGCGCTCAGCAAACTCTCCATCCCCTGCCCCGACCCAACGCTGGAGGACCGCACCCGTGACAGCTACCAGAACAAGGCTCTGCGCCTCGTACGTCAAGAAGATTGGGAGAGGTTGTCTGGGTTGATTACCATCGCCGACCGGGACCGCATGCTGACACCCGGTGGCATGGCCGTAGCCGATCTGATGGCTTTCGGCGCCCGCGCGGACGCGGTGCTGGCGGTCGAACATGCCTTGCTGGACCGCTCCCCCCCAAGCGATGCTCCAATGTTCTCCGGGATAGAAGCGCTGGAATTTGTCCTTGAAGAACATCCCGATGACCACATCATCGCCTGCATTGTGGCGCTTGCCCATATGGACATGGCGTGGAGCTGGCGCGGCGTCGGCTGGGACGTGGAAGTCGCCCCGCGCAACCGTGAAGCCTTCGAGGCACATCTGGATCGCGCCCGCGAAATCATCAGGCCTCTCGAAGGCAGGCACCAGACATCCGCCCTGCTGGCCAACACCGCCTGTGCGCTTCTGCGCGGGGACAACCGCAACGCCCACACTATTGCGGACCGCTATCAATCGCTGATCGACCTGAACCCGAAAAACACCGGCCCGCTGCGCGCACTCGGGACCAGCATGCTGCCGCGCTGGTATGGGTCATATCAAGGGCTGGAGCTGGAGGCGCGCCGGACAGCGATCCGCACCCAGAATGTCTGGGGTGCCGGCGGCTATACCTGGGTCATGTTCGACGCCATCAGCGTAGATGACGAGGCCTGCGCGCGGCTTGACCTGCCGTTCTTCATCGAAGGCCTGCGCGATATCGTCGCCCGCCGCCCCGATCCCTATACCGTCAACCTGCTGGCCGCCTATTGCGCCAACACCATGGGGCAGGCCTTTTCGGGCAATGATACCGCGGACCATACCCGCGCCCAGATCGCCGCCTGCGCGGACTGGCTGGTGCGCGAATACCTGACAGAACTGCACCCTATGATCTGGGCGCATGCCGCCCAAGGCTTTTCCAACAACCTGCGCGTGGCATCGGCGGGCCGCTTTGCCGCCGCCGGTCAGGCAGACGCCCTGCGCATCATCGCGGGCCTCTTCCGGCGCGAGATCGCCGAAGGCAAGCAGATCACCTTCACCGATGACGGTCCCATAGCCACCCCGCTATAGCATCGGGCTTGACGCGGGGCCTTGCTATCCTCTACGGCTGTGCATGATGTCCCCGCCGATGGCGTCGGCGGGCGCCAGACCGGCATCAAGTGCTTCAGCCAGAAGCACCCCAGTCCTGTACGCCCGGATGATTTTCCCGGGCCGTCTGCATGGCGCTCCGGGCCGATGACCCAAGGATGCGACCCATGACAGACCTCTCCAACCGCCCTCAGATGTTCACCAGCCACAATGGCGAAAAGGCCCCCCTGCCGTTCAGCCAGTCCGAGTATGACACCCGCCTGAAACGCCTGCGCGCCATCATGGCCGACAAAGGCGTCGACGCTGTGCTGCTGACCTCGATGCACAACATCGCCTATTATTCGGGCTTTCTCTATTGCAGCTTCGGCCGCCCCTACGCTTGCGTCGTAACGCATGACGCCTGCACCACCGTCGCGGCCAACATAGACGCGGGCCAGCCG
>TARA_R110002020_G_scaffold143531_3_pt1 | contig 19925 bp, 13 predicted proteins | sample TARA_R110002020 | Tara Oceans TARA_R110002020 (sample SAMEA4396489) | marine metagenome | biome: Westerlies Biome; feature: [MES] marine water layer (ENVO:01000295) within the mesopelagic zone...; material: water (ENVO:00002006), including particulate matter (ENVO:01000060) such...
TGACTTTGATGGATATTCAAAACAAAAAGAGCTTCTGGACGACAAGAAAAAATTTAGCAAAAATAAATATGTTTATTCCGTATTTATTTCTCCCTCTGGTAAAGGCTTAAAAGTCTTAGTAAAAATTCCTAAAGACCCTGACAACCATGTAGGTTATTTTCTTGCGTTAGAAAAACATTTCGATTCAAAATACTTTGACACCACTTCCAAAAATATAAGTAGAGTTTGTTATGAGTCTTACGATCCTTTACTGCACCACAACCCAGACTCCAAAGTATGGGAGACAGCCGAGGATATGGAGTACAAAGAAATAAACGCTAGCAATGGTGTAAAAACAATACCCATTACTGATGAGGGCAAGATAGTAGAAATACTTATTAAGTGGTGGGAAAAAAAATACCCTATGAATCAAGGCCAGCGAAATCAAAATGCTTTTATTTTAGCCATGGCTTTTAATGATTATGGTATACCACAAAGCACAGCTAACATTGTTATTAGCCAATACAAAAGCAAAGACTTTAACACCAGGGAAATAAACACTACGATAAAGTCTGCATACTCTCATTCAAAAAACTTTAGGACTAAGTTTTATGAGGACGAAGAAAAGATAAACGATATACAGCAACGGCTAAGAAGAGGCGAGTCAAAAAAAGCAGTCCGCCAGCATTTAGAGGAGTCAAGGTTGGCGACGGATATTATTGACTCCGTGCTTGAGAAGGCTGAAGAAGATAACTCAGTAAAATTTTGGACAATGAGCTCCAAAGGTGTTGTAAAAGCTATACCTTTTATATTTAAAAAGTTTTTAGAAACAAATGGATACTACAAGTTTTGTCCAGAAGGTCAAAAGAATTATGTGTTTGTTAAAGTAACCAATAATTTAATTGACCATTGTACAGAGCGGGAGATAAAGGATTTTATTCTTGACCACTTACACGGGTTAGAAGACATGGCTGTCTATAATTATTTTGCTGATCAGACCAGGCTCTTTAAAGAGGACTTTTTATCCTTACTAGGAACTATTGATGTTTATTTTAACGAAGATGACATTGATACCTCTTATTTATATTATGAAAATTGTGCAGTTAAAATTACTAAAGACAAAGTTATTGCTATAGATTATTTAGAGCTTGACTCCTATATATGGAAAGATCAAATTATAAATAGAAAATATGTGCCTTGTGAAGTAACCAACTGTGATTACAAAAAGTTTATATCAAACATAGCTGATGGTAATTTTGAGCGAATCAAAACACTAGAGTCAACCATAGGCTATATGATGCACTCTCATAAAAACATTTCATATTCTCCAGCCGTTATTCTTAATGATCAGGACCTAAGCGAGAAAGCTATGGGAGGCACGGGAAAAGGTGTGTGGCTTCAAGCAATAGGCCACATGAAAAAATTAGTTATGATAGATGGGAAAGCTTTTAATTTTGAAAAATCATTTCCTTATCAATTGGTTTCTGCGGACACTCAAGTGTTAGTATTTGATGATGTAAAAAAACACTTTGACTTTGAAAGATTATTCTCAGTTGTCACAGAAGGCTTGACCCTTGAAAAGAAAAACCGTGATGCCATAAAGATACCTTTTGAGAAATCTCCAAAGGTTGTAATAACTACGAACTACACTCTTAAAGGTAGTGGCACATCGTTTGCTAGAAGAAGGTGGGAGTTAGAATTATCACAGCACTATAATGAAGAGCATACTCCACTTAAAGAGTTTGGTAAATTTTTATTTGGTGAAGAGTGGGATGAAGATGACTGGTGTGAGTTTGATAATTATATGATACAAAACTTGCAAATGTATTTGTCTCATGGACTTATAGAAAGCGCATCTGTAAACGGTAACATCAAGAGATTTAAAATAGAAACCTGTCATGACTTTTACCAATGGTGTGGCCTTGAGGATAATCAAATCAATCCTCTTCTGCCTATCAATACCCGTATATATGTCAACGAATTAAAGTATGAATTTACTAGTGAGTATGACGATTACGCTAGGGGATCCAGGTTTGCAGTCTCTAACTTTAAATTTAAGAAATGGCTAATGGCTTATGGAAGATTTAAAGAGGGCTTAGATCCTGAAGAATCAAGAGATAAAAGAGGTGTATGGATTCGTATACGCCCAAGAGTAGAAGGTCAAATACAACAAAAGTTATTATAAAATTTAAAACTATGTCAACTTTTTATGAAAAATACAAGGATTCTTTCGGTAAAGTACAAGTAATTACCGAAAAAACAACATTTTATCACCTGCGTAAAAGCGGATTCATTTCTGTGTCTTTGTTTAATTGCTTTGAGCAAAACGGATATGTTGTTGTTGGTGATGTATTAAAACAGCAAGGAAACGATATTTGTAAAATCCGCGGTTTCGGTCAAGGAAAACTGAAAGAACTAAGGAATTTTTTTAAATATAACAGCGAACTTTTTGAAATAGATCCGTATGAAATTTAGGGAGTATCAAACAGAAATAATATCAAAAGGGAAAAAAGTAATTAGGCAACATGGCTTCGTGTACCTAGCTATGGAAGTCAGAACAGGTAAAACTTTGACTAGTCTAGGTATGGCTAATGAGCTAGGGGTGCTCAAGGTTTTATTTATAACGAAGAAAAAAGCTATGAGCTCTATTCAAAAAGATTACGATTTGTTAAATCCCACGTTTCAATTACAAATTATAAATTATGAAAGTCTTCATAAGGTAAAAGGCAGGTTTGATTTAGTCGTTTTAGATGAGGCCCACTCAATGGGTAAGTTTCCTAAGCCTAGTCTAAGGGCTAAACAAGTAAAGATTATAATAGAAAAGAACTGTCCTCTAGTAATTCTTTTATCGGGAACTCCAACACCAGAGTCTTACAGTCAAATGTATCACCAGGTATATGCTATTCCTAGTAATCCTTTTAAAAGGTTTATTAATTTTTATCGTTTCTGTGATCAGCATGTTACTGTAAGACAGCGCCCGATAAATGGTATACCAATACGAAATTACTCTGAAGGCAGGGCTACTATAATGCAGGCCATGGAACCTTACTTAATATCTTATAGTCAAAAGGAAGCTGGCTTTAAAGTAAAAACAAACGAAAACATTTTATATGTAAAGATGAGTTCGCTCACTTACAATCTAGCAAAAAAATTGTTAAAAGATTTAGTAGTAGAGGGGTCAACAGAGGATATTGTAGCCGATACCCCCGTAGCATTAATGCAAAAGCTACATCAAATATACTCTGGCACAATAAAATTTAAGAGCGGAGCCAAACAAACTCTAGACTATACCAAAGCAAAGTTTATCTTCAATGAATTTAAAGGTAAAAAAATTGGAATATTTTATAAGTTCACACAAGAACTTAAAGCTCTGAAGGAAATTTATAAAGACAAACTAACCACAGATCTGGATGAATTTGCTAGCACCGACAAAAATATTGCTTTACAAATAGTTAGCGGAAGAGAAGGCATAAGTTTAAAACAAGCTGACTGTTTGGTGTATTATAATATAGATTTTAGTGCCACAAGTTACTGGCAATCAAGAGACAGAATGACTACAAAAGACAGGTTAAAAAACGAAGTCTATTGGATATTTTCCGAAGGAGGCATAGAAGATCAGGTTTATAAAACAGTAATCAAAAAGAAAAAATTTACTTCAAGTCACTTTGAGAAAAACTTATTAAGCCTATGATCACAAATCCTGTAATAGTTACCTCCTTGTTTGATATCGGTAGAGATACCTGGGACAATTTTAAAGTCTCTTACCATACGTATTTGTGGTGGATGAAAAACACTTTAGCCATAGACGCTAATTTTGTAATCTATACAGACAACAGATTTTACGAAGACATAATTAAGATGAGACAAGAGGTGGATCCTGAATGGAAACGATCTAAAGTTATTAACATGTATCTTCACACATTGCCAAGCTATACAAGATATAATAAAAGATTAGAGAACCTTATGTACTCCCCGGATTTTGTTAATAAAATTATCTTCCAGGTCCCAGAGATGACTAAACCTTTATACAACACTTTGATATTCAACAAGTTAGACTTTATTAAAGACGCCAAGGACCACAATTATTTTAACGGGGATCTCTATATATGGGTAGACGCAGGGGGATTAAGAGAAGACATATCGCTATACAAAGACGTAAAATGGCCCAACATAAACAAGGTTAATCAGCGGATAGTGGCTGACAAAATTACCTTTTTTTCACACCATCCAGACTTTGACGTTTCAAGCAATGAGAGTCATGCTATGTCCCAAGTTAGGCACATACAAGGAGGTTCTATTTTTTGTCCTGTAAGTCAAATAAATTCTCTACATAAATTATTTAATCAGACTGTTAATGAATGTATTAACTCAGGATACATAGGTAGTGAAGAAAAAATGCTCGACCTTACTTACATTAAAAACAAATCACTTTACAATATAGTTACTTGCGATTGGCGTGAGTACTATTTTATCTTCAAATAATGCTTTTAATTATTCAGTAAATTTGTATATGACAGAACAGCAAATACAGTACAAGAAGATAAAAGAATTAGAATCTGAAGGGTATTATGTTCTGAAGCTTACAAAGACTAACAAGAACGGTATACCAGATTTGTTGGCTTTGCACCCAGACAAAGAGATACTATTTGTGGAGGTGAAAACTAAAAAAGGTAAAGTGTCTAAGCTACAACAGTATCGTATTAAAGAATTAATAGAGCATGGATTCAGAGCAGAAGTATACAAAGGTACGTGAAACAGAAGACAGTGGCTTCGTTTACACTTTCGAAAGTGATTTCGTTTTAGAACTCATGCGACTAAAACTTACAACCTCAATTTGTTTAGTTATGCAAATTGAAAGGTACGTTGATCAAAATTATATGCACTTGCCTGATGAAGATTTTGAGTTAGCAGGTGTTGTCAAAACAGATAAGCCTTATTATTATATCATGGAGCTTCAGCATGTTGACCACTTAATGTTTTGTAGATTACATAAAACCGACAGCGATACTTACTTAGATTACTATAATAAAAACATGGTCATTACGAAAGGAGGGTAAGTATATTTTTTTTTTGCAAAAAAATTTATAACTTAGAAGGCATGAATGGATTAACTCCAGTTGAGCACAAGCGCATCAAACATATTAATTATGTTATGGCAGACCTTCACACCTCACTCAATACTATTTATGAACATCTTGTTGACAAAGAATACACTCCCTTAAAAGGAGAAGTTACTGCATTGACTAAGAAATTACGTAGCGTAGGTGAGTCAGTTACGGATGAAGTTTAACCCAGAATATGATTTTATTGGTGCTGTTTGCATCACACTTTTAGTGATGTACTTACTTTCTATTCTTATTTTCTAGGCTTTCTTTTCCTTCGGATTTCATCTTCTTTCTTTTTACGTCTACCTTCTGGAGAATTAGGACCGTATAACTTTTTATATAACTTTGGATTTAGTTTTTTCAATTCAGACTTGCTTATAATCTTAGAATCTTTTTTTTCTTGATCGAAAAATTTCTTTCTATTTATACGTCTAACATCTTTATAAAAAGGAATTAAACCTAACTGCCCAAACACATCGAAAGTATAAACATTCATTAGTTCATCATACGCTCTTTGCCTGGCTTCTTCTGTTTTTCGTGTTTGTGTCCTTGCGGCAAGGGTGGTAATTCTACTAAAATCTCTAAGGGCAGGGCCAGCAGGACCAAAAGCAACCGGAGCAAGAATTTCAGGTAAAGATTTTTTTCCTAATTGATCTAAATTAACTAAGCTGTACACCAAGGAATTGTCGTAAGCATTATAAGGTTTCCCGTCTCTGAGTTCCTCTAAGTAATTCTCATTAATATATTCTATCCCTAAATTAATAGGAAGGGCAGGGATGTTACCTAAATTTTGTCTAAACATTAAAGTGGACATTGAACCTACAATTTGCCTTTTTAAGAGATTAGACATGTCTTCATCTTCATCTTCGGGTGCCCCGAATAATTGGTCTAAGTAGTTTGCAAAACTTTTATACAGAATTACATAAGAAGACATTCTAGCTAATACACCAGCTAATGTCATAGCAGCCTCCCGCTGGCTTATTTTACCTTCTTTAAATAAAGCGCCTACAGCAAAACGAGCAGTTGCATATTCATTTAAAGTAAAGTTAGCCATAAAAGAGTTAGCGACTCTATACCAATTCATTAAGCCACTCTCAGGGCGTCTTATGTTTTTTATAATTGCACCCAAAGGATTTCCTGATGTAACTATATCTACAGAAGTACGGTCGGCGTCAGATACAGCTTCGTCTAAAGCTCTTTTGTATTTTGGATCTAAATATTTTGAATTGGATTTTTCTACCTGTAACGCTTTAAAGTCATCTACAGTAAAATCTATATCTTCTTTATTATATTTTTTTACATTCTTTTTAAATTCGTTGGCAAATTTACTAACCCAAATGGGACGAGCGATTACTCTATCCGCGCCGCCCATCAGAAAATCTGAGACTTTTGATATGCCTGAATATATTTGCTTCGGTCCCAATGACGCTAAATATTCCATCTTTTGTGCCACTGGCCCCTTCATGCCTAATTCAGACTCACTAAGATTTAATATATTATTGTCGTCAGAGTATTTTGTGTCTGCTTGTAAATCAAATAAAGCATTTCCTCGTTCACCTCCAAGTTTACGTATTTCTCCTGAATTTAAATTTTTAAGCATATTTAAAAACTTAATGTTATCCGCCGCCCCAACTTTCATAGAAATGTCTTTATATTTTCCATAAGCTTCTGCTATAACCTCTGGAGATTGCGCTGCAAGCATAGATGCGTTTCCAATTATCTCAGCGGCAAATCTAGGAGCAGATCCTAAGAGAGCTCTATAAGCCAATCTTTTTGCTTCTACTAAAAATTTGTTGGCTATGGAACTTCTTGATTCAGTATATGTATTTAAATATGTAACTTGCAACAATTCATTTAATGAGCTTTGTAAGGCTTGTGAAGCTGCTCTTTGGCCTTTGTTACCTTTTTTATATTTATTACTTAAAGCTCTAGCGGTGTCTTGAGTTTTTATAACATCTGGAGTTAAGTAGTAGTCAAGATATGTTTCTTGTGTTCCTCTTTTAACTGTTTGAAATGCGTTGAAATTAATAGGTCTCGCACCTTCTTCTCTTTTAATTAAAGTTACTGCAAAAGTACCGGCTCCTTGACTAAACTGTTCAGCCTCTTTATTAAGAACATCCACGTTTTTCTTTTGCGTTTCTAGCGCTTGGCGGTGGTTGTAGTTTTCTAATGCTACAAAGGGCCTACCTCTCCTGTCCGCTGCTGTTTTAGCAAAATTATATAGGGATTTATTTTGATTTATTAAAATCTTTGCCGCTTGTTTTTGACCTGGATTAAGTTTGGATAGTATACCTTCAGCAGTTATATCCCCGTCTTGTTCAAATTTATTTTCAATATCCTGTAAAATGTTAGCGTCCAAACTATTACCTACAATTCTATAATAATCAATAGTGCTTTTAAGCATGTCTTTAACAGATGGCGATAACTCACTAAACTGTCCGTCCACTTTATTTGCTTCACTCTCTAAAGCATGTAAGTAAACTCCTATCTCAAGAGACTGTCTGTTTACGTCGTTTTGATTTTTTGCTTTTCCTTTTGTTCTAAGAAGATTTTGTGCTCGGTCTACTTTAAAATTAATTACATCAAATTCACCAGCAAATTTAGCATAGGCTTTATAAACAGGTTCAAATATTGTATTATATACAACTGTACTGTTGTTTAATCCAAGCACTTGATCTACCTTGGGAGTGGGTGTGCTTCTAATGCCTTCAGTTATCTTTCCTCTACCCGTTTTAATAGAGCTTTTAATACTCGACCCCAACCTTTCAAAGTTAAGAGTTATCAATCTATCGGTAATTGTATTAAAAGGTTTTGTAAGTCTTGTGACTGCGCGGTCTACAGCTTTTTTAATTTCTGCTTTAAACCTTTTAGTTTCTTCAGTATCTATTGGTTTTTCTTGTCCTGTTCTCCTTTCAACCTCCTTTTTTATTTTAGCTTCCATTTCAGCTGTAGACATTTTTCCCTCCTCTTGCTGTTGTTCAAGAAACACATCTGTCTCTATTTCTTGAATAGAGGGAGAAGCAATAACCTGTTTTATGTTTGCAGGAGTAGCTTTTAATCCTGTTAACTCCGTAAACTTAATCTTGGCGTCTGCTAGAAGTTGACTAGCGTTGTCAAATTGTTGAAGGTAATCTTGACGCGTAGGATACTGGGTTATAAATTCAATGATTTCATTTGGCTCAATTAAGTTTTCATTCTCATCATAAACACCGTCTTCAATATTATTATTTTGATTTTTATCTTTATCTATCCAAGTCCTCACAAACCCTCTGCCAAATTCTTTTTGTAGGTTTTTAAAACCCGTTATCTTCTGTATACTTTCAGAGCTAAATTTTTTACCAAAAAGACTACCTAGCCCCACTACTGTAGCCTCATCTATGTTAACTAAGTCTTGTTGTTTTACTTCCTGGAGTGAATTAATTGTCTCAGCTATTTGGCGTGGGCTTTTTGACTCTTCTATTATTGTCTGTGCACGAGCTTCTGGATTAACTTGGCTGACATCTAAATCGTTTTGAGCTAGGGTAATTAGTTTTTGGTCTATAATTTTTTTCTCTAACCTCCTTGTTAATTTAGGGTCCACTTGATTGCCTTGCTTGTCTACAATATTAAAAACTTTATTGTTTTTTATACGAACATCATATTTTTCATCAATAGGCTTAGTAATTATCGTCTCGGTCTCTGAAACTTCAGTTTCAACCTGGCTCTCTTGGGCTGGTTGGCTGGTCGTTTCTTCTTGGGTTTGCGTAACCTCTCCGGCAGGCTCTGTGGATTGATTGTCTCCTTCAACCACTGCTTCGCCAACTTCGGATTGTTCTTCATTAAGTACCTCAGCTGGGCTTTCGATTGTATCGGCATCTTTTATTTTTTTATTGGTTAATATATCAGACTCTTCTATTAGCTGCTCTTGAGTTGGATTCTCAATTCCCTTTGCTGCTAAAGATTCTCTTACCTCTTCTTCTGTAGTAACTATAGTCTCCTCGGTACCTTGGTATTTTTGACTAATCTTGTCTATTTGTTCGTCTACTATAGCTAAATTATTCTTAGCTGACTTCAAAGAACTATTTTCTAAAGTTTGTCTTTTCTTTTCTAGGCCTAATAAAGCAGCTTGATCTTCCTCATTAATTCCTGGGTTAGCTTCTTTTATTTGAGCTATTAAAATTGCATCTGCTTTTTTAGTTTCAGCCGCCTTAAACAACTCAGGATCATTTTTAATTGTAATTTGCGCTCCTGCTATTTCATCAGGAGTTCCTTTATTGACCAAGTCTTGAACTTGTTTTCTAGTGGCTTTACCTCCATTTAACTGATAGGACCCAGGTTTTAGTAATCCTGCGCCAACTGTTAGTGGAGCAGTAGCAGTTCCCGCTATTCCTTCAAATCCAATTTCAGCAATGTCCATTTCTTGTCCCGCTACTCCTCTAGCAACAGCCTCACCAGTAGCGCCCCCCAAACTTTCTACACCAATACCTGCTGCTCCAGCTAAAGCTTTACTAGTTTTTAAGGCAGCTCTTCTAGTAACTCCAGCAGCTAATCCTCCGGTAACCGCATCAATTGCAGCAATTGAAATACCTCTGCCTAAAGAACGGTTTCTTATGCGGACCATGGCTTCGTCATCTTGCAAAACTTGTCTAATTCCTTTTTCGTCAAAGGCTAGTCCCTTTTTGTTTAGCTCCTCTTCTAAAAACTCGCTGTAGGCCAACCCTGTTTCTAAAGCGCCTGACACTCCTGCTATACCTCCGATTAAAGCTCCTGGTAAGGCTCCTACTGCTGCTCCTGTTCCTGCCCCTGCTAGTCCTCCAGCAATAGATCCTTTATTAACCATAGCCACGACAGAAGAAGTGAATAGTTGAGGAACCACAGTGGGATTATTTAACACCCCTTTTATAAAACCATATACTCCTTTACCTTCTTTTTCATATATATCAGAGAAATCTTGCATTTCCTCAGAGGGAGCAACTGACTTTAAATTCCTGTACTCTTGTATATACTCATTTAAATCTTCATCGGACACGTCTTGGCCTTGTGCAAACAAGTTTATTGCATCATCAACGGTAGCCCCTTGTCTGTATCCTTGAACACCAGACCTGTATAAATCTCCAAAGAAATCTGTCACTTCATTCTTGCCAAACATCCTTTCAATCGCAGTATTTTTTTCTCCTTCAGGATAATAACCTGGCTTTCTGTTTCTAAGAAAAGGTTGTGGCGACGGCGTTAATGTATCAACACCCTTGTCTTTGGATTCCAATCCACCATCTGCCAATGGTAATTCCGAATCGAGTTGGTCGTTTTTTTTTAAGCCTATATTAGTTGACCATTCTTCAAAGCTACTCTCGGTTAAATCGTTGTCGAATAAATATTCATGGACATTCTCTTGTACTTCGGTGTCGTTCATAAAAGTTTCAGTCCACTCTTCAAACTCAGTATCAGTTAAATTATTTGCTGATAAATTTTGCCAGATGTTTTGTAATATTTCATTGTCCATTACCCAAATTTCTTTTTAGTAGTATCAGCTTTTATGTTAGTTTGATCTTTTTGTTCAATAGGATTATACCTGTCAAATATTTCTTTATTTTCAAAAAAGTTTATAAACTCTTCTTTGCCCACTGGCCTATCGCTTTTTTTACGGGTATCTAACAAATTAATTATTTTGTCAAGTGATTTAGCAAATCCTTCCCCACTAGGAACTCTTATAGGTTCTATCATAATACCAGGTACAAATAACTCTAGCGCATCAACAGTAGACTCTTCTAATGTAGTTTTAAATTCTTTTCTAGGCCCAGTTGCACTTCCTACAATAATCTCCTCAGTTACTTCTGGTTGATAAACATAAGGGTCTACTTTATTTAAAGTGGCTCCAGGAGGGAAATTTTGATTATCAAAAACATTTGTTATAACTTCTACTGTCTTATCAAAGTTTTCTTCGTTTAAAGAATCTTCATTTAAAGCTCTTATTGTTTTTTTAGCTAAATCACTACCTTCTTCTGTAGCAATCACATTTACATTTGAGATGTATGGTATGTCTTCTTCATCCTCCTCTTCTTTTTGACCGCTTCTTTTTAAAGCTTCTATTCTTTGACGTTTTAATTCATTATCTAAATCATTAGGCTCTTTTCTTTCACCGCCTAGTGATGCTTCAAATCTAGCCTCTGCATATTTTTTTGCAGCTTCTAATTGTTTTTTGCCATTTGGCGTATCAAAATTATTTGTGCCATCAGGATTTACAAGTATAAGATGTGGGTTTTTTTTAGCCTCCTCCTCATCATAAGTAAAATCATAGGACGCTCCTCCCTCTTTCTCTGGGAGAGCTCCAATGTTACCAGTTAAAATGCTTGACACATTATCAGGATTGACAGTAAAAGAAGCGACCATGTCTATTTTAGCTTTAGCTAAAAGAGCTACTTCTTCATCATCCAATGTGCCGTCTTGCAAAGCTTGAAAAAATTGTTTTGTTGTACGCCCGTTACTTTCTCGAATTAGGGTTGTTCTTAAACCTTTGACTGCATTGTTGACTGCTCCATCTAAATCAAAACTATCGTACTGTCTTGTAGCTTGCTGTACAAGTTCAGAAGCATTAGCAAAATCACCAGGATTAGTAGATATTACTCCAGTCACCTTATCTCTTCTAGCAACATTTACCTCGCCTGTAAGAGGATTTATATAGGCACCATTATCAGCAAAATTTAAAAACCCTTCTGTTTGTTGACGCATCCAGTTCTCTTTGGCTTGACTTTCTCCCGCTCCAAATCTACGCATAGCTTCATCATATCCTTCATTAAATTTTTTCCCTGCTTCAAACATTAAGCCTGTGCCTTGATTGGCGTTAGCTCTAAACTTGTAAAAGTCTCGCTCTGACATTTGACCGCTTTTTAAAAGGCGCTCTGCTTTTCGCATAGCATCGCCAGCGTCCGAGGTAAAATCTCCCATAAACCTATTTACCTCAGCGTTTGTTCCTTGTGGTTGGTCTAAAAGGGATTTATTATAGTCAGCAATACCTTGGTCAATCTTGTCTTTCCTCTGCTCTCTTCCTTCTAATTCCCTTTCTACACTTTCACTCATCCTGTTGCCAATCTCCTCCCAATTGATTCGCAATGGTTTTGAGTCTCTTACGTATCCATATCCTGTTGCCATAATTTATTTTTCAAAAATTATATCTTCTTCTAATACTTGAACACTGTTAGGGTCGAAATTAGGATCGAAAGGAACAACAGGTGTTGAGCTAACTGAACCGAAGACATCACTAAAACTTGGGTTTTCTCCTAGACGGTTTTGTATTGTGTTAAAAGTTTTATTATTGGCCAATTTGCCTAGTTCTTTTAATTCATTATTTGAGCCACCTCCATATAAATCAAACGCTCCTCCTGCACTTTCGGCTGCTCCAACCAAGCCTGAAACGCCTTGTTGGTTAGCTGCTGATCTTGCTGCTCTTGCGTCTGCCGCTATTTGTTGTTGGCCTTGGGCCTCAGCTAAATCTATTTTAGCCCTAGCATCTCTAAGCCGTGAATCTTCCGCTGCCACTAATTTATCTAAGGCCTGCATCTCTTTACCCATAGCTGTTCTTGTTGCGGCTTGTTGGCCTTGGTTATAAATGGCAGCTCTTCCTGCTATTTCACCAACACCTCTCTCTCCAGCTTGTCCCGCCTGAACTATTTGTCCTAACCCAGATAAAGCCGCCTCCCTTTCTAATTCATAAGGTTCTTTTTGAACTGATAAGCCTTCGTAAAAATTTGATTGTAATTTATCTTTAGCATCTTGCATAGCTTGAGCTGCACTTCTTTCAGCCGCTTCCATTCTTTTTCTTTCCTTTCCTGCTTGCACAAAACTACCGATTGCGCCTCCTGCCTTTACAGTTGCGCCAACTAAACCAATAATTGCTGCTGTTTCTAATCCCATATATTATATTTTAAGTATTATTTCTGTTGTGTTTTCACAACCTTTAACAAAGCCAATGTTTGTGAATCTATCTACCAAAGATAAATTGTTGTTACTAGCGAACACATAAGAATTATTATTTTTGGTAGCCATCTTAACTAAATTATTTAATAACATTTCTATAGCAATGTTTCTAATTTTTTTATCTTCAAAATTTTTGTCTGAAATAATCCAATTAATCCAGGCTACTTTTGAATTAGTTATATATATAAACCCTGAACAAACAGGAGTGTTGTCATCCAAAACAAGCAAACCACCTTCGCCATTGTCTGGCAAAAAATCTTTTGCCGGAGGCTCCCATCCCCAATCTTTCCACCAACCCACAAGTATATTGTCGTAGTCGGAGGAATTTAGTTTACGTATATTAAACGACATACTCTAACAAAGATACTAATTTTTAAGGAAAGCTTTTCATGATCTCAGCTTGCACAGCAAAGAGCTCTGTAGGTGAGGGTCCAGTGTTTTCAATAATAAATCTACAAAAATGTCCAAGCAGACCATAAGACTCTGCTGTGTTGTTTTTTACACCTATTACATAAGGATTAGCAATATCAGGATCAGTAGCTCCCGCTATAGAAGCGTCAATGACTATGTTATTAATATTTTGTTGCAGATTAATATTTATCTGAGTTACTTGGCCTGCCAACATAGGCGTATTTGTTATCTCACTATTATAATACAAGAAATCTCCTATGCTTAAGATTGAGCCTATCTCAAAACTTGGATTAGAAATGAAATCAAATTGCCTTGTTGAAGGCAAGCCACTAAAATTGTCAGCTCGCCCGATGCCATTAATTGCTCTAGAAGCGAAATTAGAAATAACTGTTGGGGACTGAGTGGTATTCTTAACGGCAGCATACCATGACCCTTCCTTTAACTCAAACCATTCGTTGCTAATAAACCCATCGTTTTGAAGGTCCGTGTTAAGAGTTACCGTCCATGGCTCATCTGACTGCAAGTTTATGGTTTTAAATATTTTACTCACTATAGGTAGTTCATTTATAACACTGGTCACAGTAGAGTTATATTGAACTCCATAAAAATTATTTCTTAAATTATTTGTATTGTGACGGTATAGGTTAGCTCCAGAAAAAGTATAAAAATAATTATTCATACCCACCATGTAGTCGGGATTATAAGAATAAAAAGATGGCCAACCTTTAGATTTTTCACTATACGTAAGAGTATACTGTGGACCCAAAGGTATTACTGGGTCTGGAACAGGATTAGTAGGTATAGGTGTAGGAGCGGGTGTCTGTGTAGGAAATGGGGTTGGTGTTGGTGTGGGCACAGGGGTTGCCGTGGGAGTAGCTGTGGGTATTAAAGTTGCCGTAGGGACTGGTGTAGGTACCCCAGGCGTTGGGGTTGGTGTTGAACCCTCCTCACCTAAAATACATATCTGTCCCGTGCCAAAAGTAGTGCCTCCAGAATCGTCTAATTCAAAAGTTATAATATCATAACTTCCCGCATTTAATCCAGCTCCAGTAGTTTGACTATAATAAGTTACATCTTGATTGTTTATGTCTGCTGTTGCTGCTTGATTTTCTGGATAAAATCTTAAAACCTCTATTCCATTTGAGTCAACTACAAGTCCCAATACCCTTATTGAACCCCCCGAACCACTAATGTATTTCGCTTGCGCATAAGGGCGATTAGTAGCAGTAAACCCAATATTGTTTTTAAAGCTAATATTTGTCCGATTTGCTACTCTATAAGGAAAGCCTCCTGCATAATAAATTTCAGGAGTAATAGTACCGCTGTTAATTATTTGTCCACAAAATTGAACTGTTGCCATAAAAGCAAAATTACGATTTTATTTTTTAAGTATTTATTTATATAATTCCTTCTATTCTCTCTGCCCATCCGCTAGATTTCGAGTAAGCCCATAGTATCCATTTATCAGGCCGAGTCATGTTTTCATCTATAGTTATTGTGGGGTTAGATGGATTGCTTTTTAATATGTTATCAAAATTAGTATAATCTTTTCGATATATTTCTTTCCCTTGTTTGTTAGAAAAAATCAAAGCAGCAAACTCATAATCATTTTTAGTAAAAGATGAATATTGAAATTCTAACGTATGTTTAAATTTAGGAAAATATACGGCACCTTCTTTACCTGGTGGCGCTATGTTTTGTAAACAAGCCTCTGTTATAGACCTGTCTTTAAAACGAATACCCGCATAAACCTCATAATCTTTAATGGATCTTGCGGTTCCTATATTGTATCCCTCAAAACTTTTTTGGTTACAAGGCGTACATATTAAACCATCTACACCTAACAAAGTTCTTGTTCTTGCGTGCGCAACTAAGTTTTTTTCATTCCATTGAGTGTCGTCGTCCCAATGCTTTGTTCTGCCATTTCTAGTATACTCATGCCATGCTATTATTTTGTGTGGATGAAATAAATCATAACCATGAGTATAAGCTCTTACAGTAATTGAGATTTCTTCTCCATGAAAATAAAGCATAGGGTCGTGAGGAACTTCAGTACAAAACTGACCTAAAGTAAATGCAAAATGAGCTGAATAAAATCTAGCTTTTATTGGTAATAAATGTTTATTTTCTATATGGTAAGGTAAAAAAAAGACAATGCCTTCGGGTGTAAACTTATCAAATGACATCCCCCAAGGCTGAGGGTGCCTGTCTTCAGGATCCTTTTCGGGGTTGTATGAAGATATATAACTAGTAAGCAAAGGCTTGTTATAACCTTTTTCCTGCAAGTCTTTTAACATTTTGATACATAATGTATCCCAACCTTTGACAAATCTATGATGGGAATCTAGTTGTAAGGTGTAAGTTTGATTGTCGTAATGTTGCTGTATTTGATTTCTAGCCCAACACGCACCCATAGATTCATGATGTGGTATATCTATAATTATAAACCTTGGATCGTTAGCATATTTTTGTAAACTGTCCCACTTATCCTCTTTGCTATGTTGATGTGCAATACAAATCGTTAGTCGTTTTGGACTATCAGCATTGTTTATCAGATCATCAATTGTAGGTATAAGTTCAGGGTCGCGATAACTCGCAATTTGTATAAATATAGATTCCATTTGATTAAATTTAATTTCATTTTAAAAGCCAAATAAACCGCCTTGGCCAACGCCGCCATTTTGATTAGTACATTGGAAACAGCTAGTTACCTGGTATGCTCCATTCATTTGTATTTGCGTGGCATTATTAATTCCATTAACAGTACCAGTTACTGTATAACAAACAGTATTTTGAGCATAAATAACATCTCCGACATTTATTCCCCTTTGACCCATTACTGTTGCTGTTTGCAAGGTTATTTCTGTACCTGCATTACCTACACATCTAGTTAGTAAATAATAATCGTCAGCTGGGCAATTAGTTGCACAGGTCAAGAAATTTGGACTTCCTGGTAGGTTGCCATTTGGATCTACACAAGTTAATCCAGATACACTTGGGTAACTGCTGGTATCAGATGTATTACCTGCTACTATATAGTTGTTTCCGCTTCCAACAAGCCTTGTGTTCAGAGCATAATTTTCTTCAGAAACAAACACGCTCTGTATATTTGTTGCGCAATCCTGTATAATATAATTAGTTGTCGTTACAATTACAGGACATCCTGAAGCTCCAGGAACTTGACTTGGCGTTATTACTAAAGCTATATCCACTGATACAAGCGGTGGATAAGAAGAAGATAATACGTATTTATAATAACATCCCGTCTGTGATTCTAAATATTGCTGCTGGTCAGTAAGTGCAGATGTAGAGAATATATATCTTACATCAGTTGTGTTACAAGGCGCACATGGCTCTAGCCTATAATAGTATCCCGCTACTGTAGGCGTAGGAGTTGGAGTAGGTGTTGCTGTAGGTGTAGGTGTAGGCGTAAATGTAGGCGTAGGCGTAGGTGTTGCTGTTGGGAACGACGTAGGCGTAGGAGTCGGGACCGGTGTAGCAGTAATCGTAGGTGTAGGAGTTGGTGTAGGCGTAGGTGTTGCAGCACAATTACAAGTTACAGCCAAACCTAACAAACCATTTACTTGTTCACGAGAAATAATATTATCAGAATAAAATCCGTCAGCTGCAATTTGCGTCAATGCAGAATCGGTAAACACTGTCGTAGCGCTTGCAAATGTCCCTGTATCAAAATAATATACTCCTACTGCCATAATTTTATTTTACGTTACGCACGACACTGTTGCTCTCCATTGAGTATTATCAAGAGGCGCATATACTCTCAATGTAGCCGTTGTCGTTGCTGTTGATTTATTAAATGTTACTGTTCCGCTTCCTGGTGAAACTATAGTTCCGGGTGCCGCCCCTAAATCTGCTAAAGCTGTATTTAAGGCACCTTGTTGACTAGTGTCTCCTCTATAGCCTGTATCTACAACAAGCGATCCATCAAACTCAATAGTAAACCTATCAGGTATTTGAAAGGCATTGAAGTCTAAAGTAACTACTCCTGTTCCAGTTCCTAATTCAATTACTTGTGTGTCAGGGTACGCCTGTAGCCCTTGATAACCAGTAGCTTGTGAACATGGAATAACAGGTCCAACGGGTGTATTACAACACGCATCATAAGATGATGTCCCTAAGTTTAATAATCCTGTAGTTGATTTTCTGTAATCCCATATTAAATACAGTTTATCCCCTGCATTATTAGGCATTGCAAACTGAGAAGAGTGCATATCACCGCTTGTTACAATTGGTGTCGCCTGAGTGGATAAACTATAAAGTGTTAATATGTCGTTTGAATCATTAGCATAAGTAGTGTCAGTTCTTAAATATCTGAATTGATTAGAATTTGTATCAAAATCAAAATTGTCAGACAACACTTTGTTGCTTATAATATTTACTAAAGCACCTTCGTTTGGTATTATACCTGCGCCAATTGGTCCTGATACGGTCTCAAACTGTGACACTATAGGATTAGATGATGTATCACTAGAGAATGTAATTTGGGATGAATGTAATGGCGATGTAAAGGTGTTGTCAGTCCACGAATATTGATTGTGAATAAATTGCCCTGCCTCGTTGGCGCTAGTTAATGCTATGTTATATATTGTCAACACGTTCTCAGATGGACATTCGGTTGTTATTTCAATTGTATCAGGCGTTACAGAACTAGTGGTCACCCTTAAGGTTATTTGTGTGGCGTCAACAATATTTTTATTTACAAGCAAAGTGCCACTTACAAATACTAATCCTGTCGTGTAAGATACATTATTATATAATGCTTCTATTGTATAACCAACACCAGTGTTTGTCTCTTCGGTATCTATAGGTAATCCTTGTTCAGTTACTATAGGTTGTAATCCAGCTCCTGCACTTGGGGTATTTATCTCTGTGATTAAACCATCTTCTTCGGCATTTGGTATAACATAATTTATAGCCACTGTTCCAACCTCTTGCGTTACATTAACACAATATACAGTTGTTTGACCTGGTATTACATATACGTTTTCTGTAAGTCCACAAGGCAGACAGTTAGTAAATCCTGGAATGTTTTCTCCATTTGATGCCAATACATATTCGTTCATGTACGGATCATAACCTCCTAGTTTTTGATTACCAATGGTGTCAATAAAAAAGTCTCTAAACCAACCTCTCATTCCCGCCTCTGATATTACACTAAGAGCTTCGGGCCCAATCTCTCCTCCCCTAAGCCTTAATACAGCTCCTCTTTTAGCATCTGTAAAAAATTTATCTGCTCCATATACAGCAAAACTTTCAGGGTTGTTACTAATTCCAAACTCTTCATCTCTAGCTATCTGCTGACCTAAAACGGTAGGAACGGAAGTTAAAGCTCCACCTCCACCCGCGTCGGTAAGTATGTCTTTGCCTTGTAATACATACGATATTTTATCCTCTTGTAGAGTAAGTATGTCTGTTCGCCGCGCATGAAGTCTCTCTATCGGCCCATAGAGGTCTTCTAACGGCTTAAAATTAAGAAGCCCTAGGTTGTACTCATTTAATTTATTTACGTTTGACTCGTCGTTAAATATACCGCTGTAAGTTAAATCAGCAAACCTGTGTGCTTGTTTATAAATTTGGGCTGATGTGCTTGTTACTCTATTTCCAAAATTTAATTCTTTGCTATTTATAGAGTCTCTTATTTTGTAGCTTTCTATACCATCGCCAAACGCTATACAATTAGAAAAACCTGTGTCCACAATTGCATCTTGAGGGGTTATAGTTCCTGTGTTTTGAAAATCAATTATTTGATTCTGAACATCACCTTGATGTTGACCTTGTACATCTATAGCAAAAGACTTATCGTTCTCATACCATACATCTGGCAGGGCATCTTGCGGTAAAGTTTCAAACACTACTGACGTTTCCGCTCTAAACACTTCAATTTTTAGAGTTACAAAAGATTTTCTATTAGAAGAGTTTCCAGTAGCACGAGTTCCCGTAGCCATTAAAAACTTTTCTCCAGTGCTGCTATTTGTAGCAAACTTCCAATAATTTATTCCTACTGCTACATCTATCTGAGAATTGCCAGGTCTAACAATGGTGGCAGGATTTGATGAGCTTGAAAAAACCGATGAGCTATAAGAATTTGTTGTGGCGGCTTTCCCACAACTGTTTCTAGGCCATCCGTTGCACGACTCTCCACTATCTAAAAGAGAGGCTACATTTTCACCTTCGAAAAAATCTTGAAACTTAGTATAGTTTTGATTAGCCGTAACTTCAAGGGTTAAATTATATAATCTTTGTTCATTTTTATTACCAGTGCCGTTTCTACGTTGAGTGTATTCAATAATAACTCTCGTTCCTGCCGGTAAAGTATAATCAACATTAGCAGTTGCTCCACTACCTGCGGGATTTGGTACTGTGACTGGAAAACTAACAACAGGATATGTATCGTTGGTACGAGCAATTTCAGTGCGCATTGGTCCAGTTATAAAGTTACCACCCGCAGTATCGTCATCA
>TARA_R110002020_G_scaffold457752_1_pt1 | contig 19916 bp, 32 predicted proteins | sample TARA_R110002020 | Tara Oceans TARA_R110002020 (sample SAMEA4396489) | marine metagenome | biome: Westerlies Biome; feature: [MES] marine water layer (ENVO:01000295) within the mesopelagic zone...; material: water (ENVO:00002006), including particulate matter (ENVO:01000060) such...
GGTTATGTGCGAGAACATGGGTGCGGCACTTCCGCCGCATGTCAACAAGGAGACAAACCAATGGCACATGAACTTGATATTACCGCAGATGGTCGCGTCGCAATGGCCTACCTAATCGGCGATCAACCGCCGTGGCATGCCAATGAGACCCGCCCGCAGATTGTCGCTCCCAGCGCGGACATCGATATCTGGGCGGAGGCTGCTGGCCTGAATTACGAGATCGAGGTTTCGCCAAACCACAAAGCGGACGGCACGGCAATTGATGACTCGTTCCACATTGCCCGGACCGACACCGGGGCTGTGGTCGGACCGTACATCGCCGGACAATGGCGTCCTGTTCAGAACGCCGAGGCGCTCGACCTTGCCGATAACATCCGCCGCCGTCACGGTTATAAGATTGTGACCGCCGGGGCTTTGTTCGGCGGGGCCAAAATATGGGTGCAGCTCGAGGCCGATGCCGACGCCGTCTTGCCGGGCGAGGACCGGATTACGTCGCGGCCCCTGTTCAGCCTTTCCCACACCGGGCGCGAGGCCAACTTGTTTACCGCCGTGAATACCCGGGTGGTCTGCAATAACACTCTGACCGCCGCGCTTGCCGAGGGAACCGATTGTGAGCGCCACGATCACCGGGTGTCGTTTGACCCGGACGCGGTTGAAACCGCGCTGGGCCTCAACGCCGATAAGTTCGGCGTGTTCGCTAATAGCGCCCGCCGCATGGCGACCCGCGCTATGACCGACGCCGAGTTGCTCGAGTATTTCCGGGGCGTGTTCGGCGGTAAGGAAAAGACCGACGACTCCGGGCGCGTCCTGCACAGTGTCGCGGTGCGCCGGGCGATGGCGTTCCATCGCGGTCAGGACTTCGTCCCGGTTGGGAAGGATAACGCTGCGGACGTTGCGCTGTATGTATCCGATCGACTGGATCAGATCGCCCGGGGCGTCGCCGTTGATCTTCCCGCCGACGTTGCAAACGCTCCGGCCCCCGGTATCAACCCGGGCCATGATATGGAGTCGGCACGCGGCACCTTATGGGGTGCGCTGAACACCGTCACTTGGCTGGCCGATCAGCGCCCGACTAAAAACCGGGGCGCGGATCATGGCATTGCGTCGAATCTTTTCGGCGACGGCACGGGTGGCAAGCTTAAAACTAAGGCGCACACTAAAGCGCTCGAGCTTTTGTCCGTTTAGTCTGCCCGAACACCACCAACAGAAGCGCCCGGCTCCGTGCCGGGCGTTTTTCTTATTGCGCTATGATAGGCGCGGAGGTATAAGACAAGTCCTATAACACAAGGAGTCGAATCAATGGCGAACTATTCTCTAACCCGTAAATCGCGCAACTCGAAAACCGGCCCGATTCCGGTTAGTACTACCAGCGCCGAAACATGCCCGGCGGCGTGCCCGTTTAAGGGCGCGGGCTGTTATGCCGACGGCTACCCGCTCAAGGGCCGGTGGGACGAAGTAACCCGGGGCGAGCGCGGGGGCACGCTCGAGGAATTTTGTGCGGACGTTGCAGCGCTTCCCGCCGGGCAATTCTGGAGGCATAACCAAGCGGGCGACTTGCCGGGCGATGGCGAGCGCATCGACTCCGCCGGGCTTGCCGCTATCGTCGCGGCAAACGATGGAAAGCGCGGTTTCACGTTCACCCATTACAGCCCGGCCCGGAAGCGTAACGCCGCCGCAATTCGTAAAGCTAACGCCGCCGGGTTTACCGTTAACCTATCGGCGAACAACCTCGAGCACGCGGACGAACTCGCGGCGCTGGACATTGGCCCGGTCGCGGTTGTATTGCCCGCCGCTTTTAACGCTCGCAGAACCACCACCCCGGGGGGCCGCCCGGTTGCACAATGTCCGGCAACTTATCGCGACACTAATTGCGCCGATTGCCAGCTATGCGCCCAACAATCGCGCCGCGTTATAGTGGGATTTCCCGCTCATGGCGTGCACAAGCGGAAAGCGGACGCTGTCGCCGCATAACTATTCCCCGCCTTGTATCTCGAGCCGCCCGGCCCATTGCCGGGCGGTTTTTGTTTGCGCGTTAGCACAGTTAATCAAACCCCGGCCCGCCGCCCGCCCACCGCTCAAACGTACCGTGCGCCGCGTACCGTGCGCCGTGAGCCGCGTTTCCCGGCCCGCCCGGCCCGGATCCCGGCCCCCGGCCAGCGCCCGCCCCTCGAGCTCTGACGCCGTGCGCCTTTGAGCCTTGCACCCTATGCGATCGCATGCGATAACATAGGTCCGGCATTCCCGCCGGGACACAAGGAGAAATCAAATCATGCAAAACCCCATCACAGAAGAAACCGCCGACCAAACGGCCTTGCGCGTTACTCGCGAGGCGCTCGACAAGACCACCAGTGAACTTGTAACCGCCCGCTGGAACATCACCACCGCCACCCGTGAACTTGTAACCGCCCGGCGAGACCGCGACACAATGCAGGCCCAATTAAATGCAAGCCCAGCAACGGTGGACCACCCGCTCGTTACTATGTTCGAGCGCATGGTCGAGAACATGGTCGAAAGTCACTTTGACGGCCCCGGCGCGGACCAGCTCGAGCGCATGGTCGAAACCGCAGTCGACCTCGCACTCGAGACCGCGCTTTCCGACCTATCGGTCGAGGTCGACTGCATCGCCACGGTGTCGACATGAGCCGGGCCGTCGACGACACCACTCGCGAGATGCTCGAGGGCGCGCTGTTCCAGTTCCAGTTTATGGCGCTCATGTCGCAAGCCGGTCGGACCGACGACGCCGACGCGGCATATGTCAAAGGCATGGCGCGGCTCGCCGCTGTGCTGGCCGAGCCCGAGCCCGAGCCCGAGCCCGAGCCCGAGCCCAAACCCAACCCCGGCGTCATGTGGTTGAAGGCCGAGCACGACGACCCGGAATTCGAGCCGGGTGAATATCGGTGGCGTGCCGAGCCCGAGATCGAGCACCCCGGGCAGGTGACCGACCCGGCGGCCAATGACGAGGAGTCCGACAGCGCACGCTGGCGTGCCGAGCGCCGCTATCAGAACGCCGCCGAACGCGACGAGCTGGACCTGTACTAGTCCGGCCAACACCTCGAGGACACGGCCCGGCCCATCGCCGGGCCGTTTTTTTGCGCCCTCTCGTCGAGCTCGTCGGCCCAGTGCCCGGCATCCGCCCACCATTTCGACCACACGGCCCGACCTCGAGGCCCGACATCGAGCTCCCGGCCCTCGAGCTCCCGGGGAGCTGGGCGTCCAGCGCATGGCCCGGCCCGAGATTCGTTGTGCGCCGCAGTCGATATCCGTGCTGCACCGCGGTATCCTGGGAAACGCATATCGGCGCATACCGTGGCCTCGAGGTGCTCGCACGTGCAGCATTGGCACCATGCGCCCGGCGCATGCGACACGGCCCGGCAGGCGGCCCAGACGGCCCGGGTCCCTCGGATATCGGGTCAGATCGCCCTGATCGATCGGAGCTGGCGGCGCGCCCAGATCGACGGCCCACGCCCGGGGGACCGAGGGCAAGGGCCATGTTTTTCACAAACAATCACCAAAAATTTGATATGACTAGTCGAGGCGACATTTTAATGTTAAATGTCCCATACGTTTCACGTGAAACAATGTTTTAGGGGCCCCTATGGATGCTTTGGCTAACCCAGTCCTAGAAGAAAAGTCTTTGAAGCTTCAGCTTCGTCTCGCGCAGCTTGAGAAGAACGAAGCCTGCCAAAATAATTTTCTCACCTTTGTAAAAACGGTCTGGCCCGAGTTCATTGCAGGACGGCATCACAAAATTATTTCTGAAAAGCTGGAGCGTGTTGCGCGGGGCGAGCTTAAACGCCTAATTATCAATATGGCTCCTCGTCATACAAAGTCAGAGTTTGCGTCTTACCTGTTCCCTGCTTGGATGATGGGGAAGAACCCCGGCATGAAGATTATTCAGGCTACGCACACCACGGAACTTGCGGTCAACTTCGGTCGTAAAACAAAGAACCTTCTTGAAGACGAGCGATATCAAGAAATTTTCCCGGAAGTTAAGCTTGCTGCGGACAGTAAGGCCTCCGGTCGTTGGGACACGAACAAGGGTGGTATGTATTACGCCGTGGGCGTTGGATCGAACTTGGCGGGTCGTGGTGGTGATCTTGTTATTATTGACGATCCGCACTCGGAACAGACGGCTATGTCCAATTCCGGTTTTGACGATGCTTGGGAATGGTACACGGGCGGTCCTCGACAGCGTTTGCAGCCGGGCGGCAGCATAGTTTTGGTTCAGACCCGGTGGTCTGAAAAAGATATGACGGGTCAGCTTGTTCGTTCGATGGCCAAGGATCCCCTAGCCGATCAATGGGAAGTGGTCGAATTACCGGCTTTGTTTGACGACGACACCCCGTGTTGGCCTGAGTACTGGAGTATTGAGGATCTGACCGCGGTCCGCGCATCTATTCCCGCAAGCAAGTGGAATGCTCAGTACCAGCAGAACCCGACCGGTGATGATAACGCTATTATTGCGCGGGAATGGTGGCGTAAGTGGGAGCGCGATACGGTCCCTCAGTTGCAGTATGTCATCCAGAGCTACGATACGGCGTTTTCCAAGCGGGAGACTTCTGACTTTTCTGCGATTACGACGTGGGGCGTGTTTTATCCTGAAGAAGGGGGCCCCCCGAACCTTATCTTGTTGGATAGCAAGAAGGGGCGCTGGGATTTTCCAGAGCTTAAATCGCAGGCTTTTGACATGTACCACTTCTGGGAGCCGGATACGGTTATTGTGGAAGCCAAGGCTTCTGGTCTGCCTCTGACCCACGAACTACGGAACACGGGCATCCCTGTGGTAAATTTCACGCCCAGTAGGGGCAATGACAAGGTATCGCGTGTACATGCGGTATCGCCCTTGTTTGAGGCGGGGATGGTTTGGGCCCCCGACGAAGTATTCGCTGACGAGATGATTGAAGAGGTCGCGGCTTTTCCAAACGGCGAGAATGACGATCTTGTCGATAGCATGACGCAGGCGCTAATGCGCTACCGTCAGGGCAACTTTATTCAACTGCCCACAGATGACTGGGAAGATCAGATGAGTTCTGTTAACATAAGGGCCTATTACTAAGGGTTTTAGTCTAATGGCCATGAACCGCCGCGCAGCGGTAGCTAGTAAACTATTGAAACAAGCCGGGGTTACTGGTGATTTTATGCGCGTAGTGGAATCTCTGCCTCCGGAGACTCTTCTACAATACGACAAGCTATTAAAGCACGAGGAACCTTCTGTGGGGCCCGGTATGGATAGCGGCATTGTCGTTTCCTACAAATCTGGCGAGGTCGTGCAGGACAGGCCCATGCTAGGAAATGTGACGCCACGACAAGAAGGAGTCAGTCGTGATGCACCAAGAGGTAGATCCGTACTTGACCTTGGTTATGCGTATTCGACGCCGGAAGCGACGTTCTCTGTTCAGGCGACACCTTTCGGTCGTCGTGTGGTCACTGACCCGAAAACCGGCGATACGGAAATGGACCGTTCGGTTATGGCGCGTTACACAAGTCGTTTCTAATGAATATAGTTCCGTGATCCGTGGACTGAGGAGAATGTTACGTAGATAGGAGCCCCCGATGTTAAAAAAATTCATCTCGTTACTTGTGGTTCTTGTGCCGTGTTTCACGGCCCACGGCTCTTATGCTCAAACGTTTTGCGAGCCGAACTTAGAAAAAGTCGAGAAGCAGATGGTAGAGTACGAGGAGGTTTTTTTGTTTTCGGGCATTTCCAATATGGGGGTGCCTTATTTGTTTTATGCGGGCAAAAAGACATACACGGTGATTATGATGGATCCTAATCGGGGGTATTGCACGGCTCCTCATTTGCTGGGCGAAATTCTTGAGATGGGCAATAATGTAAAGTTGCCTGAAGTTCATAATAGTTTATGATATAAGAGCGCATTACTGACGCAGGAGAAACCTGATGGCTTCAGAGCCCAATGGCGGTTTAATGGATCGCAACGTACCTTCTCAGTTGGATGAGGAGGATCTGCGTGCGGAAATTGAAATAGAGCTTCCGGGTTCTCAATACGAAGAAAATGTTCTTCCGTTTGAAGGCGACTCTTCCGTTGAAATTGAGCTGGAAGAAGACGGGTCGGTCATGGTTGACTTTGATCCGGACGATCAGCGGGGTGATAGCGACGATTTTTACGTGAATTTGGCCGAGGAAATCCCGGACCGCGAGCTTGGTCGCATCGCCGGTGAGCTTTTGGGCGAGTATGACGCCAACCGGGCCAGCCGTCAGGACTGGGAGGATGCGTATTCCAAAGGTCTGGACCTTCTCGGATTTAATTACGAGGAACGCAGTGAGCCGTTCCGTGGCGCGTCGGGCGTGACACATCCGCTTTTGGCCGAGGCTGCGACCCAGTTTCAGGCGCAGGCGTTTAACGAGCTTTTGCCTGCGGGTGGTCCGGTGCGTACAGTGGTTATGGGCGCGGATACCACGGCCAAGAACCAGCAGTCGCAGCGCGTTTGTAACTTTATGAACTACTACATCACGAATGTGATGGAGGAATACACACCAGAGTTAGACCAGATGCTGTTCTATCTACCTCTGGCGGGTAGTACATTCAAAAAGGTTTACTTTGACGAGACGTTGGATCGGGCGGTAAGCAAGTTTGTACCGGCTGAAAACCTGATTGTGCCGTATGAAACGGCTGATTTGGAGACTTGTCCCAACATTACACAGGTTATTCGCATGTCGTTGAACGATTTGCGGAAGCGTCAGGTGTCTGGTTTTTATCTGGACATCCCGGTTCACCCCGGACAGGACGAAAATAACGGGGTTCAGGACGAAATTAACCGCATTGACGGGTTTTCGCCCTCTCAAATTGACTACGACTGTACCCTTTTGGAGTGTCATGCTGATTTGGACCTTGAGGGGTACGAAGAAGTTGACGAAGATGGCGAGGAAACGGGCATTAAGGTGCCTTATATCGTCACAATCTCGCTTGATAATGGCCAAATTCTGTCAGTTCGCCGGAATTACCGCGAAGAAGACGAACTAAAGAAGAAAATTCAGTATTTTGTCCATTATAAGTTCCTTCCGGGCTTTGGATTTTACGGTTTGGGGCTTATTCACACGATTGGCGGGCTGTCACGGACCGCCACAGCAGCACTGAGGCAGCTTATCGACGCCGGAACCCTGTCAAACCTTCCGGCGGGCTTCAAAGCTCGTGGTTTGCGGATTCGCGACGACGACGATCCGCTTCAGCCGGGTGAGTTCAGGGATGTTGACGCACCGGGAGGGGCTATTCGTGACAGCCTGATGCTGCTGCCGTTTAAGGGCGCTGACCAAACGCTGTTCAGCCTGCTCGGTTTCGTTGTGGATGCGGGTCGTCGCTTTGCGACCATCACCGATATGAAAGTTGGGGACGGCAACCAGCAGGCTCCGGTCGGTACGACCATTGCATTGCTGGAGCAGGGCTCGCGGGTCATGTCGGCAGTTCACAAGCGTCTGCATTACGCTATGCGCTTGGAGTTCAAGATGCTGGCACGGGTGATGTCGGAGAGCCTGCCGGACGAGTACCCGTACAGCATTGAGGGCTCGGATTCGAGCGTCAAGTCGGAAGACTTTGACGACCGCGTGGACGTAATTCCGGTTTCCGATCCGAATGTATTTTCTCAGGCACAGCGCATTGCGCTGGCCCAGACCAAGCTACAGCTAGCTTCTGCGGCTCCTGAACTGCACAACATGAACGAAGTGTTCCGGGACATGTACGACGCGCTGGGCGTTCGAGATGCGGACCGACTTATGAAGCGTACTCCGGTCGATGAGCCGGAGCCCAAGGATCCCGCGCAGGAAAACATTGATGCGCTGGACATGATGCAGCTTCACGCCTTTGAGGGGCAGGACCATCAGGCGCACATCATGGCGCATTTGGTGTTTGCCAGCGGTCCAATGGTTGCGGCTAATCCTGTGATTGCAACGACGTTGCAGAAACACGTCATGGAACATGTGCAAATTGGTGCGCGGGAACAGGCGATTGTTGCGTTTATTCAGCAGTCTCAGTCGCAACAGGGTCAGCCTTTGGATGAAGAGCAGATGCTTCAGATGGAAGCCTTGGTTGCACAGTACGTGGCGCAGGGCATGCAACAGGTGCAGCAGCTTAGTCGTCAGGTATCAGGGTCCGATCAGCCTGATCCTCTGGTTCAGCTTAAACAGCAGGAGCTTCAGATCAAGGCACAGGCCGAGCAGTCAGACGCGCAGGTGGATATGGCCAAGCTCAATCTCGACGCGCAGAACCAGCAGACGCGGTCTCAGCAATTCCAGCAGCGGCTGGCAAGTCAGGAAAAAGTTGCGGCGGCCCGTATCGACGCCGCTATGCAGCGCGAAATTCTTAAACGAGACCAGTAACATTAGGAGACTATTATGGCCATGAAACCACGCGTAAAGATTGTGACAAACACGCCGGGTGCGGCTCCCAAGGCGGTCGAGTACGCCGACATTAAGGGTCAAGGCCGTATTCCGTACGGTAAAACCGCACCCGCTCCAATGGCGGGCGACACTCCTCGCAAAATGACTATGCGTGGCGCTGGTGCGGCCCGCACGGGCAAAAGTTTTATGGGGCGGTAAATGCTCTATTGTTCGTCCCCAGTATTTCAAGGGCGTATTTTAGTCTAAGGGGGCCTTATGGACGGCGCTATCGACATAAGGCTGATTGTAACTCTTGGCGGCATTCTTTTTAGCGTTGCGGGAGCCGCCGCCGTTGGTAAAATTCAGATTAAGGTTATTCTGGAAACCTTGAATGACATTGAGTCCCGCTTGCGGAATATCGACCAACGCATTGATTATTTGGAAAACGGCGAGGCTGTTGTAAAGCAGCGACTTGATATTCTTGCCAAACTGAACAGCCCTGAAAACTTGCGCCGGGATCACATGCAAGTAGCGAGCATTCTGGCTGATATCTCTTATCTCAAATCTGAATCAGAGCGGATACATAAGATTCATAACGGTGTTCATCCGCCTGTGTCTAACGAAAGGAAAGCAACATGATTGGTTTAATCGGTGCGATCCTGCCCTCAGTAATGGAGGTAGCTGGGAGGTTTTTACCTGAAGACAAAGAGAAGCGGGCCGCTGCCGAGCGCGAGATCGAGGCGCAGCTTACACTTCACTTGGCAAAGATCGACCTCGCCCAGTTAGACGTAAACAAAACTGAAGCGGCGCATCGTTCTGTGTTTGTTAGCGGGTGGCGTCCTATGATCGGATGGACGTGCGGCGCTGCGATGTGCCTTAATTTCCTCATATTTCCGCTTGCCTCATTTGTTCTCGCGCAAACAGGTCATCTTATCGAGTTGCCGACGCTGGACATGAGCGAGATGATGCCTGTTTTGATGGGAATTCTCGGGTTGGGGGGCCTCAGAACCGTAGAAAAGATCAAACAGGTAAGTAAATAATGTCTCCCGAACTAGTAAAAAAGCTCCGTGAAGAGTTGGCTAGGGACGAAGGTGTTGTACATGAAATTTATCTGGATCATTTGTCTCTTCCCACGTTTGGTCTTGGCCATCTTGTCCGCTCTTCTGATTTGGAGCACGGCCACCCTGTGGGAACGCCTGTCAGCAAAGAACGTGTAAACCAATGCTTTACAGAAGATGTACAAACTACGCTGTACGACTGTGAAATCTTGTATCCGGACTTTGCAAAACTCCCTGACGAAGCGCAATTGGTCATAGCCAACATGATGTTCAACATGGGCCGTCCGCGCTTGTCCAAATTTAAAAGCATGAAAGCGGGCGTAGATGCGAGAAATTGGAACCGTGCAGCGGACGAGATGGTGGACAGCCGCTGGTACAAGCAGGTTACGAACCGAGCCGAGCGTCTCGTTAGCAGGATAAGAGCTCTCGCTTAAATAAAACTAAATACTTAGTGACAAGATGTATCTGACATGCTAGGAGACCATGTGAGCATATCAGAAGAGATGCGGTAACTTCATGGACGAAATTTTCTTTGCGGAAGCGACTTTTCGGATTATTCGGGAACGGAGAGAAAATATCCTTGATATCCTTCAATTTAACAACGTGAAGGACATGGAGCATTATCGTGAGCTCATGGGCAACTTAGAGGCCCTTAATCACGTGGAACAGGAACTCAAGAGCCTGCTAGACAAACAGGAGCGAAGTATTGACTAAAGCCCAAAAAATGGACCTTGAAGCCGCAAAAACCGGTGTAAAAGGTCTTTCTTCTATTTACAAAAATCGTAAAGAGAAGGTACTGGACCCCGAAGCTATCGGGAAACCCCTCCTAGAACGCCTGCCGACCCCCACGGGTTGGCGTATTTTGATCCTTCCCTATCGGGGTAAGGGCAAGACAGAGGGCGGCGTTATCCTCCCAGACCAAGCCGTTGAGGAACAAAGTGTTTCCACACAGGTCGGCTACGTCTTGAAGGTTGGCCCCCTTGCGTACAAAGACCCGGAAAAATTCTCCACCGGAGCATGGTGCGAGGAAAAAGACTGGGTAATGTTTGCCCGTTATGCGGGTTCCCGGTTCAGGATCGACGGTGGTGAGGTTCGTCTTCTAAATGATGACGAAATTCTGGCCAAGATCCTTGAGCCCGAAGATATTCTTCATTTCTAGGAGAGCAAAATGACCGATGAAAATGTGATTGAGAATGATGACGCGCCGGAAGACGCGGATATCGAGGTAGAGGTAGAGGAGCAAGAAGCTCCAGAAGCCCCGCTGGCTGCCGATTCGGAAGAGTTGGACGAGTCGGACGACCGTTTTGAAAAGGCAGAAAGCGCGGTTCAGAAGCGTATTGATCGATTGACTAAAAAAATGCGATCCGCCGAGCGCGAGCGTGAAGAAGCGATTAACTATGCTCGTCAGGTGCAGGGCGAAGCGGAGCAGCTTCGCCAGCGCATGGATGCTCTGGACAACAATTACGTCAATGAATACAGCAGCCGAGTTGAGACGCAGGTCGCAACTGCCGAGCAAGAGCTGGCCCGCGCCATTGATTTTGGCGATACGAACGGTGTTATTGAGTCGCAGCGCAAGCTTACGTCGTTGGCTTTAGAAAACGACCGCGCCCAACAGGCCAAGATGCAGCAGGATCGGGTGCGTCAGCAGGCGGAACAGCAGGCGGAACAGCAGGCGCAGATGGCGGCGCAACAGCCGCAACAGCCGCCAAAACGCCCTGATCCGCAGGCCGAACAATGGGCCTCGCGAAACTCTTGGTTTGGTCAGGATGAGGCGATGACTTACGCCGCCTTCGGAATCCACAAGAAATTAGTGGAACAAGATGGGTTTGACCCAACAAGCGATGATTACTATACTGAGTTAGACAAGCGTATGGGAAATGAGTTTCCCCATAAACTTAAATCTAACGGTGGAAGCAAACGGCCCGCACAGACGGTTGCTTCAGTATCCCGCGGAAGTTCTGGGCGCAGTAGTGGGAAAAAGGTTAGACTCACCCCTAGCCAAGTCGCAATAGCGAAAAAACTGGGTGTGCCGATTGAAGAATACGCGAAATACGTGAAGGATTAAGCTATGTCAGATGTTGAAAACAACGAAGTTGATACGTCACAAGAAAAGCGGAAGTCCCGCACGCAACAGACTCGGAGTTCTACGGAAAGGCGTAAGCCGTGGGCTCCTCCGTCCATGTTGGACGCACCGCCCGCCCCGGACGGTTACAAGCATCGATGGATCCGAGCGGAGACTCGTGGTTTTGATGATCGAAAGAACATCAGTGCCAAACTCCGTGAAGGCTGGGAACTTGTACGTCAGGATGAATACCCGGACTTTGAAGCTCCGGTAGTCGAATCGGGTAAATATGAAGGTGTGTTTGGTGTGGGTGGTTTGCTTCTTGCCCGTATGCCAGTTGAGACAATTGCAGAACGGAACGATTATTTCCGCCAGCGCAACGCTGATCAAATGCAAGCTGTTGATTCTGATATGATGCGCGAGAACGCACATTCCTCGATGACGATTAGCAAACCTGATCGTCAATCTCGTGTAACCTTCGGCGGCTCACGAAATAAAACGTGACCGCTCCTTTAGGAGAATCCCACTATGGCAAACCAAGAAACTGCCTACGGTCTTCGTCCTATCGGGCTTGTTGGTAGTGGCGCTAACTCGACTGGTGTAACCCAGTACGAAATTGCCTCTAACAACACCAATGCGATTTTTCAGTACTCGATTTGCGTTCCGCTTGCAGCGGGCGTGATTGATCAGGCCGGAGCTACGTCCGGCGGTACTACACAAGCACTTGGTGTCCTGATGGGCGTTGAATATCAAGACTCGGTTTCAAAAAAGCCGGTCTTTATCAACTATTGGCCCGGTTCGGGCAGCGTAAGCGTTGACACCAATTTCCCGGTGAAAGCGTTTGTTGCTGACAACCCAAACCAGCTTTTCAAAGTTGCTTCTGATGCAACCCTGACAAATCGCGCAACTGCGCTAGCGGCTGTTTTCGCTAATGCTTCGCTCGGTACGTCTGCCCGCACGGGTAGTACAGATACAGGGTCGTCCAACAGCGCTTTGGGTGTTTCTACGATTGCAACCACGGCTACTCTGCCACTGCGAATTGTTGGCATTGTTGATGACGAAGCCAATAATGACTACGCGGCTGCGGGTATTCCGCTGATTGTTCGTTTGAACGCTCACTTCAATGCGGGTACGCGACGGTTTGATTCTCAAACCACCGCTGACTCGACTGGCATTTAGGAGGGTAAATAAATGGCTATTTCTCGCGCACAGCTTGCAAAAGAACTAGAACCCGGCCTGAATGCATTGTTCGGGTTGGAATATGATCGTTACGAGAACGAGCATGCAGACATCTTTGAAGAGGAGTCCTCGGACAGAGCCTTCGAAGAAGAAGTTATGCTCGGTGGCTTCGGCACTGCGCCGGTCAAGGGTGAAGGAACTTCCATCAACTTTGACGACGCGCAGGAGACCTACACTGCTCGGTATCAGCATGAGACCATCGCACTAGCTTTCTCCATTACGGAAGAAGCTGTCGAAGACAATCTTTATGATCGTCTGGCCTCTCGCTACACCAAGGCTCTGGCTCGTTCTATGTCCCAGACCAAGCAGATTAAAGCGGCTGCTGTTCTTAATAACGCTTTTGACACGGGTAACCCAATTGGTGACGGCGCAGCGCTTTGCTCGTCGGCTCACCCGAGTCTGTCGGGTAACCAGCGCAACCAGCTTTCCACGGCGTCGGATCTCAATGAGACCTCGCTTGAGCAAATGCTGATTGACATTGCTGGTCTTACTGACGAGCGCGGTCTAAAGATCGCCGTTCGTGGCATGAAGCTTCTCATTCCGAAAGAGCTTCAGTTTACTGCCGAGCGTGTCATTAACTCGAACCTGCGTTCGGGCACGGCAGATAACGACACGAACGCCGTAAAGTCGATGGGCATGCTTCCGGAAGGTGCGGTGGTCAATCACTACCTTACCGATACGGATGCGTTCTTCATCAAAACTGATGCACCTAACGGCTTCAAGTACTTCAATCGCTCTCCGATTAAGACGGCGATGGAAGGTGACTTTGATACCGGCAACATGCGGTTCAAGGCCCGTGAGCGTTACAGCTTCGGCGTCTCTGATTGGCGTGCGGTCTTCGGTACTGCTGGCGCTGCGTAAGCCCAGCTTTGTTGTTACAATGAGAGGGGCGGCTATTGCCGCCCCTTTTATTTTGGGTTATGATCTATTTGTTTCTGACGGCGCATAATGTGCCGACACTAGCCACGACAGGAGCTCGAAATGGCTAATACAACTTTTAACGGTCCCGTTCGTTCTGAAAACGGGTTTGAAGTAATTACCGTAACCGACGGAACGGGCGCGGAAACTACGGTTTTTGATGTTGCCTCTACGGGTATTGTCACAGACAAGTTCGTCAAGCACGTTGGTTTTGCCACGGGCGTTACCGTAAACACTACAGCGGGTGACAGCCCCGCAATCGGCGAATTTACCCAGCCAGCCAACACCATAATCACTGACATCAAGATTTTCTGTGTCACCGCTCCAGTTACCGGAACGGGAGATATTGGTTATGAGGTTGGAACGTCTACCTCTGGCGCACAGATCGTAGCGGCTGTAACGGATGAAATCCTTGACGGTGGAACCACTGTCGTTGTCGGCAACGTGACAACTACTACATTGGTAGCAACGACGCAGAGCGCAACCACTGCTCCAGTTTCCGCCCAATATACGTCCGCAGAACGGACCATCTTCTGCAACATCACCAACACGGTGGACGCAACCACAGCGGGCTCTTTTACGTTCATTGTTGAGTACGTGCAGGTCGCGTAGTTTAAGTGGGGAGAGAAAACTCCTCTTCTTAGAAGGAGGTCACGATGGCTGACGCAGTAACATCTCAAACAATTTCGGACGGTCCGAAATATGCGGTGATGAAATTTACTAATGTTTCCGACGGTACGGGTGAAGACGCTGTTACTAAGGTAGATGTTTCTGGTTTGGATAACAGTGCAGATGGTGACACTTGCACGGGAGTTATTATTGAGCGGATCTGGTGGCAGTGCATAGGCATGAAGCTTCAGATATTGTGGGATGCATCGACCGACGCGTTTTGCATAGAGCTTGGTGAGAACCAAAGTGGAAATCACGATTACACTGTTTTTGGCGGTCTTACGAATAACGCGGGAAGCGGTAAAAACGGTGATATTAAGTTTACCACCGTTGGGCACACTTCCGCCGATACGTACACCGTTATTTTGTATATGCGGAAACAGTTTAGCTAGAAGTAACCAGTGGCTCGGGTGGGTGCATCCGGGCCACTCAAACTTCAGGGTACTAATTTATGGCTACAACAAAAGACGCTAAACGTCTGCCTTCGGGTCGAATTAGCTATCGCGGAGAAACTTTTGGGGGTTTTAACAAGCCCAAGCGTACTCCCGGTAAATCGAAAAAAAGCGCTGTTTTGGCTAAGAAGGGCACCGAAATCAAACTGGTTCGATTTGGCGATCCAAATATGTCCATCAAAAAAAACCAACCAAAACGCCGTAGTAATTTTAGGTCTCGCCATTCCTGCGATACAGCCAAGGATAAGTTTAGCGCCCGTTATTGGTCTTGTAAGGCTTGGTGATCCGATGTCCGAGCCCAACCTTCAAGAAATAGATAAAAAAGTCACTGTGATTGAGGCTATTCTCAATCGGCTAGAAACAAATCACATAGCTCATCTTGAAAAAGACGTAGCCTCTCTAGACAAAAAAGTCTGGATGATTTTGGGCGGCATCACTATTCAACTTACAGCCTTGTTAATTGCTGTTGTGGGGGCCGTTTTGGCGTTTATAGCATGACAAGTCGCGTTAAACTGGGAGCCGGAGCCTGTAAGCCCGTAAGGATGCGTAGGGGCGGCGTGGTACGTAAGAAAAAGGGCGGCACAATTTGCCCTGAAGGCAAAGCTTGGGCAAAGCGAACTTTTGACACATACCCCTCGGCCTACGCTAACCTAGCGGCGTCCAAGTATTGTAAAGATCCTAATTACGCCAAAAAATCTAAAGGCGGTAAGCGGAAGGGTCGTTAAATGGGAAAGTTAAAGGAGTGGTTAGATGAAGATTGGGTTCGAATTGATAGCTCCGGTAACATCGTGGGTGAGTGCGGTACATCAAAAGATAAAAAAAACCCTGACAGATGCCTTCCTCGCAGCAAAGCTCAAAGTCTTAGCCAAAGTGAGAGGGCTGCTACAGCGCGTAAAAAAAAGAGCGGCGGATCTAAGGGAAAAACTGTTGTCTCCAATACGAAGGCTGCAAAAGTAAGACGTATGCGAAAGGGCGGATCTCCGGGGGATCTTCGTTTTCACAAAGGTTGCGGGGCGGTAATGGACGAGCGCCGTAAAAAGACGCGGTACGCCTAATGGATTTTTTGGTCGGGCGCGAAAAAGATATTTATATGGAAATAAGAGCATGGTCTAAACACGCTCTTGAAGGGGCTTCTGCCGTCTTTAACAACCTTCCTCCGTGCCCCTATGCGCGAAGAGGTTGGGAGGACGACAAAGTTCTTGTTTTGTTTAAGCACGAGTCTGGATACCAAACTCTTTACAAGATAATTTCAGAGTTTGTAGATCGGTACGATCTAGTGTTGTTGGTGGAAACCGCCTTTACAAAAGAACCCGAGGATTACCACCAATACCTAAGTGATCTAAACGACGCTATTTCGGAAGGTTTTTTTATTGATAGAGATATGTGGGTTATGGGTTTCCATCCATCCGACGATCCATCAGAACAATTTAATGATGGAGTTTTCCATCCTTTGGTAGAAGACGAATATGCCCTTACTTTTATCCAGAGGCTTTCGAAACTGCAACAATCGGCAGACAAGCTCAAGGAAAAGGGGTACTATGATGAATGCGCGGCGGAGACAGACGCTTTAGAGCTTTATCAACGACGAGAACGCCTATACCGGCGTTTAATAGGAGACTAAAATGGCGATGAAACCAAGAGTCAAGTTGGGTCGCGGCGGACCAGTCAAGAAAATGCGCGGCGGCGGCATGGTCAAGAAAATGCGCGGCGGCGGCATGGTTAAGAAAATGCGCGGCGGCGGCATGGTCAAAAAGAGAAAGTGAACTAGCTGATGGCGGTTTCCGGGAGCACCGACTTTGAACTCGATGTATCGGACTACATCGAAGAAGCTTTTGAGCGTTGTGGTCTTGAAGTTCGTACCGGGTACGATCTCAAGACCGCAAAGCGTTCGCTTAACCTTTTGTTGGCTGAGTGGGCTAACCGGGGCCTAAACGCGTGGACAATCGCGCAACGGTCTCAGGCGCTTACGGAAAGCGACGGCGAGTACACCATTGGGACAGATGTTATTGACATCTTATCTGTTGTGGTTCGTCGCGACAGTACCGACTATTCCTTGGATCGTCTTAGTCGGGAAGAGTATCTAAACATCCCCACGAAAACGACAGAGGGTCGCCCATCTCAATTCTTTTTGGATCGTCAGATTAGCCCCAACCTCAAGATCTGGCCAATTCCCGAAAACAGTACCGACGTTCTTTTTTATGACGCGTTAACGCGTATGGACGACGCGGATGCGTTTACCAATACGATGGAAGTTCCCTTCCGCTTTTACCCCTGCCTTGCAGCCGGGCTGGCCTATTACATCGCTATTAAGCGTTCTCCACAACGTGTGCAGCTTTTGAAGGCCGTGTACGAGGAGGAAATGGAGCGGGCCATTCAGGAAGACAGGGACAGGGCCTCGTTTACTATTGAACCCGCTTACCAGTATCTTAGGTAGCCGTCATGCCTAAGTTTGCCACAGGAAAAAACTCTTACGCTATTTCAGACCGCTCTGGTCAGCGTTATCGCTATCAGGACATGCGAAAAGAGTGGAATGGGCTATTGGTGGGCAAGGATGAGTACGAGCCCAAGCATCCGCAACTATACCCATATCCACCCGTTACGGACCCGCAGGCTTTGAAGAACGCTCGACCGGATCGCGTAGAACCTATGGATGTTCCGGTCGGCGGAGGCGGATTTCCCGACCGAGGTGTAGACACGCACCTTGTCTCTAGCGTTGGCTTTGTGACTGTGGTGACGACATGACCTATACCTACTCTGAGCTTAAACAAGCTATTCAGGATTACACAGAAAACGACGAAACGACTTTTGTCAACAATCTGAATAACTTCATCAAAAACACTGAAGAGAGAATCCTCAAAAGTGTTCAACTTACGGTGTTTCGTAAAAACGCCACGGGAACGACAACGTCTGGAAATCAATTTCTTGCGGCCCCCACGGACTTTTTGGCCCCGTTTTCGCTGTCTATTACTAACGGATCCAACAAAGAGTTTCTTTTGTACAAAGACGTAAATTTTGTGCAGTCGGTCAACCCAAACTCGTCTACTACGGGAACCCCAAAATACTACGGTTATTTTGACGTTAGCAATTTCATCTTGGCCCCAACCCCAAACGCCAACTTTACGGCGGAAATTCATTATCTGTATCGCCCCGACAGCCTAACCACACAGGGAGACTCTGGCACAACGTGGTTAAGCCAAAACGCGCCGGTCACCTTGTTGTACGGCAGTCTCGTAGAGGCGTACACTTTTATGAAGGGAGAGCCCGACGTAATACAAAACTACGCCCAGCAGTTTGTTAACAGCTTGGGGCAGTTGAAAAACTACGGCGAAGCCATTGAAGATACCGATGCGTATCGCACGGGTCTAATTGTACGAGATAAAATCTGATGTTTAAGTTTGATGTAAGTATTTCGGAAGAACCTATTGTAACGGTAAAAACCACGGAAAACCGAGGTTTTTCTCCGGAAGAGGTGGCCGAAAGATGCGTTGAAAAGTTAATTTCTGTTTCAGATACGGCTCATCCGGCTCTTCGCGACCAAGCTCATGCTTTCAAACGGCATATGGAAACGGTAGTAGCTTTCTATATGAGAGAGGCCATAAAAAGTGATAGAACTACAACTTACAGCGCTCTGTGTGAGGCGGGGCACCCTGAACTTGCAGAAGCTATAAGGAGGCTCTGATGGCAATTACGCAGGCAATGTGTACGTCGTTTAAGAAAGAGTTAATGACGGCAACACACAATTTTACAAATTCCTCCGGAAATACTTTCCGATTAGCTCTTTACACAAGCTCGGCATCGTTGGCCGCTTCTACTACCGCGTACACAACTTCAAACGAAGTAAGCGGCACCGGGTATACTGCCAAGGGCGCGGCATTGACTAACGTAACTCCGACCAGCAGTGGCACAACGGCGCTGACAGATTTTTCGGACGTAACCTTTTCGTCGGCCACCATTACGGCAAACGGAGCAATGATCTTTAATGATTCCGCTTCGGGAGATCCTGCGGTAGTTATTTTGGCGTTTGGCGGTGACAAGGCCTCTACTGCGGGGGATTTTACCATTCAGTTTCCAACCGCTGATGCGAGTAACGCAATTATTCGTATCGCTTAGTTAGGTCTTATTCATGGCACTGGTTCTTAAAGACAGGGTTAAGGAACAAACCACAACTACTGGTACAGGCACTGTTACTCTTGGCGGTGCCATCAGCGGTTTCGATACATTTGCGTCTGTCGGGAACGGCAACACAACTTACTATGCTATTGTTAGCCAGTCTGCGAATGAATGGGAAGTTGGTATTGGGACGTACACAGCGTCTGGGACAACACTATCCCGCGACACTATCCTTGAATCGTCAAACTCTGACTCGGCTGTAAACTTTTCAGCCGGGACAAAGGATGTTTTTGTTACCTACCCGGCAGATAAATCTGTGTATGCAGATGCGGCTGGAACAGTAAATACAGGTGCTATTGCTGCTGCATCACTTACCCTAACTACTGATCTTGCTGTAGCAGATGGCGGTACAGGAGCCTCGTCATTAACGGACGGGGGTGTACTTTTAGGATCAGGAACTGGTGCTATTACTCCGATGGCCGTCCTTACTGATGGTCAGATGATTGTTGGGGACGGTTCTGGTGATCCTGTTGCTGAGAGTGGCGCAACACTACGCACATCGATTGGAGTAGATGCTGCTGGTACAGACAACTCTACGAACGTCACCCTCGCAGGATCGCTGGATTATTTAACGTTGAGTGGGCAGGAGATTACGCGCGGCGCGATTGTTCTGACGACCGACGTATCCGGCACGCTGCCCATTGCTAATGGCGGTACCAACGCCACCAGTGCAGGGGCAGCACTCACAAGTCTTGGTGCAGCGCCAGCGGCGGGTAGTAGCAATATCGTCACAACCGGAGCTCTTAATAGCGGAAGCATTACATCCGGCTTCGGAGCCATCGACAACGGTTCGAGCAACATCACTACGACCGGAGTCGGTACTTTTGCAAGTCTCGATATCTCCGGGAATGTTGACGTTGACGGAACTTTAGAAACGGACGCCTTGTCGATTGCCAGCACAACCGTCACTTCGACCGCCGCAGAACTTAACATTTTGGACGGCGTTACATCGACCGCTGCCGAAATCAATCTGCTTGATGCGGTGGCACGGGGAAAAATCATTTACGGAAATGCCA
>TARA_R110002020_G_scaffold110627_17_pt1 | contig 19899 bp, 20 predicted proteins | sample TARA_R110002020 | Tara Oceans TARA_R110002020 (sample SAMEA4396489) | marine metagenome | biome: Westerlies Biome; feature: [MES] marine water layer (ENVO:01000295) within the mesopelagic zone...; material: water (ENVO:00002006), including particulate matter (ENVO:01000060)...
AGCCGCAAAAAATCGTGATGTCAACGAAACAGCCGCGTTTTGAGGCACATTGCACAAAAAGGCTTCCCCCCGGACCCTGATATCATCTAGAAGTCTCGGCGAACATTCAAGAGCGGGCCGGACCCGCCATGGAAATGGTTGAACCCTATGTCGCACAACACCTTCGGACACCTGTTTCGCGTGACCACCTGGGGCGAAAGCCACGGTCCGGCGCTCGGCTGCGTGGTCGACGGCTGCCCGCCCGGCATCCGCTTCACCGAAGCCGAACTGCAGCACTGGATGGACAAGCGCAAGCCGGGCCAGTCCCGCTTCGTCACCCAGCGGCGCGAGGACGACCGGGTCAAGGTTCTCTCCGGCGTGATGCCGCAGGAGGATGGCGGCCTGATCACCACCGGCACACCGGTGTCGATGCTGATCGAGAACACCGACCAGCGGTCGAAGGACTATTCCGAGATCGCCAAGCGCTACCGGCCGGGACACGCCGATTACACCTATGACGTCAAATACGGGTTGCGCGACTACCGCGGCGGCGGCCGCTCCTCGGCGCGCGAGACCGCGGCCCGCGTCGCCGCCGGCGGCCTGGCGCGGCTGGTGGTCCCTGGCCTGCGGGTCCGCGCGGCGCTGGTGCAGATCGGCGAGCACAGGATCAACCGCGACAACTGGGACTGGGCCGAGGTCGACAACAACCCGTTCTTCTGCCCCGACGCGGCCATGGCACCGGTGTGGGAAGACTACCTCGACGCGATCCGCAAGGCAGGCTCCTCGGTGGGCGCGGTCATCGAGGTGGTGGCCGACAATGTGCCGGCAGGCCTCGGCGCGCCGATCTACGCCAAGCTCGACCAGGACATCTGCGCCAACCTGATGTCGATCAACGCGGTCAAGGGCGTGGAGATCGGCAACGGCTTTGCCGCCGCCTCGATCAGCGGCGAGCAGAACGCCGACGAGATGCGCATCGGCGAGGACGGGCAGCCGGTGTTCCTCAGCAACAATTCCGGCGGCATCCTGGGCGGCATTTCCACCGGGCAGCCGGTGGTCGCCCGCTTTGCCGTCAAGCCCACCTCCTCGATTCTCAACGAGCGGCGCTCGATCGATTCCGAAGGCCACGAGGTGGATGTGAAAACCAAGGGCCGGCACGACCCCTGCGTCGGCATCCGCGCCGTTCCCATCGGCGAAGCCATGGTGGCCTGCGCGCTCGCCGACCATTATCTGAGAGACCGCGGCCAGACGGGCCGCCTCGACTGAAAGACCTCTTCCATGACCTATGACCAAGCCCGCGTCGTTGACGCAATCCGCGCATTCGAAGCCGGCGAAATCGTCGTCGTCACCGATGACGGCGGCCGCGAGAACGAAGGCGACCTGATCGTCGCCGCGGTGCACTGCACGCCCGAGAAGATGGCCTTCATCGTGCGCCACACCTCGGGCATCGTCTGCACGCCGATGCCGCGCGAGGAAGCCAAGCGGTTGAACCTGACCGCCATGGTGGCCGAGAACGATTCCGCCCACACCACCGCGTTCACCGTCTCGGTCGACTACAAGCACGGCACCACGACCGGCATCTCCGCCGAGGACCGGACGCTGACCGCGCGCAACCTCGCCAATCCCAACGCGGGGGCCAGCGACTTCACCCGGCCCGGCCACGTCTTCCCGCTGATCGCGCGCGAGGGCGGGGTGCTGATGCGCTCGGGCCATACCGAGGCCGCGGTGGACCTCTGCAAGCTTGCGAGCCTTCCCCCGATCGCGGTGATCTGCGAACTGGTCAATGACGACGGCACGGTGACACGTGGGCCCCAGGTCGACGATTTCTCCGTCAGGCACGGCCTCAAGCAGGTTTCGGTGGCCGATCTGATCGCCTACCGCCAGCGCAAGGAGACGCTGGTCCACCATGTCGAGAGCTTCGACGTGGAGACTGTCGCCGGTCCCGCCAAGGCCCATTCCTACAAGCTGCCCTGGGATCCCATGCACCATCTGGCGGTGGTGTTCGGCGATGTGCGGGACGGCGTCGACGTGCCGGTCAGGCTGCATCTCGAATCGGTGGTCGACGACGTGTTTTCCAAACAGGACCCGATGACGGCGATCATGACGCGGATGGCCAGGGAAGGCCGCGGCGTGGTGGTCTACCTGCGCGAAGGATCGGTCGGCGTCGGCAAACAGGTCTCGCGCCGGGCGATGGCCGAGGAACGCGAGGATCACGCCGAAGCCAAGGCGCGCGAGGACGAATGGCTGGAAATCGGGCTCGGCGCGCAGATTCTGAGGGATCTCGGCATCTCCTCGATCAAGCTCTACGCCTCGCGCGAGCGGCACTATGTCGGCCTGGAAGGCTTCGGCATCCGGATCTCGTCGACCGAGCTGATCTGAGGCAGGCCCGGTTCAATCCGGAGATACGGGGCTCGGTGTCTCCTGCCCCCACCCCAGGAGAAGCCGGCGTGCATATTCGACCAGCAGCTGCGGGAGACGCCAAGGCGATCATCCACATCTGGCACCGGGGATGGCATGAAGCGCATGCCGATCTCGTGCCCGCGGAGATCCTATCCTACCGTAGGCAGGACAATTTTCTCGCCTGGTGGACGGAAGCTACCGAGAGGTTTTTCGTCGCGGCATCCGGCGCGGAGCCTGTCGGCTTCGTGTCATTGAAAGGTTGCGAGGTCGTCAAGCTGTATGTCGGCTCGGACGCGCGCGGCACAGGCGTCGCCTCCGCCCTGCTGGACTTCGCGGAACGGACCTTGGCGCAGGACGGGACGAGCGAGACGGAGCTTCTCTGCACGGCGGGCAATGCCCGGGCGGAACGGTTCTACCTCCGGCAGGGCTGGCGGCTCACGGAGACCTTTGACGACGCGCTGTGGACCCCGGCCGGCGCCACCCGGACATTCATCGTTCCCACGCATCGCTTCCGGAAGCGGTTGATCGGCTAGCCGGCCGTCCGATAGGCCGCCACTGCGTCGCCGAAAGCCCGGAACAGCGCCTGGTTGACCGGATTGGCCTGCGGGTCGTATTCGGCGTGCCATTGCACGCCCAGCGCAAAGCCCGGCGCGTCCCTGAAACGGATCGCCTCGACGGTGCCGTCCTCGGCCCAGCCCTCGGCGACAAGCTCCGGGCCCAGTTCGAGTACGCCCTGCCCGTGCAGCGAATTCACCCTTATCGTCTCACGTCCGAGGATGCGGGCGAAGACGCCGTCAGGCACCAGTTGAACGTCATGGCGGTCGGCGAAGACGACGGTGGGATCGGGATGGATCTCGCCCGTCTCGAGCCGCGGCATGCGGTGGTTCATGCGCCCGGGCAGCTCGCGGATCTCGGGATGCAGCGAGCCGCCGCCGGCCACGTTCATCTCCTGGAAGCCGCGGCAGATGCCGAACAGGGGCACGCCGCGGGCGACGCAAGCCTCGATCAGCGGCAGCGCCACCGCATCGCGGGCTTCGTCGTAGGGCTCGTGGCGCGGGTCGGGCTCGGCGCCGAACAGGCTCGGATGCACATTGGCCCGCGCCCCGGTCAGCAGCACGCCGCTCACCACCGACAACAGGTCCGAGATGTCGGTGATCAGCGGATTGCCGGCGAAGATCAGCGGCAGCGCGCCGGTGACGTCGGCGATGGCCTGGAGATTGCGTTCTCCGGCCATCTGCACGGCGAAGCGGTTTTCCACATTGTAGGTATTGCCGATGATGCCGATGACAGGCTTGACCATGGGTTTGTCTCGCACTCGATTCCGCGCCGCGCGATCGGGCGGCAGCATCCTCAGTGTGTTCCACACACCGTCGCGATCAACAACTCCAACCTCTCAAAAAACATGGGAAATGGCTTCGATTTCGTCTGATCGCCGCGCGCGGGCTTCTCAGCCGCCGGTCCAGCCGTCGGCATAGACGATGTCGCCGACGCCTGCGAAGCGGGCGACGCGGGCGAGTTCCGCCTCGAGTCGCGCCATGCGTCCGGCCGAGGCGCGGACCTTCGGCTCGAGCCAGAGTCTTGCGACATTGAGCGTGCCCGCCTTGCGGTCGGCCTTCATGTCGATGCGGCCAATCATCCGGTCGCCCTCGAGCAGCGGAAAGACGTAGTAGCCATACTCCCGCTTGGCCTCCGGAACGAAGACCTCGATGCGGTAGCGGAAGCCGAACAGGCGTTCGGCGCGGTTGCGGTCGCGCAGCAGCGGATCGAAGGGGCTCAGAACCCTTATCCGCGCCGGCGGTTCGGGCCAGTCGGCCGGATCGGGCGACAGGCCCTGGAAGGCGAAGGAGGCGCGGGCCCTGGCGCCGCCCATGCATTCGATCTCGACCTCGTCGAGGCCCTCGCGGTTGGCGGCGACCCAGGCCTTGGCCTCCTCCGGCGTCACGAGGTCCCAGAAGGCTGCGATTTCGCCATGGGTGGCAAACCCCAGCCGCGTGAGCGCACTGCGGCAGGCCCAGTCGACGAAATCCTCGTGCGACACTTCGCCCTCGAGATGATGCCCCGGGATGACCCGTTCGCTCAGGTCGTAGATCTTCTGGAAATTCTCGCGCCCGGCAATCGCCAGCTTGCCGGTGTGCCAGAGAAATTCGAGCGCGGTCTTGGAAGGATGCCATTCCCACCAGCCGCCGGACTTGTGGTCGGCCTGCTTGACCTCGCGGGCGAGAATCGCGCCGCGCTCGGCGATCCTCGCATAGGTCTCGTCAAAGGCCCTGTCGAAGCCTTCGCCCTGCCATTTCGCCCATTTGGTGAGAATGCCCGACTCGCGCCGGCTGAACCGGTGCTTCCAGTAGGGATAGAACTCGCAAGGAATGATCGAGGCGTCGTGGGTCCAGTGCTCGAACAGCGCCCTGTCTTCCTCCAGCAACTGCCTCAGATGCTCGCGCCGGAAGGTCTGGTTGCGGGAAAACAGGATCTGGTTGTGGGCGCGCTCGACCGTTGAAATGCTGTCGACCTGGACGAAGCCGAGATCGTGGATGAGCTCAAGCAGGCCCTGCTTGGTCAGCGCGCGGGCGGGCGACGCCGACAGCCCCTGCCTGGCCAGGAAGATCCGCCGCGCGGCCATGTTCGAGATCTGAATCACCATGGCGCGAGCTTACATGCGTTCGCGCTTTGTTCAAGTCAGGATGAGAATCCGGGATAGCGTCCTGACCCGGGACGCGACGTCCTGCCGCTGCCGCCGCGCAGGTGACAGCTTGGGGCACTTCAGATATCGATGGCACTGGCATCAGCCGCATTTCATCGCTAGATAGATTCCATGACCACATTTTACTATTACAATCCGATCTGCCTCGAACACCAGACGCCTCCCGGCCACCCGGAGCGGCCGGATCGGCTGAAGGCGCTCGAGGCGATCTTCGAGCACGAGCATTTCAACACGCTGGTGCGGCATCTGGCGCCGGAAGCCGCGGCCGAAGCGGTGCTATTGGCGCATCCGGAGGAGTATCTGGCGCGGATCCGCGCGGCGATTCCGGAGAGCGGATTTGCCAAGATCGATGCGGACACTGTGGCGAGCCCGCGCTCGATGGAAGCGGCGCTGATCGGCGTCGGCGGCGCCATGGCGGCGGTCGACGCGGTGTTCCGCAAGGAGGCCGACAACGCTTTTGTCGCCACACGGCCGCCCGGCCACCACGCCGAGAAGAACACCTCGATGGGCTTCTGCCTGTTCAACCAGGCTGCGATCGCCGCACGGCACGCCCAGAAGGTCTACGGCGCCGAGCGCGTGGCGATCGTCGACTGGGACGTGCATCACGGCAACGGCACCCAGGACATTTTCTATGACGATCCGAGCGTGATCTATTGCTCGACCCACCAGATGCCGCTCTACCCCGGCACCGGCGCGCGCTCGGAAACCGGCAAGGGCAACATCTTCAACGCGCCGCTGTCGGCCAATGACGGCAGCGACCATTTCCGCGAGGCGTTCAAGACCCGCATCCTGCCGGCGCTCGAAGAGGCGCACGCCGATCTCATCATCATCTCGGCCGGCTTCGACGCCCATCACCGCGATCCGCTGGCCGAGATCAACCTGGTGGCCGACGATTTCGACTGGGCGACGGGCAAGCTGATGGAGATCGCCGGACGCCAGGCCGACAACCGGGTCGTCAGCCTGCTCGAAGGCGGCTATGATCTGGTGGGGCTGGCGGAATCGGCGGCTGCCCACGTGATCCGGCTGCAGGAGGGCTGAGAGATGAGCGAAGCCAACGAGATTCCGGCCCTGAGCTTCGAGCAGGCGGTGGCCGAACTGGAGCGCATCGTCGAACAGCTCGAACGCGGCGACGTGCCGCTCGACAAGTCGATCGAGATCTATGAGCGCGGCGAGGCGCTGAAGGCCCATTGCGAGAAGCTGCTGTCGGCGGCCGAAAAGCGGATCGAGAAGATCCGGCTCGACCGCCAGGGCCAGCCCGCGGGCACCGAGCCGCTGGACACGGAATAGAGCCGGTCTAACCACCGCGACCCACAGGAGGATGGCATGAGCTTCTTTCCCGGCGGCGATCCTGAGCCCGGCGATGCCTTCTCCTGCGACGCCATCGAACATCTGATCATCCCGTCCTCGCGCGACATCGGCGGCTTTTCCGTGAGGCGCGCGCTGCCGACCGCGCGCCGCCGGATGGTGGGGCCGTTCATCTTCTTCGACCGGATGGGTCCCGCCATCCTCAGGGGCGGCGCGGCCATGGACGTGCGGCCGCATCCGCATATCGGGCTGTCGACCGTCACCTATCTGTTCGACGGCGCGATCCGCCACCGCGACAGCCTGGGCACCGAAATGGTGATCCGGCCCGGCGACGTGAACCTGATGACGGCCGGGCGCGGCATCGTCCATTCGGAGCGCTCGCCCGAGGAGATGCGCGGGCATGACATGACGATCTCCGGCCTGCAGACCTGGCTCGCCCTGCCCGACCAGCTCGAGGAAATGGATCCCGCCTTCGCCCACATCGCCACCACCGCCCTGCCCGAGATCGCCGATAACGGTGTTCGCGCCCGCGTGGTCATGGGCAGTTTCGGCGGATCGGTCTCGCCCGTGCCGCAGCACGTGGGCACGCTCTATGTCGACCTTGCGCTCGAGCCCTCCCGCTCGGCGCCGTTCGACGCGACCTGGGAAGAGCGCGCGCTCTATCTGCTTGAAGGCGAGATCGAGATCGCCGGCGACCGGTTCGGACCCGACCAGTTGCTGGTGCTCCGCCCCGGGGACGCCATCACCATTACCGCCGGGCCGCAAGGCGCGCGGATGATGCTGTTTGGCGGCGACAGCATTCCGACGAAGCGCCACATCTGGTGGAACTTCGTCTCCTCGTCCAAGGAGCGGATCGAGCAGGCCAAGGCCGAATGGCGTTCGGGCCGTTTCGACATCGTTCCTGGCGACGAGGAGGAGTTCGTTCCCCTGCCGGACAAATGATCGCAGCTGTCTTGAAGCTGTCATATTTCGACCCTGTGGCAAGTTTACACAAGCCTCCATTCAAACGTTAATTCGGGTTTACACATTTTGGTTTCCGGGCTACGCCTGAAGGACTGTGAGGCATGACGTGACAAAATCGCCAGAAACCCCGCTCCTGGACACCGTCCGGTTTCCGTCCGATCTCAAGGCCATCGACGACAAATTGTTGCCGCAGCTTGCGGACGAGCTGCGCGCCGAGATGATCGACGCGGTGTCGCGCACCGGCGGCCATCTGGGCGCGGGCCTGGGTGTGGTCGAGCTGACGATTGCCATCCACAAGGTGTTCGACACGCCGCATGACCGGCTGATTTTCGACGTCGGCCACCAGTGCTACCCGCACAAGATCCTGACCGGACGGCGAGACCGCATCCGCACGCTGAGGCAGGAGAACGGGCTTTCCGGCTTCACCAAGCGCACCGAGAGCGAATACGACAATTTCGGCGCCGGCCATTCCTCCACCTCGATCTCGGCGGGCCTGGGCATGGCCGTGGCGAGCCAGCTGCAGGGCACGCAGCGCAACGTGATCTCGGTGATCGGCGACGGCGCGATGTCGGCGGGCATGGCCTATGAGGCGCTCAACAATGCCGGCGCGCTCGATGCGCGGCTGATCGTGATCTTGAACGACAACGACATGTCGATCGCCCCGCCGACCGGTGCGATGAGCGCCTATCTGGCGCGGATGGCGTCGGGGCGGACCTATATGGGGTTTCGCGAGGCGGGCAAGAAGCTGACCGCCTATCTCGGCAAGAACATCGACCGGGCCATCACCCGCGCGGTCGAGCATGCCCGCGGCTACGTGACCGGCGGCACCATGTTCGAGGAGCTTGGCTTCTATCACATCGGCCCGATCGACGGCCACAATCTCGAGCACCTGCTGCCGGTGCTGCGCAATGTGCGCGACAATGGCGACGGGCCGGTGCTGATCCATGTGGTCACCCAGAAGGGCAAGGGCTACGCCCCCGCGGAAGCGGCGTCCGACAAGTACCACGGCGTTTCCAAATTCGATGTCGTCACCGGCACCCAGGCCAAGGCCAAGCCGAATGCGCCGAGCTACACCACCGTGTTCGGCGAGGCGCTGGCGCAGGAAGCCACCCTCGACGACCGCATCGTGGCGATCACCGCGGCGATGCCGGGCGGCACCGGGATCGACAAATTCGCCAAGGTGCACCCCACCCGCAGCTTCGACGTCGGCATCGCCGAGCAGCATGCGGTGACCTTTGCCGCCGGCATGGCGACCGAGGGCATGAAGCCGTTCTGCACAATCTACTCGACCTTCCTGCAGCGCGCCTATGACCAGGTGGTCCACGACGTGGCGATCCAGAAGCTGCCGGTCCGTTTTCCGATCGACCGGGCGGGTTTCGTCGGCGCCGATGGGGCCACCCATGCGGGAAGCTTCGACACCACCTATCTCGCCTGCCTGCCCGGCTTCGTGGTGATGGCGGCCTCCGACGAGGCCGAGCTCAAGCACATGGTGCGCACGGCCGCCGCCTACGACGAAGGCCCGATCTCGTTTCGCTATCCGCGTGGCGAAGGCGTGGGCGTCGAGATGCCCGAGCGCGGCCGGATCCTCGAAATCGGCAAGGGCCGCGTCGTCCGGGAGGGCGCGAAAGTCGCGCTGTTGTCGTTCGGCACGCGGCTCGCCGACTGCCTGCTCGCCGCCGAGGATCTTGACGCCGCGGGGCTATCAACGACGGTTGCGGACGCCCGCTTCGCCAAGCCGCTCGACCATGATCTGATCCGGCAGCTGGCGCGCCACCACGAGGTGCTCATCACCATCGAGGAAGGCTCGGTCGGCGGCTTCGGCAGCCACGTGTTCCAGTTCCTGTCGGACGAAGGGCTGCTCGACGGGGGCCTGCGCGCCCGCTCGATGGTGATGCCCGACATCTTCATGGACCACGCCGCGCCCGAGGCGATGTATGCCCGCGCCGGCCTCGACCGCAAGGGCATCGTCGACACGGTGTTTCGCACCCTGAACGGCTCCGGGACCAGCTCGGCCCGCGACAGCGCCCAGGTAACCCTGCTGAAACCATAGGCGTTTGCCGCCTCCTAACCACGTCTTTTCGTCGTTCCGAAAGCCGCACCTGCTAGGTTCGTCCGAACACGGCAAGACGACGGGGCGACGATGACGACGGACGGGACGACGCGGCGGAGCGCGCGCATGGCGATTGCGGCTACCCTTGTGGGCTGCGGGATCATTCCGCTGGCGCTGGCGGACACGCGGCCGGCCTATGACCGGCAGATCGAGGAGGCCGCGATCCGGATGCTGCAGCCCAAGCTCGGCGACATCCGCGGCGCGCTCGATCTCGACACGCAAGACCATCTGTTCCCGCCGCTCGATGAGCGCAGCCGCGCCAGCGAGGCTGCGACCGGGCCCGCCGCCCTGCCGGTGGGCATGAGCGGTGGCAGCTTCATCCGCTACTGAAGCCCGGATTGCCTGAAAAGGGCTTGCCCTCGCGCCCCTTCCGCGCGAAGACGGCGCATGTCGACCCCTCTCTCCCCCACCCCGCCCGACCGGGACCGTCTCGACCAGATCCTGGTCCGGCTGGGTCTCTATGACAGCCGTTCGCGGGCGCGCGACGCGATCGCCCGCGGCGCGGTGCGGGTCGATGGCCAGGTGGCGAGCAAACCCGGCCAGCTCGTGGCGATGGCGGCGGAGATCGTGCTGAGCGACCCCGCGCGGGACTATGTCTCGCGGGCGGCGCTCAAGCTCAAGGCGGGGCTCGACGCGTTCGGCTTCGATCCCAAAGGCCGCGCCTGTCTCGACATCGGCGCCTCCACCGGCGGCTTCACCCAGGTGCTGCTCGAGGGCGGCGCAAGTCATGTCATCGCCGTCGATGTCGGCCACGGCCAGTTGCATCCGTCGCTGGCGGGTGATCCGCGCGTCAGCAACCTCGAAGGCTTGAACGCGCGAGATCTTGCGCAGGAGCATCTCGGCAGCCGGGAGATCGGCGTCGTCGTCTCCGACGTGAGCTTCATCTCGCTCAGGCTGGCGCTGCCGCCCGCGCTGGAGCTTGCGGCCCCCGGCGCCTTTGCGGTGCTGCTGGTCAAGCCACAGTTCGAGGCCGGGCGGGCGGCCATCGGCAAGGGCGGGCTGCTCCGGGATCCGGCGCAGGGGCCGGCGATCGCCGCGGATCTCGCCGCCTGGCTCGGCGGCCTGCCCGGCTGGCGCGCGGTCGGGCCGGTTCCCTCGCCGATCGAGGGCCAGGACGGCAATCACGAATTTCTCATTGGAGGCGTCAAGTCATGAGCGCGCAGACACTCGACATCACCCGGCTCGGCGGCCAGGGCGACGGCATCGCCGAGACGCCCTCCGGCCAGATCTTCGTGCCGTTCACGCTGCCCGGCGACGTGGTCAACGCCGCGGTCGAGAAGGGCCGCGCCACGCTGATGGCGGTGCTCACGGCCTCGGCCGACCGGGTGACGCCGCCCTGCCCGCATTTCGGCCCCGACGACGAGAATGCCGGCTGCGGCGGCTGCGCGCTGCAGCACATGGCCGACGCGCCCTACCGCGCCTGGAAGCGCGACCTGGTGGTGGCGGCGCTGGAAGGCCGCGGCATCACGGCGGAGGTGGCGCCGCTGGTGGCCTGCGCGCCGCACTCGCGGCGGCGGGTGGTGTTTGCCGCCAAGCGCACCGACAAGGGCGCGCTCGTAGGGTTCTACCGGGCGGGCAGCCACCAGATCGTGGCGATTACAACCTGCGTCATCGCCACGCCGCGGATCGTCGAGGCGCTGCCCAGCATCCGGCGGCTCGCGAGTGCGGTGGCGGTGGGCAAGGAGGCGTTTCATCTCTCCGTGCTCGACGCCGCACCCGGGCTCGACATCGCGGTGGAGGCGCCGTTCAAGCTTTCGGAGCCCGACCGGCTGCGGATCATCTCGGCCACCCGCACGGAGCAACCGGTGGCGCGCCTGAGCTTCAACGGCGAGATCCTGATCGAGAAGCAGCCGCCGCAACTGACCTTCGGTTCCGTGCTGGTGAGCCCGCCGCCGGGCGGCTTCGTGCAGGCCACCGCCGAGGCGGAAGCCGTGATGGGCGAACTGGTTGCCGAGCACCTCAAAAAATCCAAGCGGGTGATCGACCTGTTCTCGGGCTCGGGCACCTTCGCGCTCAGGCTCGCCGCCCAGAGCCACGTGCATGCGGTGGAGGCCGACGGGCCGTCGCTTGCGGCGCTCGACAAGGCGGCGCGGCGGGCTCAGGGATTGAAGCCCGTGTCGGTCGAAAAGCGCGACCTGTTCCGCCGCCCGATGATGACGGCCGAGCTCAAGGCCTATCAGGGCCTGGTGTTCGACCCGCCGCGCGCCGGCGCGGAAGTGCAGGTGGCCGACATCGCCCGCTCCACCATCCCCCGCGTGGCCGCCGTCTCCTGCAACCCGGTGACGCTGGCGCGCGACCTCGAGATCCTGATTGCGGGCGGCTACCGGGTGCTGTCGGTGACGCCGATCGACCAGTTCCTGTGGACGAGCCACGTGGAAGTGGTGGCGCTCCTGGAGCGGCCGAAGCGGTAGATCTCGGCTGCCCCTATGCTTCGTCCTCCGCGGCCCCCGAGCCGCGGATCCATTCCGTGATCATTCGGGAGGTCCTGCAGGTGGAAGCATCCCGGAATGGATCCTGGGGTCGGGGCCCCAGGATGACGACGGTGGGTGGGGCTCGCCGACCGGCCGACCCTCACCTGCAACCGGCCCCCTCACCAACACCGCCCCCCTCACCAACAAAATCTGCGACTTAGCTGCGCTAAGATCGCGATTTTGCGGCCTTATGTATCAAAAGCACCAAGCCCCCGAACCCGGATGGAGGGCATGATGTAGGGGCGGCGGCGTGAGAACGCGGGCGGCGTGGGCTGCTATCATCGGGCTATGTGGACTCGTTACCTTACTGGTGCTGGTGGCTTTGTTCTTGGTGGCCATCCCCAGCAAGGTATATCCTATGGCCAGCGTAGTTGCGAGTGGATACGGCTCCATTGGGCAGCGAAGTCAACCCGGTGTATCGGTCGACAGGCATCTCTGGCATGATTTCGGTGCAAACCGTGAAAATGTGCTGAGGCCCGCCTTGGTAAAATACGTCCTGATAGCGAACATAGCTGAGGTGAAAAATTCTTTTTTCGCGCCTCTGGAAACTAGCTATATCAGACAAAGATATATAGGTAGAAACCAAAGTTATATTCCCTCCAGAAGTACAGACCAAAAGATCATTTGTTGTGTCGGCTATCTCATAAGAGGGGAAAGGTTGGCGCTCTATCCTGTCAATAATCAGGATTTGGTTCCAAAGCTTAGTGCAGAATGCGGGGCTATTGCCCGCGTTTTTTATAATTGGTGTAACCGAAAGCCCCATGATTGTGTCGTCTTCTCCGCGCAGGAGAAGATCAATTCTTGTCTGGTCAAGTCCGATGTAAGCCCGAGTCTGCGCCTCGCCAATTTGGCGGGCAATTTCATTGGCCTGTCGGGTGGCGTTAAAAGTCGTCCAAACGAGAAATACGCCGAAAGCGCTCAGGAAAACGCCGACGATGGCCGCGCTTCCCATAAGGAAGGTCCAGACGGCCATGGTTCGCTGCGCTACAAGGTCTTGTTCGCCTCGCTGATATTCGCGGGCTTTGTCGGTTGCCTTGGCAATGCAGTCCGTTTGGTCTTGAGGGGGGAGCCCCATACAGGCATTGCGTTCTGGGCTGTAGGTTCGGCTGGCATATTGGGTCTGGCTACGTTCGGCTTGCCCCTCATATTCGGCTTGTTTTGATAGCCCCCAAACAACCGCGCCACTAGCTGTGATTAGAAAAACCAGAAATAACGCTGCAATCGAGATCAGCTTAACCGTAGATCGCTCACCTCTATCGCCTCTAGACATTGCAACAAGAACGCAGCACTGAATCCCCCCCGGCTAATCTTGTTGTTCAGATTACGCTCGGTCTCGTGAATGTCGAGTCCTGACAGCTTTTCCGCGAGTTGCGCATAGGTTACCCCCTTGCGCTTCAATTCCCCCTTCAAAAGGTTCTTTGCCCTAGCCTCGTATTCGACGTTTACCGGGTTGTCTTTGCGCGTTGCCATATGGTGACCTCAAATTATCATCGTTTACGATGATATACACCCTTGACAATGCGGGTACAAGTCCACATATTCGGTGTACAACATCACCGGATACGATGACAATGGCTCAACACTTCCTTCTCTCGGCTCAGGCCCGCACACTCTCCCTCAAGGAAATCTATAAGGATGGTGAGGACAAGGCCTATCAGGTGTTCAAGAAGATCCGTTGGGCCTCGACAGACGGCAATCCGGTTTGCCCCAAGTGCGGTTGCCTGGACCACTACGAAATCAACACCCGCCGCAAGTTCAAGTGCGCTGCTTGCCATGCTCAATTCAGCGTGACATCGGGCACCATCTTTGCGAGCCGCAAGCTTGGCTTCATGGATCTGCTCGGCGCGGTCTGCATTTTCGTCAACGCCGTGAAAGGCCTCTCTGCTCTCCAGCTTTCCCGCGATCTGGACGTGCAATACAAGACTGCATGGGTTCTGGCTCACAAGCTCCGCGAAGCTCTCTCGCTGGAAATCCAGCACGACGCGCCGCTGACTGGCGATGTCGAAGTTGATGGTCAGTATCATGGTGGCCATATCCGCCCTGAGAACCGCAAGGAAGATCGTAAGGACCGTCGCCGTGCAGAACACCAGACCGGCAAGCGCCGCGTTGTGGTGGCCTTCCGTGAGCGTAACGGTCGCACCCGTCCTTTCGTCACCATGTCAGAAGCCGAAGGCGTTGAACTGGCAAGCCGTCACGTTGACCGTCTGGCCATCATGCATGCTGACGAAGCAAGCCACTGGGACATGCTGCATGCCGGTTGGGAGACTGAGCGCGTCAATCACTCTGAGTGCTACAGCGACAACGGCAAGCACACCAACTGGGTTGAAAGCTATTTCTCCCGCCTGCGCCGCATGGTCACTGGCCAGCACCACCACGTCTCGCCCCAGTACCTGCACCAGTACGCAAACCACGCTGCATGGTGCGAAGACAACCGCCGCAACTCAAACGGTGAGAACGCCACCGACATCCTCGGCAAGGCCATGGCTCATGGTGTTAGCCGGGTGTGGAAGGGGTATTGGCAGCGGAGTTGTGTTGGTGCATGAATAACACTGGGGGTGTAGAAATGTACTTGATGTATGTCGATGAAAGCGGAGACCCCGGCCTTATTAATTCGCCGACAACGCACTTTTGTCTGTCCGGTCTCGTAGTGCATGAAGCGCGGTGGCGCGAATTTATCAACGCTCTTTTGGCCTTTAAAAAATCTATGCGCCGAGTACATGGGTTGAGGGTTCGCCAAGAGTTGCATGCATCGGAATTCATCAATTCTCGTGCCTTTGACGCGCCGCGTCACGTCAGACTGGCGGTACTCCGCAACACTCTGGATGAACTGGCTAAACTCGACTATATTTCAATAACAAATGTCGTGGTTTCGAAAGCAGGGAAGCCAGCGGGGTACGACGTTTTTAACAAAGCTTGGATGACTCTATTCCAGAGATTCGAAAACACCTTAAGGTACGGCAATTATCCGGGCGGACACCAAAATGACAACGGGATTGTGATCACTGACGCAACTAACGGGACCGCGCTTCTCCGAATGGTCAGAAAAATGGCAGTGATAAATCATGTGCCAAATCAACCTCAATTCGGGGCGGGCTCGCGCAACATCCCAATCGTTAGGATAGTTGAAGACCCCCATGGGAAAGATTCGCGAGACACACTGGCTCTTCAAGCCGTGGACGTGGTGTCGTACTTCCTTGGCCAAAAATTCAACGCAAACAGCTACATTAGGAGAAAGGGCGCGGTGCACCATTTTGACCGTCTATTGCCAGTCCTAAACTTAAGGGCTAGCAGCGGCAGGAACTTGGGGATAGTAACGATTTAGATGGAAGGGGGAGGGCCGTAACCCTCCCCGGGTAATCCTACTTGCCAAGTTGCGCCTGGTTTCAGATCTTCTTTAGGGTAGGGGATTTGTGAATAAAAATCAATAGATTGGTTTTTAAGGGCTAACCGATTCAAAACATTGAACATTAGTCTCCAGCTCCTGCCCGTACCTCTACGGGCAGGCTTCTCGCTATCCGCGCCCGATACTGCTTCGCGCTTTTCACGCCATCGGCAATCTTAGCGACAAGCGCGCGGTCTTCACCGTCCCATCCCTTATGCTCGATAATGCGAAGGGCGATGTCCCGGTTTGTCCCGCCTTCAAACTGGCGTATCAGCGTGGAGAGTTCGCGCCGCTTGAACCTGTAGACCTTGTGCTGCTTGGGCTTGATCGCTTCTGGTGAGCCTTTGTAGCCGAATATGACCAGTACGTGGTCAATGTGTGCGATCTGGTCTTTGAGGTATGCGCCCTTCTGGCGTAAGGCCCGGCGCATCCCGTCGAGTTCGGCGCGCTTGGATACAAGGGCGGATATCGTATGCGAGTATGTGTCTGTTCTTGTGGTGTGCGTCATGGTCTACTCTCTCAGGGTGGAGGGGAGCCAATGTCACAGCACGTCATATGTTCTGCTATTGCCGACAGGCAGGTCTTGTCCTTTAGATACAAGGGGCAATTCAGGACGGTCGAGCCTCATCTTCTCGGGTATGATAGCGATGGCGACCTGACCCTGAGTGCGTGGCAGATCTCAGGACAAGGTCGCGAAGGCTGGCGTGATTTTCACGTTTCCAAGCTATCCGGGCTTGCCACAACTGAACAAACCTTCTCAGGGCCACGGGTCGGATATAATCCATTGGATCAGACAATACCCCGCGTGGTTTGCCGTCTTTGAACCCGCCGCAATTGCATGGCATGGGGAACCTCGCCGGTAGCGAATGCAACGAACATGATGACCAGTGATCGTGGAACATCGGTACGTCTCCTATTGTAGTGGAATCAGGCCCTTGGCGCTGGCGGGAACTTGGTGCTTTTGATACATAAGACCGCGATTTTGTATCCTCTCCCCGGAGGGGCGAGGAGAGGATGACGCGGGCGCGGTGCTGCTCGCCTTCGTCATCCCCGGCCCCCGAGCCGGGGATCCATTCCGTGATCCCTCCGGGGACACTGCAGGTGGAAGCATCACGGAATGGATCCTGGGGTCGGAGCCCCAGGATGACGACGGCCGGGGGAGGCTACCGGGTTGGCGGGGAAGCGCCCCGCACCCTGCCCCGTCCCGCCCACGCCAAAACTCCGCGCGCGAAATCTTCGCCGGCGGTCTGCGGCAGTCTCGGCGTCCGGACGCAATCCGGACTTGCGGGGCGCGCGGGCCTCTGGCCCGGGGTGGCATAAGAAAGGGGCTTGGCGCAGTTGCCCGCGCCCCGCCGGTGAGGAAATCCCACGCCTTCCGGGCGCGGGCCGGCTCTTCTTCCTGCGAAGCGTGGCGCAAGCCCTGGCGGTTGTGTCGCGTTCGATCCTTCGGGGACCGAACACCGCCCTCTCCCGCCCGCGCTTGTCAGACGCGGCAGGGACCTGCCGGGCCGGCGTTTGCGGTGACGCCGCATGCGATGCCCGGGCAGCCCGCCCGGACAGGGATGCGGATCAAACGCCGCCGGTCGAGGGTCGCGCCGCCCTGCCTTTCGTGAGAAAGGCGCGGGGCCGCACTTCCTGCAACCGGTTCCAGCCATTCGCGCGACAACCCTTGCCCTGATCCACCACGATCCGGCAGGTCCCCGCGCTGGCCGGGGTTCCTCTTCGCAAGCTTCCGGCCCGCGGGTACGGCCCCCGCCAACCGGAACTCACCGCCTCCCGCCGGCCCGGGCTCCGTATGCCCCGGCCATCCGTTGGGACGGAAGGTGGGGGAAGTATCGCATGGGGGGAAAGGGTGGGGAAAAGGTGGGGGATTTTTGTGGGCGGGTGTTTCGACCGGTATGGGTGGAAAGCGGACTATAACTCCATTTGCGAAGCATATGTCATCGATAGAAAATAGCAGTAACTCAAAATGGCGCGTTCGGCTACCCTGTGGTAAACTATCAATCAGTTGCTCCCATGCTCTCCGCAATCAAGACAACTCTTCAACTCTATCCGGCAAGTCCCGGAACCGCGAAACTAGCTTCCCCTCAAATGGCTCAAAATCTCGGAATATGTTTCCCATGGCCTTGTCGCATCGGAACAAGTCGCAATCATACGCATAACATATCTGAAAAAGGTCCATAACGTCAGAGCGCTTGAACCTGTATTCAGTGTTCATAGCGTGCCGAATGTAATGGACGAAATGACCGGCACGCCCTTTACCAAATAATGGCTCTAATTTTTTGACAACGCTTTGGAAATCGGCTTCGGGTAGTTCTACTTGTTTCGTGAGGTTTCTGGCAGTGCGACTGTCCAACCCAAGTTCTCGAAGGTTCTTCCTCGCTTTAAGTATCTCGTCGTTTAGCTGCTTTTGTTCGGCGATAATGCCCTGTATTTTTTCTACCGCGTTTTCGATCTGGGATGTAGGCTTTCCAAAAAATTCTTCTATGATATTAGGTTTGTCGGCGTAATCGTAGATGATTTTGCTGTACTCCGCAGGGTCTGACAGCCAAGCGCCAAGCCGCGTTTCGAATTCTAAATCACTGCACTGTCCTTTCATGAATCTCTCTATGATGCGGCTTTGGATGATTTCGTCGCTTACCGGAATTCTGCCGTAATCGGAACGCTTGCGGCCCCACGATGATCCACTTCTACGAATGAGGTCTTGCATTGACGACTTGCGACCCAATGTTCTGCGTTGCGCCCGGTTCAGGCCTTCAGCATTCGCGACTTCCGCTTGAAGTGCAGCATGCATTTCTTTTCTGAAAGAACTCGCAGAAATGACCTTGGAGTCCTTGGGAAACATCCACCGCCCGGCGTTGGGGAAAGTGGCACCCTTTGCTAGGTCGGTTGGATAAGGGAAGGCATTAGATCCACAAATGTCCTTAATGAGTTCGCCTCGACGAACTCTTTCAGCCCTGTTTTCAGCATTTGGCCTCGTAATCAATTCAACTATCGTGGCGAATGAGAACCCGATAACGAGCTTGCCTTGGTCTCGTTGCTGCATCAACCTTTCTAGGATTGCGCGATTAGCACCACCATTCGGCTCATTGAAAATGTTGATGTAATCCTGAGTGTCTAAGTAAACTGTCAGTGCCATCCCGGCCTACCTTTTTGGATTCTGGTATCTGTAGTCCGAGCAAACAAGCAAATGGTGCGGATCGAAGGTTCAGAGATACGCGCACGCTCCCCTTGTGTATTCACTCACGAATGCATAAATCCCTAATCATGTCAGAAGAATACAAACACAACCACTATGTACCGGTATGGTACCAGAAACGCTTCCTACCAAAAGGGAAATCCACACACCACTATTTGGATTTAAAACCGGAATCTGTTGAACAAAATGGTCACAAATACAACCGTGCGGCATTGTTACTCTGGGGGCCAAAAAGGTGTTTTGCGAAAGATGATCTTTATACAACCCGTTGGGGTAGTCTTGAGAACCGTGACATTGAAAGGTTTTTCTTCGGGAAAGTAGACACAAAAGGAAAGAAGGCTGTTGAACACTTTTCTGAATGGAGTTTCAATAGCGATAGTGCCGATGCCCTACAGGCGCTATTGCCCTATATGAGTGTTCAGAAACTGCGGACACCGAAAGGGTTGGGGTGGCTGAAGAGTGTCTCTGGTAACCTTGACAATAACAACCTGCTTATCCTTCTTCAAGATATCCAGAATATTTTCTGCACAATCTGGTCCGAGTGCGTTTGGCAGATCGCTGATGCTTCCAAATCCGACACTAAATTCATAATCTCCGACCATCCTGTCGTCGTTTACAACCGCGAGTGCTTCGCTGGATCGAAGACCTGCCAGGGTTATGGTGATCCTGACATTCGGCAGGAGGCGACTCATACCTACTTCCCGCTGTCACCCGATAAAATATTAATATTCACCAATCTCTCATGGGTTCGCGACCCTTTTCAAAATCCGCTAAAATTCAGGCCTAATCCCGACCTAATGCGACCTGCCAAAATGTTCAGCTTCTTGGACATTCAAGTCGATCGGTTTCTTTCCGAGGAAGAAGTAATCGAAATCAACTTCGTCACAAAGCAGCGGGCGCACCGATACATCGCTGCAGCGCAGGAAGAATGGCTTTATCCAGAAGAGAAAATGAAGTCGTGGCATTGGCGTAAATTAGGTGACGGCTATCTGTTTATGCCCGACCCGCGACACATTCATGGCGGCGGCGAAATGTTTGTAACGTACAAAAGTGGCCAACACGATAGTTGGAACGCCTATGGTCATAAACCTTGGCAAAATGGGTACGAGGACAAGGTGCGACAAGAGCACGAGTGGAAAACCATGGGAAAATTCAAGTCGGAATGGGCGGCAACACATGGCCCAAAATATCGCGGCATCGTTCATACGTTTACGTCAGAAGATAGACCTCCCCACACTGAAATGGGCGATGATTATCACGCATCTGAATGCGCCCGTGACAAAGAGTTCTTGAAACTGAAAGGCGAACGGGCGCGGCGGCGAAAATTGAAACGATGAGTTAAGATAAGGTTTTGTCCGAAAACGGCCTGTAATGGCCAAAGCACCCACCCCC
>TARA_R110002020_G_scaffold215346_3_pt1 | contig 19883 bp, 19 predicted proteins | sample TARA_R110002020 | Tara Oceans TARA_R110002020 (sample SAMEA4396489) | marine metagenome | biome: Westerlies Biome; feature: [MES] marine water layer (ENVO:01000295) within the mesopelagic zone...; material: water (ENVO:00002006), including particulate matter (ENVO:01000060) such...
AACGCATCTTGGTCCAGACCATAAAGGTACTACCCTTGTTGTAGTGAATTCAGTTTGCGGTTGCGCGGCAGGAGCTGCAAGACCAGGAGTAACTTATGCGGTAGAGAATTCACCCGTAAAACCAACTACACTTGCTACCGTTTTTGCAGGAAACGATAGAGATGCAGTGGAAAAACTAAGAGAGCTTTGTCTTCCTTACCCTCCATCTTCTCCAGCGATGGCACTGTTCAAAGACGGGGAATTGGTTCATTTCATCGAGCGTCACCATATTGAAGGTAGAAACGCAAAAATGATCGGTGACCACTTGGTTGAAGTATTCGAGCATTTCTGCGCATAACATAAAAATAGCCCTTCGGGGCTTTTTTTATTCCTGAATTTCAATAATCAAGTACAAACGCTAGAAACAAACTAGAGTTATTGGAGGTTTAATAGCAAATCGATAGAATTTCTTAAAATTTCTTTCACTTTCACAGGAATATTATTCCACCAAGCTATTTTCACCGCCAAAAAACTACCTGATTTTATTATCTTACGACCCTAATTCGAGGTTTTTTAAAATACGCAATCCAAACAATAATTATATGTCTGAATCAGCTAAGCTTTCTTTCAAAGGACAAGACTATGAATTCCCGGTAATCACCGGAACAGAAAATGAATCAGCGATTGATATCGCAAAACTTAGAGCATCCTCAGGTCTTATCACCCTAGACCCAGGATACAAAAACACAGGAGCTACAAAAAGCGCCATTACTTTTTTGGATGGTGAAGAAGGAATTCTTCGCTACAGAGGTTACAGAATTGAGGATCTGGCGGAGAAATCCACCTTCCTTGAGGTTTCTTATTTATTGATTTATGGAGAACTCCCTACTCAAGCTCAGTATGAAAGTTTCTCAAAAGAAATCACACATCACACACTAGTACACGAGGACATCAAAAAGATTCTTGAAGGATTCCCGTCCAATGCTCACCCCATGGGCGTGCTTTCTTCCATGATTTGTGCACTTACGGCATTCTATCCTGATTCGTTGAATCCTAATAGAACCGAAGAGGAAGTTAACTTGAGCATTATTCGTTTGATCGCGAAGATGCCAACTTTTGCGGCATGGGCATACAAAAACGAAATGGGTCATCCGGTAAACTATCCAGACAATGCGTTGGACTATTGTTCAAACTTCCTGAAAATGATGTTTGCGCTTCCTGCTGAAAAGTATGACGTAGATCCAGTAGTAGCCTCAGCATTAGACAAACTATTGATTCTTCACGCAGATCACGAGCAGAATTGCTCCACTTCTACCGTTAGAATTGTTGGTTCTTCTCAGGCTAGTATCTACGCTTCTATTTCTGCAGGTATCAATGCGCTATGGGGCCCACTTCACGGTGGAGCTAACCAATCTGTAATCGAAATGCTGGAAGCAATCAAAGCTGATGGTGGAGATGCAAAGAAGTATCTTGACAAAGCTAAAGACAAAAATGATCCATTCAGATTGATGGGCTTTGGTCACAGAGTTTATAAGAACTTCGATCCAAGAGCAAAAATCATCAAGAAAGCAGCTGATGATGTATTGGAGAAATTAGGTGTTAATGATCCAGTTTTGGATATCGCCAAAGAGCTGGAGCAAGCAGCATTGAATGACCAATATTTCATCGATCGTCAGTTGTATCCAAACGTTGATTTCTACTCAGGAATTATCTACAGAGCGCTTGGTATCCCAACAGACATGTTCACAGTGATGTTTGCTCTCGGAAGACTCCCAGGCTGGATCGCCCAGTGGAAAGAAATGCGTGAAAATGGCGAACCAATCGGTCGTCCAAGACAGGTATATACTGGAGAAAATGAGCGTGACTACGTATCAATGAATAAGCGGTAATCGTAGAATACATTCCCCAACTTGAATAAATAGCCAGCTGAAATCAGCTGGCTATTTATTTATATGCAAGTATGGCGGTGAATTAGCAACTGGTATTAAATTTGGGCTTTCACCCCTAACCAAACACTAAAGAAATGTCTAGCAATACCTTTGAAGAAGCCGTAGCAGCAACAAAAAAATTCACTTCCAAACCAAGTAACGAGGAGCTATTAAAGCTTTATGGCCTATACAAGCAGGCTACTGAAGGAGACAATGAAACAGAACGTCCAGGCGGATTTGACTTCAAAGCCGCAGCAAAGTACAATGCTTGGATGAATATGAAAGGTAAGTCCAAGGAAGAAGCTGCTGATCAATACGTACAACTAGTTGATCAACTCTCAAAAACACATGCATAACAATAAAAGCCCAAAATTGGGCTTTTATTGTTAGTAGACTGATGCAGCTTTTTAAAGCGTGGTATCTTTTCTCGAAAATCTGGATGCGATAATGCTACCTGCAATTAATTGCTGAATGTGATACAACATGAGTGGAAGCAAGACCAAACCCAATGTAGCAGGATCTGGGAAAATCACTTTCCCAATAACTACGCCTTGAACAAGTGACTTTTTTGAGCAACAAAATAATGCAGTCACCCGGTCTTCCCAGCTAAAGCCCAGCATTCTCGTCATTACCTCAATCACGACCCAAACCAAGAAGAATAATCCAAGCATGGTCGCTCCCACCTCCAGCAAAACGCTGGATTTGTATGGCGAAAAGACATCCTGAGAAAATGACTGCGCAAAAGAGGTAAATACGATGATCATGATGACCGACTGATCCACGTATTTCAATGCTGAGAGATGCTTCTCTATTTTTGGGAAGAGCCATCTATGCGCTAAAACCCCTACGATAACCGGCAATAAGACTTTCACAGAAAGTTCACCCAGTGTTGGCAAGAAATCCATTTCAATATCTGAGGAATCTTCCAGAATCCCCATCCAGGCTGGAGTAATTACCACTCCAAGCAGGCTGGAAATACTGGCATTGAAAATAGCCCCCGGAATATTACCATGTGAAATAGAAACCATCACTACCGAGGCACTGACTGTGGATGGAAGTACGGAGAGGTAAGTAATTCCTAATTGAAAATCCTTGTCTATCCAGCTCATAAAAGGCACGAGAGCCAGCACTAGCAATGGGAAAATCACAAAGGTGGTGAGCTGAATGAGTACATGTAGCTTCCAGTTTTTTAAGCCGGTAGCCAACTGGACTGGATCAAGCTTCACTCCGTAGAAAAAGAAAACCAAGCCTATTCCAACATTGATGATAGGTTTCCAAGGCACTGGAGATTGATTAGAACCTGCAAAGGGGAATAACCAAGCCAAGAAAATAGCGGCAAATAAGCCCAGTAAAAACCCATTAATTCCGACCTTATTGAGGGTATTAGCTAACTTATTAATCATCTGACTTGTAATCGTTTGAAATTATCGCAAAGTATGGCGGTGGCGATAGCTACATTCAATGACTCAGCTTCACCGAATCCCGGAATCGTCACCTTATCTGTCACTACAGCTTCAAGTTCTGTAGAAATTCCGTTTGATTCATTTCCCATCAAAATCACTCCCTCCTGGATTTGATTCATTTGGTGAACATTTTTTCCGTTCAAAAATGCTCCATACACAGGAACATTCCATTGCTTAAAAACAGCTTTTAAATCCGCATAGAAAAAGTTGACTCGGGTAAAAGAGCCCATACTTGATTGGATTACTTTCGGATTGTAAAAATCAGCCGTCTGGTCAGAAAAAACCAGATTTTTAATGCCATACCAATCTGCTATTCTAATGATAGTTCCGAGATTTCCTGGATCTCTCACATCGTCGAGGCCAATGACAAAATTACCTTTTGGGAAATCAAAAGCACTGTTTATCTTCATGTGAACTACGGCCAGCGCACTGTCATTGCTTTGGTATTGACCTAGGGCTTCAAGTTGATTCTGAGTAGCCAAAATCACCTGAGCGACAGACTTGCTGATAAGACTTTTATACTTTTCAAAGAATGAATCTGTAGCGACAAGTAAGTCCAGCCTGAAATCTGAGTTCAATACTTCTACAACACTCTTTTCACCTTCCACAAAGAACTTTTGTTCCTGATTTCGGAATTTCTTTTGATGTAAGGATTTAATAAACTTAACTGTATTTTTGCTAAGCATTCGGATCGACTCTGCCATTTTGAAATTCACCAAATATATACTTTTTATCTGTGTCCTCTGGGCCATGTATGCGTGCTCACTGAGCAAAAATTTGCCTGAGGGCAAGTATGTCCTTGAGAACAACAAGGTTGAAGGAATAGAAAAAGCGAACAAGTTGGATATTGAAGGATTATTTATCCAAGAACCAAACACAAAAATCCCTTTAACCAACTCCTCATTGGGTGTCTCAATTTACAGATTTGGTAAGGCATTCTATGATAGTGCAAAAGTAAGCCGCAAACTGGACGCTAAGAGTGCAGAACTTCTTGAAGTCAAAGCAGATCTAAATGAAAATCCTGATAATCGAAAGCTTATCAAGAAACGAGACAAGCTCCAATCGAGAATAGAGGATTTGGAAAAAATGCTGGAATATGGGAATTTCCTCATGAGGACGGGAAATCCTGTGACTATTCTGGATAGCACAAAAACTGAGAAAACAGTCACAGAAATTGATAACTACCTGTATAATAAGGGATTTTTGGATGCAGAAGTAGATTTTAAAGTAGAAACAAAAAAGAAGAAAGCAGAAGTAATCTACCTGATCCAAGAAAAGGAACAATACGTGCTTGATTCTATTTATACCAGGTCAGTGAATCAGGGAATATTAGTCTTAGTGAACACTACCAAAGAAGAATCACTCATCAAAAAAGGAGACAATTACGACCAGAACAATTTCACACGGGAAAGAAATCGGCTAGAAGAGCTATTCAAAAACAATGGCTATTACATGTTTACGAAGAGTTTTATCGATTACAACCTGTATTACGACACTACGTCCAAGAAAATCAATGTAGAGCAACGAATACTTAAACCCTCATTTGCAGAGAAGCATGAAGTCTACTCGATAGATTCCATCACGTTCAAAATCTCGCCACCAAGTGATGAATTTATAGATGAAAAAGCTCAAAGAAACTACCGGAATATAGACTTCACATTTTATAAGGATAGGTTCTCATCCAAATTATTGAGTTCGAGGATATTATTTGAAGAGGGCCAGATATATAGAAGAATAGACGTAGTAGAAACTCAAAAACAGCTCAGTAACCTCGACCTGTTTAGATATATTAATATTTCATTTGATACTGTGGGAACTAGCTTAACCGCCAAGATCCTTGCCCAACCAAATCAGAAGTACCAGCTCACCAATCAGCTCGGATTAAGTATTACAGAGCAATTACCTGGTCCATTCTTTAGTACCGTCCTTAGAAATAGGAATTTTTTCAGAGCAGGAGAAATTCTAGAATTCAATGCACGAATTGGCTACGAAGGTGTAGCCTCTGCTACTGATCAGGGTGTATATCAAAGCAAAGAATTTGGCACCTCTGCCTCTGTTATTTTCCCTAGATTCCTGATTCCTTTTTATGGGAGTGGCTTAAAGAAATTTGGCCGATACAATCCCAACACGAGAACCCAACTTGGATATAATTATACAAACCGGCCTGAATATACCAGATCAGGACTAAATGCACTTCTATCTTATACTTGGGTGACCCGCGGCAACAGGCAGCAGTTCAGGATAAACGCCGCGGATATTAATTACATCAGAACTCCAAAAATATCTGATGAATTTGCTCAAGTCCTACTCGATTTAGAAAACCAAGGGAATAATTTGATATGGTCTTTCCTTCCTTCTTTGATAAGTAGCTTTTCAGCCCAAACCATAATTAATTTCAATAATTACGGCAATTACACATCCACCACTAAGGCGTCATTGCTCAAGTTATTTGTAGAAAGCGGTGGCACCACCTTGAATTTTGTAAATTCAACCAGCAATAATGAAACTACTGATTTCGCCAGATTTCAATGGCTAAAATTTCAAGCTGACTACAGAAGATACCATCCGCTCAATCAAAAATCAACACTCGCCTACAGAGCAAATTTCGGTATAGCTAATCCTTACGGTGTGAGTAGTGGCATTCTTCCCTATGAAAAGTACTTTTTCGCAGGCGGTGGTACGAGTATCAGAGCATGGCAGGCAAGACGTCTAGGACCTGGAAGCTACACTCCAGAAACAGGTGATGGTGGTCGATACGACTATCCATTTGAGCAACCCGCTGAGATGATCATGGAAACTATGCTGGAATATAGAAGAAACCTTGCCGGATATTTCGATATGGCTGTTTTCGTAGATGCAGGAAACGCTTGGGTAATTGGAGTAGACAATTCTCGGCCTGGCGCTGATTTTAGATTTGATCGCTTCTACAAGGAGATTGCCGTCGGCACAGGAGTAGGCTTGCGGATGGATTTCAATTTCCTGGTAGTTCGACTTGATTTGGCTACCAAAGCCGTAGATCCATCTATGCCTGAGGGCGAAAGATGGGTACTTGACAATTTATCATTCAGAAACATTTTTGGCCTAAAAGGTCAAACTGTTCTTAACTTTGGGATAGGATATCCTTTCTAAAGCCAACTATAAGAAAAATGTCACGAAAGAGTAAAGAAGAAATAGCTGAGATCTATAAGCACATGCAAGACTATATCTGCAAGGAGCTAGAGCTGGCAGATGGTACTGGATTATTTATAGAGGACAAATGGGAAAGAGTAGCCGGAGGTGGCGGAAGAACCCGGATTTTTAAAAATGGAGAAATTATTGAAAAAGGCGGTGTTGCATTCTCAGCAGTACATGGACCTACTCCCGATAAAATCCTAAAGAAGCTTAACCTGGATAAGGCAGAGTTTTTTGCTACAGGAGTTTCCATTGTTTTGCATCCTAAGAGCCCAATGGTTCCGATCATTCACATGAACATCCGGTACTTCGAAATGGACAATGGTGTGCATTGGTTTGGCGGAGGGATAGATTTGACTCCACATTACATTGATGTAGCTGATGCCAAATACTTTCATCAGGAAGTGAAAAAGGTGTGTGATCAATATGACGCTGGTTATTATCCTAAATTCAAAGACTGGGCAGATGACTACTTCTACCTTAAACACAGAAATGAGACGCGAGGAATTGGTGGCATTTTCTATGATAGAATGCAGGGCAAAGATGATAGTGAGTTTGAGAGTTTACTTCAGTTCAGTTTATCCTTAGGAAGATTATTTCCTGAAGTTTACGGACATTTCATGAAGAAGAATTCCCAAATTCCATTTGGGGAAAATGAAAAATCCTGGCAAAGCCTGAGACGTGGAAGGTATGTAGAATTCAACTTAGTATGGGATGCAGGTACTAAATTCGGATTGGATACTAACGGGCGCACGGAAAGCATCCTGATGAGCATGCCACCAATGGCTGAATGGGAATACATGCATGAACCTAAGCTAGGTTCTAAGGAAGAATTCACTCAGAACCATCTTAAAAAAGGAATCGACTGGTTATCTTTTGAAAAATGATCGAAAAAATCAAAACGTGGGATGAGCATTTGTTCCTTTGGTTAAACTCCTTTCATGTTGACTGGTTGGATGTGGTCATGTTCCAGCTCTCACAAACATTGATTTGGGTGCCTTTCTATGCGATTTTAGTTTATTTCATTTACAGATCAGACCCTAAAAATAGTTGGTGGGTTTTTGGTGGAATTGCATTGACCATTCTGATTTCGGATCAGGTGACGTCCGGTCTGATGAAGCCCTATTTCGAAAGATTACGCCCCTGCCATGACGAACGCTGGTCAGATATCATCTATAACTATAGAAGGTGTGGCGGCCTTTTTGGATTTGCCTCCTCGCATGCAGCCAATACTTTTGGTTTGGCAGTTTTCTTAAATCTAAAAATGAAAGGAAATCTTCGTTTTCTCCCTTGGCTATTTTTGTGGGCAGCGGTGATTTCTTATACACGAATATACCTAGGAGTTCATTACCCTATGGATATCATTGTTGGAGCTTTAGTAGGTTCAGCTGCGGGAGGGATAAGCTGGTTTATTATTGTGTATATAAAAAGGGAAATACTAAAACTAATCCTGAAGGACTAAATCATTAAAATGCTCTAAGTTTTATTAAAATCTTAATATCTTTTGAACAAATTGCAGTATTAAACAATTTATTCCTCAGAGTTTTTAAATTTATTATCGGATTTATAAAGTAAGTTATCCGAATCTTTTCATCTCGCATCTACAAAAAATGGATTCTTTAGTGCTTTGGAGAAAATACTTTCTGCTTTTTTTATCATTTAGTATTGGGCTATCGATACATGCCCAAGATACACACCATTGGGGAAATCAATTTGGAACTAGGGCAGCTTTATTGGGTGGAGCAGTACTCACCGACACTATAGATAACGCAGGCGTATTCTACAATCCAGGCAATCTTGGGTACATGGATACTACTTCTCTATCTATCAATGCTAATTTATATGGCTTAGAGAACGTAAATATCGAAAACGCACTTGGCCAGCGAGCAGATTTCAAAGGAATTCAATTCAATACTGTTCCACTTTTGATCAGTGGGTCTATTCAGACAAAATCAGACTGGAATGTAAGTTATGGGCTTCTTACTCCGGTTAGTTTTAATTTCAATGGAGTAGCCAGAATCGAAGGTGAATATAATTTAGCACCGGAAGATATTAGCCCGGGAAAAGAGGATCTCGTATCCGAATCAGGCATTAGTACCAAACTTCAAGAGACTACTGTGGCTCTGGGGATTGGCAAAAAACTAAATCCAAATCTTGGTTTTGGAATCAGTCTATTAAATACCCTTCGTACGGTGAATTACTCCTACCGATTTTCTGCTAAAGCATTAACGAATAGTGAGGATTATTTTTTGATATCAAGAACTCAAAATGAGTTTATAAACTATTTCGCACTTCGAACCGCTTTGAAACTGGGCTTGAACTACCAGAAATCTACCTATGGTTTTGGTGCAACTGTAACTACGCCGGGGTTGGATTGGCTAGGAAATGGCACGGTGGCAGAAGACCTTACTTTATCTAACTTGATAGTACCAGGTTTGGATAAGCCACTAACTGCATTTGCCTCCGATAGGCAGGAGAAATTAAAAACCACCTATAAATCTCCTTTTGAAATTGCTTTTGGGGCTCATAAAGCATTCAACAGGTCTGTCATTAGTCTTAATGTCACTCATTTCGGAGGTTTCGACAGGTATAGAATTATTCAGGCTGAGTCTGGGACATTAGTCCGACCAGATAATATTGAAAATGCAATTGACAGTGAGGATTTTCTGAATGTGGAGACTTCTATGAAACCTGTCACTAATTTTTCTATAGGCTATGAAAACCAGCTGAAGGAAAGTATCACCCTACTCAGTAGTTTTCGCACTGATTTCTCGTATTTTGATAAAGAGTCATTAAAAAGCAGACAATTGGCAACAGAAATTACCCAATGGGATATTTTCCATGTGTCTTTGGGAGCCGAGGTAAAAAAATCCAGAAGCAGCTTAACACTTGGTTTGATATATAGTTTTGGCTCTACGCAGGATTATTTGCAGCGAGGAAGTTTCAATAATGTAGAAGCAGACCAGTTGCTTGAAGGAGCCCTAGTGGTCACTAAGGCTGGCTATTCTAATTTGGGATTATTAGTAGGTTACGCATTCAATTTTAAGAAATTTAACTAATCGGGTATGAAAAAATCTTTACTCATTTTCTTTGTCCTTGGGTTGTGTTCATTAGGGCTTCAGGCTCAGGTGACTACTGTAAACCTGGACTTGATTACTGGCAAAATAAACGGTGGTAAGCCTCTTCCTGCAGAGGAAGAATTCTATATCCATGGATCGATTCCAGAGAAGATCGAAATGGTCAAACTTCTGATATATCCTTCTAAGAAGGAAGCGAAATCAGGATACACGTATTTCTGGAGAGCACCATTTGGGTACAAGGATCTCTCCTACCAAGTTTTGATGGCTGATCCATTACGATCCAATACAGACTATAGAATGGAGTTTGGATATTATCAAAAAGCCGGTGCTGAACAGGTAAAAGAAGTAAGGGATTTGATCCATCAAAATATCAAAACCTACTTGAGCACAGTCACTACCATCAAAAAAGGAGGTGTTAACTTCTCTGAATCTGATGAGGTATTGCTGAACAATTTCTCAAGAATAGTAGATCAGGGAGCATATTACTTTGAACTACCAAACGGAGAAGAATTCCCCGGTTTTAGCGACATCACCCGAGCAAAACTAGAACAACGAGGAAAACTCAAAATGGGTAAAGCAAAATATAATGTCAGCGGACTCACCGAAGCAGATAATGCCCGTGCTGTTTTTGCCAGTGATTACATCCAGGATTTGGAAAACATACTTTTCTCTGAGATAGATCAATATCTAAGTCCAAACATGCTTGTGCGTGTGGATGAAACAATTTTTGAAAATTATTCCACAGAGAAAACTGCAAACTCACTCCCTATCAACGTAGGATATGGAGCTATTTCATTGAGTAAGGGACTACCTGATCAAGAGTTTGTAATGAGTCCGTATGCTGGGTTTTCTTTCCCACTTGGCAACCGAACCTTTGCCAAATTCATGAATAACATGTCTATATCTACAGGATTCTTCCTCTCTGGAGACATCAAAAATCAACTTGGCGAGAAAATTTCCGGACCTGTACTTGACCGACCTATTTACGTGGGACTTGGGTACAATTTCTTCCGATTTATCCGACTAAATGCTGGAGGCACCTTTATTACTACTGAGCAACTTGGTGGGCAAAATGCAAAAAGCTTCCAACCGTTTGTGGGAGTAAGTGCAGAATTCAATCTATGGTTAGGGATAGGCAGCAAAAAAAGATAAGGATATGAAAAAGCTAAGTTTATTATTTCTCGCTTTAGCCTTTGCCTTTTCTGCACAGGCCCAATTGCACGGCTACAAATGGAAATTTGGTGCCAGTGCTGGAGTTACCAATTACCTCGGAGATATACGTCCCCTGAAAGTGGACAATTTTCAGAATTTCACAAAGTATTACAAACGATATGAAACCTATTCGGAGCAGTTATCTTATCAGGTTTCGATTGAGTATGCGTTAGGAAACTCGGTAGGCTTGATGCTTACTGGAGGTAGTTACCAATTTGGATCTGGTGATCGATTTGTTAAAAATGACGGCACCCTCTTCACTGAAAGTCCAACTTTTGATCGTGCACTGAACTTCCAGACAGATGTCTATGATGCAGGATTATCCTTTGTAATCAAGCCGGACAATAATTGGCTGCTATCAGGAAAGTCATTCTTTGCACCATATTTCACACTGGGAGTGGGAGCATTAAGCTATAAGGTGCATGGAGATCTATTGGATGCCAATGGAAATCAATACAATTATGCTAATACTAGTGTGATTCCCGATGGAAATTTCGAAACGGACCTGACCACCTTAGGAACAGAGCGTGAAGACAACTATAAAACCACCGCTTTTTATGCAAATTTTGGTTTGGGCGTTCGTTTTCGTATCACCAAAAGCATAGAGATTTTTGCGCAGTCTGATTTCAAAAGAACCAATACAGATTATTTGGATGATGTCTCTGGAGTATACCGGGATTCATATGACAATGCCTTCCAAGAATACGCTGCAAAACCAGGGACAAATGTCGTCAGTTCAGACAATCCTTATCGAGGAATGGAGAATGGAAGACCAGATTGGTACATCTATCATGGAATGGGAGTGAAATTCAGCTTGGGAGCCAATAAAAAATCCTTTAATCCACCCGTGATTACCCAACGCTATACCTACGTACCTACGGAGCTTTCTACTGCTCAAATGGCAAAATCAGATTCCTCATATTCGGCTACACTCTCAAATGTGCCAATTACAAATAATTATTTTACTGTAATTCAACTTCCTGGAAATGGACAAAGTAGCATAAATGGAAACCAAACTGTAGCTGACTCAGCTTCTTTGGTACAAATAAATACCATGCGAGATTCTCTACAGAACTCTAGAGCTCAATTGAATGAAGAAATGGCCCTAACTGAGCGTGAAATAGCAGGTATAGATGAGACGATGGCTCTTGCCCAACAAGATACAAGTGTATCCGAGTCGGTGACTCAGGTTCGCGTTCAAAACTTAGAGGGAGAAAAATCCATGGCACAAGGAAAAATAACCAGTTTAAACACACTTGCCTTAGAAAACCAGTATAAACTGGATTCACTTAATGCCATATCTAATAGTTCCACACCTACTAATTCGATTGATTCCGCTTCAATGATGAAGGAATTGGTCATCTATCCAGGCCAAGTGAGTAGAATACTTTATTCTTCCAATCCTTCGGTTCTTTCTCTTGATTCCGCTACTCAGGCTCAATATGCCGCAACAAAATCAGGGACCAATCCTGAAACAATGACCCGAGAAGAATTTGATGAGGAAATGGAAAAATTCAGAGAAGACATGCTTTCTGCTCAAGCTACTAGAGATTCGGCGATGATGATGGCCTTTGCTACTAGGACTACTGCCTATGAACCTCAAGAAGCTGAGGCGGCTGAGCCTCAGGAGTTGACTATTAACACCGAAGCTATGGATGAAAAAACAGCTAAAAAGCTTGAGAAAAACCGCAAAAAGCAAGAAAAGCTTGACGAGAAGAATAATGAAATTTTAAAGGATGCATTACTCGTCGGTGGTACAGCTGCTACTACTGCAGCCATCTCAAACAGTGGAGATAAAAAGAAGGCTGCTGCAGCGGCCGCAAACGACTCTACGCTTCGAGCACGCATAGCGATGGACTCGGTGCTTATAGACAGCCTAAGTAATTTACCTGTCAGAATAGACACAGTGGTACAAACACAGCAAGTTCAGGTACAATCCTTCCTCAATGAAAGTAAAGTGGAAGTGTACTTCGACGTGAACGAAGCCACAGTCACTGAAGAGCAACGTGACAAGCTATTACCAGTCTCAGAATACCTGGCCAAGAATCCGGATGTGAAGGTGGAATTGATAGGCTTTGCTGACAACACGGGATCAGTTGCCTATAACCTCAAACTCACCGAAAAACGTGTAGAGGCTGTGTCCAAAACCCTGACAGATTTCTATAAAATAGAACCTGATCGAATATCAATTAGCAATGGAGGCCTTATTATCAGAGGAAATTCCAAAGGCTCTGTAGAATCAGATCGGAAAGTTGAAATTCGTGTCTTGAAAAAATAGTTAATTTAAAAACCTATAAAAAACTAAACCCTCAAAATGATGAAAAAGGTATTAACAACCCTCTTTTTGCTGACTGCAATTGCAGCAGGATCTTATGCACAGGAACTCAGAATAAACACCTATGCTGGGTATGTCTTTAAGGATAAAGTAGACTCATATTACTCAAAAGTTCCTATTTCAACAGTCAGGTTCAGGATGGCCTTCGTTGGGGGGCTGGTATAGAATATCATATCCCAAATAGAGGAGCAATTGAAATACAGTATCTGCGCCAAGACACCAATGCGCCAACATATTATTTAGATAATGGACTTTTTGGCCCAACAGAGCGATTCACCGATTTTGACATGGCTATCAACTGGCTGATGCTGAATGGCACCCGATACTTTCCAGTAAATGAAATTGTAGAACCATTTGCCGGAGCTGGATTTGGCATGGGCATATTCAGTGTTCAAAACCCAGACAACGGAAATGAAAATTCAGCGACCAAGTTTGCCTGGAATATCCGAGGCGGCTCTAACTTCTGGGTAGCTGACAATATTGCTATTCGAGTTCAGGCTTCACTATTCTCTGCCACTCAGGCAGTGGGCGGCGGGCTTTACTTTGGTACTGGTGGTGTTGGAGGAGGACTTTCTAGCTATTCTAGTCTCTATCAATTTGGACTAGAGGGAGGGTTAGTATTCAGAATTCCACAGCCAGCCAAATAGTTTCAAAATTCCGCATCAATTGAAAACCATCGAGAAATCCTAATTATTCTCGATGGTTTTTGCGTTATTTGCCGTTCAAAATTTCAGTTACCTTAAAACCTCTGCTACAGGTGCGTTACAGAATTCCCTTAAAATTAGTATTGCTTTTTTGTATCTTATTTATCGGAGTCAAATCTTCTTTTGCCCAAGAGTCTGACAGCACCCAAGTCAAAGCTGAAAAGAAAGAAACTTTTCTAAACCATACCTCAAAAGGGTTTATTCTAAAGACTGAGGACGGGAAATATGAAATGCAGATAGCGGCAAGATTACAGTTGCGATTTGCAGTTCCGGATGATCAAGACCCGATTACATTTGCTGATTTTCGAAATCAAGATCAACGGATTTTTAAAATTAATAGAGCAAGACTAAAAATAGGTGGTCATGCTTATCAACCTTGGTTGAAATACTATTTTGAGTATGAGCTTTCCAGAAGTTTATTGCTGGATTATCGAGTTATGATTGAAAAATGGCCCTGGTTGAATTTCAAAGCAGGTCAGTGGAAAGTAGAGTTTACCCGAGAGCGATTCATCAGTAGTGGAGATCAACAGATGGTAGATAGATCGCTTTTGAATAGAAAGTTCACCGTGGACAGGCAGCAAGGCGTAGAAGTATATGGCAACTTAGACGGAGGTGGCATCGCAAATTTCAACTATTGGGCGGCAGTGTTGACTGGAATGGGAAGAGGAGCTACGCAAAATGATGACAATAAAATGATGTATTTTGGTAGATTTCAGTGGAATTTTCTAGGACGAGAAGTGCCTTTTTCTGGTGGAGACTTGAAAATATCCCAAAAGCCAGCTGGAATAATAGCTATAGCTGCTGTCACTAACACAAGTCCATATACACGTTTTTCGACTTCCGGAGGTGGCAACTTGGCAGGATATGAAGGCACAAATGATGGACAGTATACCGTGAAGCAATATCAGATTGAAACTGCATTTATCTACAAAGGATTCTCCTGGTCTACCGAATTCCATCGCAAAAACATCTATGACAACTTTGATGAAATTGAAACGAACCTAGGCGGATATTATGTGACAGCTGGTTACCTTGCTCATCAAGCATTAGAATTTTGGCCAGAACCTCTGGAAATAGCCATGCGATATGCCGTAGTTAATCCAGATCTTGATATTTTGAGTAATAAACAACGGGAATTAGCACTAGCATTTAACTGGTTCTTTTCAGGACATAAAAATAAATTGACAACAGAACTTACTCGATTTACTTTTCAAGATAAGGAACTTCCTCAAGACGATGAATTACGTTTCAGGCTCCAACTTGACATTTCATTCTAATGAAAAAACTCCAGCTTATTTTTTTGTTTTGCATAGCAGGTCTTAGTGTGAATGCGCAGGAAATTGACACGGTTACTTATATTCCAAATCGTATTAACAATTTCAGTATTTTACCATTGCCCGCCATTGCATACAATCCTGCCAATGGCTGGATGTTCGGGGTGGCAGCTTCCACTTCCTGGTTTATGGGTGACCCCATATCTACCCACCAGTCAAATTTGGTTTTTAACTTTCTATATACCACTAAAAAACAGTGGATTATCAGCTCAAAGAGTAATGTATTTCTAGCAGACGATCAGTGGAATTTGATTGGTGATTGGCGCTATTTCATCACATCACAGCCTACTTATGGCTTAGGCAGCTCCACTCCGAATGACTTTGGTGTTGAACAAATCGGCCAAGAGTCAGTGATAGTTGGAGAGCAGCAGATGGATTTTACTTTGATCCGCTTTCATGAGACTATTTTACGGAGAGTAGGATTTAGCAAATTCTACCTTGGTGTTGGGTATCATTTGGATATCCATCAAAAAATAGAAAGTTATTTAATAGACGATGACTTGATAGACTACAATGCGGAATTCAGTCATGATTACTACAATAAATCTATAGGAGTTCCAGTAGATCAGTACACCTTATCGGGAATTTCCATAAATGGAATCATGGAGAATCGTGATGTAGCTGTCTCCCCATATGAGCATAATTATGCTATGATTTCCTACAAAATCAACCCGGAGTTTCTTGGGTCTGACAAATCCTCTTCTACACTCCTACTGGACTATAGACATTATTTCAACCTAAGTGAAAATCGAAAACGACATATTATAGCGGCATGGGCAATGGGTAACTTTCTCGTATCAGGAGATCTGCCATATATGAATCTACCGAGTATTGGCTGGGATATGTTTGGACGAAGTGGCAGAGGTTATTCCCAAGGAAGATTCAGGGGCGAAAATATGCTTTATTCAGAAGTAGAATACCGCTTTCCTCTCTTGCCAAACAAAGATCTTTTCGGAGGTACTATATTCGTGAATGCGGCCTCATTCAGCAGTAAAATGACAGGAGAGAAACTCATGAATACCATCAATCCGGGATACGGGGTGGGGCTTCGAGTGATGATCAATAAAGAAAAGCGTACCACTATTACGGCTGATTATGGTTTTGGACAGAAAGGAAATTCAGGATTTTACCTCAATATTAACGAGTCATTTTAGGTCCTTTGTATCATAATCATCAAAAACAAATCTTAAGTAGGATTATTCACACATATTCTTTCACTCCAATCCTAAATTAAGTTTAACTTTGTATTTAAGTAATTTTCAACTATAAAACTCAGCTCTTATGAAAAACACACTTATTTTTACCGCTTTCCTGCTGTTGTTTTCTGTTCAGATATCATATGCTCAGGAAACAGTTGATGATGAGATCACACTTATCCAGGCATCATTTGGGATGGACAAAAAACAAATCATAAAAGGATATATGGATTTGCCTGAGTCAGTTGCCCCAGCTTTCTGGACTATCTATTCATCCTATGAAGAAAATAGAAAAGCGTTGGCTAGAGAGCGTTTAAATATCATAAATGATTTTCTAACTGACTTTGATAACATTCAGGATGAAGAAGCTGATGATTTGGCTAAAAGAACACTGGAAAACGACCTTGCGCTGTCTAAACTTCACTCCAGCTATTATAAAAAGTTCAAGAAAGCCACATCAGCTGTTGATGCAGCTAAATTTCTTCAATTGGATATTTACATCCACAATACAATCAGGAATTCCATACAACAGGAATTGCCATTTATAAATGAAAACTAAACCAAATTTATATATGAATTCAAAATTACGTTTTATGATCCTAGCTTTACTAGGTTCATTAGCAATGTTTTCATGTACTCCAGATGGCGCGGAGTACATAGACGAACTCGATGTGGTGTACACAAATTAGGATGTTAATTACGATTTTGCTTCCCAAAATACTTTTGCAGTACCTGATAAAATCGTCAAGATATCAAATGAAACGGTAAATGGAAGTAATAGTGATTTTGAACCAGATTACGTGTCTCCGGCATATAAAACTGCAATTCTTGCTTCCATTCGTGACAACATGCGAAATGCTGGTTATACTGAAGTAGATAAAAGTGCAAATCCAGATTTAATCATTTTGCCTACGGTATTCCAAACTGACCAAATATATTTTTACTATGATTGGTGGTACTGGAACTGGTTTTATCCGGGATGGGGTCCAGGGTGGGGCTGGTATTATCCTGGATACTATCCACCGCAGGTATCCAGAATCCGTACGGGTACTGTCATGATGCAAATGACTGACCCAAAAAATGTGTCTGAAACAAATCAAATTCCAGTTTCATGGACAGGCGTTTTAAATGGCTTATTAGAGGGAGATGTAAGCTCGATCAATAATCGGATCAATACCAATATTGACCAAGCATTTGAACAATCACCATATATCGCCAAATAATCATGAAAAAGTCAATCATATTAGTAGCACTTCTGGTAATGGTTTTTGCCAGTGCTACCCAAGCACAGACCTCTTTTTTCTCCATAAATTACTCAGTAAGTATTCCTACAGGTAATACTGCAGATTACATTGATCAAGTTTCTGGAAGAGGAATCAATCTCGAATATCAGAGATTTATTAAACCAAGTTTTGCTATAGGTGGAGAAATAGGAAGTTATACGCTATACAAAAGAGAATCAAGCAAGGTATATACCGAGGGTTCAGCGTCACTTTCTGGAGTTCAGTATCGCTACCAGAACAATTATCCAATTTTGATCACTGGTACTTACTATGCAAACAGAACAGGTGAATTTAGACCATATGCTGGTTTGGGATTAGGAACAATAGCACATGACAGAAGAATTGACATGGGGGTTTTCTCTTCTGAGGAAACACATTGGCAATTTGCATTAAGACCTGAAGTAGGGATATTATATCGTCCCGCACAGTACGTGGGTTTCAGGCTAGGTGCCAAATACTACCAGTCTTTTAGCAGCAGCAATCTAGATGGACAATCTACTGTTGGTTTAAATTTTGGAATTGTATTCATTCGTTAAGCTGAATAATTGCTAATTAAAAATCATCCGACAAGTACAACAAGTTGTTATGCTTGTCGGTTTTTTTGTTTCACAATTTTCTATCAAGCAAATCAATAGTACTGAATTTTTAGCTATAAAAATCTATTTGGTTTAAGCCAAATGACCTGCTCAAATAGAGTTTGCTTTAGTTACAAACAAACTCCTATCAGGATTTAAACGTATTTGTTTAGTAAATTTGATTTATATAAACCTATCAATCTTATGAAAAAGTCAACATACTTTATTCTAGCCCTGCTGATGTGTCTCATGGCTTGCACTGCATCAAATGTCACTGTTGAACCGGGACTTTACGACGAGTTCAATCTAGCGAAGTACAAAACCTATTCATTTTTAGAAGTAGATCAGGATGGCTCGGAAGTTCCAGCCTTTTCCCAATCAGTGGTTTATCTGAAAGAAGAAATAGCTAAGCAGATGTCTACCCGTGGTTTATCAGAAGATAATTCAAACCCAGATTTGAAAATCAACTTAGGTATAGTGATCGAGAACAAAGAACAAACGCGGGAAACAAGCTTGGCGACGGATCCATTTATGTATACAGGCCAAAGAAACTACACTTGGCAAAGCCAAGAAATAGTAGTGGGAAAATATAAAGAAGGTACACTTACTATGCACTTGATAGACGCTCCTACTAATAAGGCAGAATGGGTTGGAGTAGTGTCTAAAGTAATCCCTAGCAAACAAGAAAAAAAGCAAGCAGCAATAGAAGAGGCTGTTTCTGAGATTTTTGAATCCATTGACAACAAATAACAAATCAACATAACAATCAACAAATGAGAAAATTAAATGCAATTGTAGCTTTTGTGCTATTAGCGGCAGTAGCTGCGTGCTCACCTAGTACAAAAATCACCGGTTCTTGGAAAGCTCCTTCTGCCAAAGCAGGTGGATATAGTAATATTTTTGTCACAGCTTTAACAGACAAGCTAGTAGCAAGACAAACGATAGAAAACGATATCGATACTATTCTAAAGGAAGATGGGATCACTGCAAACAGCAGTTTTGATATCATCCCTCCTGGGTTCAAAGCTACTCCGGAAAACAAGGATAAAACAGTACAAGCTATTCAGGCTGCAGGTCACGATGCGATTTTAACGATTGCACTACTAGACCAAACTTCTGAAACTAGATACGTCCCAGGGACCACGATGTATTCTCCAATGGGATATGGAGGATATTATGGTAGATTTTATGGATACTACTCTTATTACAATCCAGTGATGTATGATCCAGGTTATTATGCCACAGATAAAAATTACTATCTAGAGATGAATCTTTATGATGCTCAAACGGAAGAATTGGTTTGGTCAGCTCAATCAGAGACCACTAATCCTTCTTCTATTGAGACATTCTCCAAAGCATTTGCTCAGTCCGTAGAATACCAGTTAATCAAGGACGGTATAATCACCAAGCAATAGATTCAAAAAGCACACGAAAAAGCCCCGATAGAAAATTCTATCGGGGCTTTTATCATTAATGACTAAAGTAAATTATTTAGCCTCGTTTTTCTTTGCTGTAACTTCAGCTCTGATTTCTTGCGCAAGATTTTTAATAGCCTGCATTCCTGTTCTTACTCTAGTGCCAGCTGCTTTGTTACCATTTTCGTAGAATTTTGCAAAGTCTGCT